>ENA-UPWO01001071-UPWO01001071.1-human-gut-metagenome-genome-assembly--contig:-NODE-1071-length-13197-cov-59.754802_pt1 | contig 13197 bp, 10 predicted proteins | sample MGYA00250056_ERZ773388 | MGnify/ENA primary metagenome ERZ773388 (study PRJEB29103, sample SAMN06112004) | human gut metagenome | biome: human gut; feature: ankylosing spondylitis patient; material...
GAGCGTAGCGGGCTACGTGACCGATGAAACCTATGTTTCTGGGCGAAAGAATGCGCCAAGGCATATCGACTAATTCGAAACATGATTAATATAAACTAATTTTGAACACCTACTTAAACTGGGGCCTCTCCTCTACCCCCTCTCCAGTCGGGGAAAGGGTTAGCGGGAGAGGCTCCAGTTTATCAAAATTGCTATTGCTTTTGTTGTCATACGAAAAAATATCCTTACCTTTGCATTGTTCATTTTAGAACAAATTGTTTTCACAAGGCTCCGTAGCTTAGCTGAATAGAGCGTCAGATTCCGGTTCTGAAGGTCCAGGGTTTGAATCCCTGCGGAGTCACGAATAATGAACATGAGAGGAGAATATTACGTCAGTAGTATTCTCCTCTTTCTTTATTACATAAGCAATTGCAATTTGCCACACTTCCTACTAACATAAAAAAAAGAAGACTCACCACAAATTGATTTTGTGATGAGTCTTCTTTTTTATCAACTTTATTCAGTCACAGGGGCTGCGGGAGCAGTGGGAGCACTTCCCTTCTTACCACCACGGCGACGATGATGATTATTTTTGCGTTTCTTAGCAGCCTCGTTGGGACGATACTCGTCTGTATTAGGAACAGCATCAGATGACTTTTCGCTAACCGCTGATGACTGACCATTCTCACGAGGCTTCTTATTACCACCGTTGCCACGACGGCGACGATGATTGTTATTGCGCTTACGTGGAGCTGCGGTCTCCTCTAAAGGAGCCACTTCTTCATCGGCCATTACACCCAGATTGTCATGTTCCGTACCAAACACAAGGGTATCGAACGTGATAGGACGCTCTGGAGTGACATCCGTTTTTGAAGTAACTTCATCAGCCACTTTATGCACGGCTTCCGTTTCTGCTATACCACGTGAGTGAAGGTCTGATGCAGCCTCTGTTTGTTCTGGCGTTTCTTCCTCCAAAGGCTTTAGATCCTCCTTGATAATAAAGTCAGTAGCGTCTTGAGCTGCAGCCTCTTCAGCTATCACGGCTAAAGTCTCATCGGCTAATTCGGCCTCTTCGTTGGCCTCAGCCACTATCTCGTCGGCAACTTCAGCCTTTAGCAAGTCTTCTTCCGCATCAGTGAGCGTTTCAACGGGCAGTTCCCCTTCTGTCTTAGGAGCAGCGATTGCCCTTTCAGGAGTAGATGTTGTCTCCTCTGCTACCTGTTCTTCCGCCTTTGACTCTGGAGCAACCTCTTGGGCATGTATCGAAAGCGCTTGCATCAAAGTACTTATTTCAATGTTAGAGTTAACGTCAGAAGCGCCTGATGTATCCTCTGAAGCCGCAGGCAAGTCCAATTCTACCGCAAGGTTCGTTTCGCTCGCCTCCTCGTCAGCAAATACGGGCACAGCCGTCAACGTCTCGAGAGGTTCTTCGTCCGTGTCTTCTGTCGTTACCGCAGATTTGGTTGCGACTTCACTTGCAACCGATTGCTTTTGTTTCTCCACGGGTGAAACCTTTTCCGCACCCCCAGGCTGAGCCTCGGCTATTGACTCAGCAGCCACAGGTTGCTCCAAGAGAGCTGCTTCAGCTTGCGCCAAGAGTTCTTCTTGCTCACGAGCCAACTGTTCAGCCTCCTGACGTGCCTTTTCGGCTTTGGCTTTACTTTCTGCCTTTTGACGAGCCTTACGTTCGGCTTCCGCCTTTGCTTCTTCTGCTTGCTTGCGCTGCAGTTCCGCTTCCGCCTTCGCTTTAGCTTTCTCAGCGTCTTGGCGTTTGCGTTCAGCCTTAGCGCGTTGGCGTTCCACCTCAGCTAAACGTTCGGCCTCACGCTTTTCAGCTTTTTCCTCAGCCGTAGTAGTTCCCTTATCAATTCCCTTCACGGCATCGCCTAAGGTCTTAGGACCACGGTTGCGTGTACGCTTCTTACGAAGTTTATCGTCAGCCTCTTTCAGTTCGTCCTCTTGTGGGGGAGCAGGAAGCCCCTTCTCTTCACAGAAAGCCTCCGTTACTACCTCTTCAGCGGGTGGCGTATCAATCACCTCATACGCAGCAGAAGCATCGTAGGCGGCATCGTAAGCCTCGTCAGAAGCAGCCTTAGCGGCAGACTTTGCCCCACCATTGCTCTTGCGCTCTTCTAACACGGGAGCTGCAGCTTTGTCCTTCTTCTTGCCTTTCTTTGTCACCTTACCGTCTACCACCGTAAGCGACTCTTCTATCTCGTCTATCTTAGGCAGTGCAAAGGACTCTTCAGCCTCCATAGCTGTGCGCTTTTCCTTTGAGCGGAAGATGCTATCATACGTATTAGGTTCGTGGCGCATACGCGTAAGGGCCTCTTTCGAAGCCTCTTGTTGGCTTTCCTTCTTTGAGCGCCCTACCCCACGAGCAATGGTTAAACCCTCGAGGGTGATAACCGTGCGAAATCCTTTCTCATCGCCCGCACAGCTATCCTTAAAGTTGATGTTAATGTGATTCTTTTGACTCCACTCTAAGAGTTTACTCTTAAAGTTCACCTCTTTTTGGGCCACTGTGTCGAGGTCGACGTACTGGCCTACCACACGATTGGTTATAAACCAATGACAATACTTAAATCCGCGATCAAGATAGATAGCGCCCATCAAGGCTTCAAACGCGTTACCACCAATGTTGGTATGGCTCATACGTGTGCCCTCGGCAGCAAGTATGAGTTTTTCAAGTCCCATCTCACTGGCTAAGCGATTGAGTGCCTCACGTTGTACTATCTTCGAACGCGTTGAAGTAAGGAAGCCCTCTCGCTTGTTAGGATAGTGGCGGAATAAAATATCGCTAACCACCGTTTCAAGCACTGCGTCTCCTAAGTATTCTAAGCGTTCGTTATTGAGTGGCTTTTGCGTATTCTCGCTATGTGGCTTGCGGTCGCGACGGTCGCGACTTGCCCCTTTACGATCCTTACCTGCCGCACCAGCTTTTCCCCCCTTACTGTCTCTGGCCATTTGATAGGCCAACGACTTGTGAGAGAAGGCTATGCGGTAGATCTCGATATCATGAGGGTAGAAGCCTAATATATCGTATAGTGCCGAAAGAAACTCCTTATTCTTACGAAAAGGAAGCTTCATCCGATCAAATAAATTAAACATAAACTGAGTTAAATGTGCACTTTTGCCAATATGCAAATGTGCAAATGTGTAATGTGTAAATGTGTAAAAGGTCGCCCTTTGTTAATGTGCAAATGCTTAACAATGTGCAAATGTGTAAATGTGCAAATGTGTAAATGCCAAATGTGCAGATGCACAAATGCAAAGATATACATCATTTCATCTGCACATTTTTACATTTGCACATTTGCACATTGTTAAGCATTGTAAATGCCAAATGTGCAGATGCACAAATGCAAAGATATGCATCATTTCATCTGCACATTTTCACATTTGCACATTTGCACATTGTTAAGCATTGTTAAGCATTTGCTCATTAAGCGTACGGCATACACTTACGCCTCGTACTTCTTCAAGATGCAGCAAGCATTGTGGCCACCGAAGCCGAAAGTATTGCTGAGGGCAGCGCGTACGGTGCGCTTTTGTGCCTTATTGAAGGTGAAGTTGAGGTTGTAGTCGATATTCTCATCGCGATCGTCCTCTTCGTGGTTGATTGTAGGAGGTACGATGTCGTTCTGTACTGAGAGGCAGCAAATCAAAGCCTCAACAGCACCTGCAGCACCGAGTAAGTGACCTGTCATACTCTTCGTTGAAGAGATATTGAGTTTGAAAGCGTGGTCACCAAAGAGCTTCGTGATAGCCTTCACCTCTGAGATGTCGCCCACAGGGGTAGAAGTACCATGTACGTTGATGTAGTCAATGTCTTCAGGTTGCATTTCAGCGTCCTCAAGTGCAGCCTTCATTACAAGGTTAGCACCCAAGCCCTCGGGGTGAGAAGCAGTGATGTGGTGAGCATCGGCTGACATACCTACACCTGCTACTTCGCAGTAAATCTTAGCACCACGTGCCTTAGCATGTTCTAACTCTTCGAGTATCAAGATACCAGCACCTTCACCCATGATGAAACCATCACGACTGGCGCTGAATGGACGTGAAGCGTGTTCGGGGTCGTCGTTACGAGTTGAGAGGGCGTGCATAGCATTGAAGCCACCTACACCACAGGGCCAGATGGCAGCCTCAGCACCACCTGTTACCATAGCGTCGGCCTTACCCAAACGGATAAGGTTGAAGGCATCAGCCAAAGCGTTAGTAGATGAAGCACAAGCTGAAGTAGTCGTGTAGTTAGGACCATGGAAGCCGTACTGAATAGAGATCTGACCTGAAGCGATGTCGGCGATCATCTTAGGGATAAAGAAGGGATTGAAGCGGGGGCCTGATTCTTTATTGAGGGCATAGTTACCTGCTTCTTCTTCGAAAGTGTGAATACCACCGATACCTACACCAAGCACTACGCCAATGCGATCTTTGTTAACTGTCTCAAGATCCCAACCACAGTCTTTGATAGCCTCCATAGCTGCAACGAGTGCATACTGTTCATAGAGGTCCATCTTACGAGCGTCCTTACGATTGATAAAGTCGGTTACGTTGAAGTTCTTTACCTCGCAAGCAAATTGTGTCTTAAACTGTGAAGCGTCGAAGTGAGTGATAGGTGCAGCACCGCTCACACCATTTTGAATGTTCTTCCAAGTTTCTTCTACGGTATTACCAACGGGGGTAAGGGCACCAAGGCCAGTAACTACTACTCTTTTGAGTTCCATTTTAATTTGTTTGGTTGTTAAATGCACTGCTATTATCATGTGCCGCGCCTTTTGCTCTACGCATCGAGCAATGCTTGTGCACGCTATCCAAACTCCTAAACGTTTAGTAGATTAGTACGCCTCAAATTCTAATCAATACTTACTAATCTACTAAATAACTTCGCTTGAGAAAGTTCGACTGCTGTGGTTAGCGACTCACGCGTACTGGCTAAAAGGGGCTTGCAGCGCAAGAAATGAATAAACTTTTTTGTTTCAGAACGAACGACATTTGTCACTCAATACCCTTATACGTAATTAACGTTTAACGCGCAGTATCTCTATGCCTCATCGCTTTGAGAGCAATAAAGCAGACACTTAACGTTAAACGTTAATTACATAATGTGTAAGTATCGTCGTGTGACAAGTGCTAATTACTTGTTAACGTTCTCTTCGATGTAAGCGATAGCATCACCTACAGTAGAGATCTTCTCTGACTTATCCTCGGGGATAGTGATACCGAATTGCTTCTCAAACTCCATGATGAGCTCTACAGTGTCGAGAGAGTCAGCACCGAGATCGTTAGCGAAGCTTGCTTCGTTCTTTACTTCAGATTCGTCAACGCTGAGCTTGTCAACGATGATAGCCTTTACTTTTGCTTCAATATCAGACATAGTTTCTTATATTTGTTATTAATGAATTATTTGCTATTGGCTTAATTCCGCGTGCAAAAGTAATGCTTATTACGTAACCAAACAAACTTTTCGTACAAAAAGATGCGATTTTTTGCACGTTTTTCGTTTTTATGTGCTATTTTACATAAAAATACTTATGAATCAAGGGGAAAGGGGGAAGGCGAACTGCAATTTGTCTGCCTAATTGGGGGGCGGGTTTGTAACCCGCCCCCCAATTAGATAAAATACCGGTACAACACCTAAAAATCCTTACGTATTTTTACCACCGACGTTTTTTGTTTCATGTTTCATTATTTACGTTTAACAAAGTGATAATCAATGATTTCAAGAGATGAAACATAAAGATTATATGTTTCACTTTTAGTTTCATAGTTTCACTTTTCCATTTTTATCGTTTTGCAAAGGAATTAGAGATTACAACTATGAAAAAGAACACAATGAGAGCGATTTATCGCTCCCATTGTGTTTTTAAATCTCTCCCACAGTGTTTTTGAATCGCTCCCACAGTGTTTTTAAATCGCTCCCACAGTGTTTTTAAATCGCTCCCATTGTGTTTTTTAGAAGAATGAAACATGAAAGCAAAAATGAAACATACACTATCTATGTTTCATCTCTCGAACACGTTGATTATCAACACACTAAACTATAAAAATGAAACATGAAACATAAAATAGAAAGTAGATAAATGTAGTATAGTAGTAATAACAATTACCCTTCACAAGGCATTTATAGAGCATTCTGTAGAGGAAATTACAGAGATGTAAAATTTAACATTCAGCGAAATATTAACCAAAACGTAAAAAATTAACCTTTATTTTTTCGTACATTTGCAACGAAAATAATATCATTGCAAGCCACCATTGTGTACTGACGCGAAGCAGGAATGATTAACGAAGAACATAACCTTATATATAATAAGGAGTATAAGTACGTTTCTACCCTATCATTTCGAGAAGCAATCACATCGTTGGCTTAACACATTTAATCCTTACTTACATGACAAAAGGTGTAAAGCTTACGGCGGCAGCCTTGCTATTGGCCACGGGAGCGTGGGCACAAGCACCCGCCGACACCCTAAGCATCGACAATTCGGACTTTACGTTCACCGAGTCGCAACTCGACGAGGATAACGATGCGTCACAAGCCGTATCGGCTATCACAGGGTCAAAGAGTGACCCTTACAACTCTGAAGTGGGCTATCTGTTCAGCCCGATGCGTTTCCGCGTACGCGGTTACGACAATATGTATAGCAACTACTACATGAATGGCCTTCAGCTCAACGACCTCGAAATGGGTCGCTTCGGCTATAGCATGGTGGGCGGTATGAACGACGCTACGCGCAACCAAGAAGGCGTTACTCCTTACGACTACAACACATTTGGCATTGCCGGTGTGGGCGGTGCTACCAGCGTCAACGCTCGCGCCAGCCAATTCGCTGCAGGCAACAAACTCACCCTTTCGGGTTGTAACCGCAACTACGTAGCACGCGGTATGTTCACTCATGCCACAGGCCTCTTACCCTCAGGTTGGGCTTTCGCTGGTTTGGTAGGCTATCGTTGGGCCAACGAGGGTGTGATTGAAGGCACGTTCTACAACTCACTCTCTTACTTCCTCTCTGCCGAAAAGCGTTTTGGCACGAAACACGCTCTCTCGCTCGTCACCTTTGGTTCGCCCACAGAACGCGCCCAACAGGGTGCCAGCACCGAAGAGGCTTATTGGTTGGCCAACTCTCACTACTACAACCCTAACTGGGGTTACCAAAACGGTGAGAAGCGTAACTCACGCGTTGTCAACGACTTTGAGCCTACAGCTATCTTGACTTGGGACTGGAAAATGCGTGACAACATGAAGCTCACCACTGCCGCAGGTTTTAAGTACGCCATGTATAGTTCTACTGCCCTTGGTTGGAACGGCAATGCTTACGACCCTCGTCCTGATTATTACAAGAACTTGCCTTCATCTATCTTCGGTGTGTACGATCCCGAACAGAATTGTTATGATTGGCTGCAAAAGAATCCTTGGGCTTTGGAAGGCTGGAACCAACTTTACAACTATTGGACAAGCTCTAAAGCCAACCGCCAAGTAAATTGGGACCGCATGTATGCGGTCAACCGCAGTGCTGCTGCCCAAGGCGACGAGACACTTTACTATCAAGAGCGTCGTCACAACGACCAAATGGTCGAAACGTTCAACACGCTCTTCAATCACGATATCAACGCTCATCATCGTTATGCCCTCGGTTTCCAATACAACCGCACAAAGGGTATGCACTATAAGACCATGGCCGACCTCCTTGGCGGTACGAAGTACACCGACATTGACAAGTTTGCTGCCAACGAGTATGGTCGCAATAGCCAAGAAGCACAGAACGACTTGAATAATCCCAACCGCCAGATTGGCGTTGACGACAAGTTTGGCTATAACTACAACATCTTCGTCGACAAGATGCGCGCCTACGGCCTTTACCAATACACAGAAGGCATGTGGCAGTACAACCTCCAAGCTTGGGGCGAAGGCACCTTGATGCAGCGCGAAGGTTTGATGCGCAATGGTCGTGCAGCAGACAACTCTTACGGCAAGAGTGGCAAGGCTAAGTTCCTCGGTGGTGGTGGCCGTTTTGGTCTGAACTTCCGTCCGAGCGGTAGTCATTTGCTCTCGCTCAACTTTGGTGCTGAAAGCGATGCTCCGTTGGCTCGCAACTCATTCGTGGCTCCACGTATGCAAAACGACTTCGTTGACCACCTGCAGAATGAGAACATCTTCCACACCGACCTCTCTTACCTCTTCCGCTTTGGCAATTTGACAGGTAAGGTGAGCGGTTACTATAGCCACTTCAATGGTGGCGTAGAACAAACAGCCTTCTACAACGACGATGAGTCACGCTTCACTTACCTCACGATGAGCGGTGTTGAGCGCGAACACTATGGCGTAGAAGCTGCCTTCTCTTACCAACTCACGTCTAACTTCTCAGTCAACTTGATTGGTACGTATGGCGAGGCTAAGTACGTCAACAATCCCTTGGCTCAAGTAGCTTACGAGGGTTCGAACGCTACGACATTGAAGGATTTGAACACGTGGACGAACCCCAAGAATGGTAAGACCATGCCTATGCGCGTACTGGCAAAGGGCATGCGCGAGAGTGGTTCACCTCAGGCTGTTGTAAGCCTCGGCTTCGACTACAACGTGAATGGTTGGTTCTTCAGTGCTAACTTGAACTACTACGACCGCGTTTATATCGACTTCTCTGAATACCGTCGTTTGACCAAGTTCGTTCCTACCTATAGCAGTACGGGCTTTGACGAAAACGGCAACCAACTCTTCGACGTGAAGAAGAGCGACCTTGACGACAAGGGCGGCATTCTTTACGACCAAAGCGGCAATATCGTGGCTGCTTATGGTGCTAAGCAAGAGAAGGCTAAAGGTGGCTTTATGCTCGACGCCTCTATTGGTAAGTACATTCGCTTGAAGAAGGGACGCAGCATTAGCATCAACCTCTCTGTTCAGAACATTACCAACAATCGCAACCTCAAAACAGGTGGCTACGAACAAAACCGCTCTGATAACTATCAAAACGGTCAGAACCGTAACTATGCCTTCTCTAAGAACTCAAAATACTATTATGCCAATGCCATCAACGGCTTCTTAAACATTGGCTTTAAGTTCTAACATGAGTTTAATAAGTTTTGAGAGTTTAATAAGTTTAGTAAGTTTAATTAGTTTAATAAGTTTAGTAAGTTTAGAGAGTTTAATGAGTTTAGTGAGTTTAATAAGTTTAGTCGATAAACTTATTAAACACGCTGCGACCTATTAAACTGCCTCAACTCATTAAACTTATTAAACCTCTTCAACTCATTAAACTTATTAAACCTCCTCAACTTATTAAACCTCTTCAACTCATTAAACTAATTAATCTCATAATTTATGAAATTAAAATTTTTATCCATCATAGCAGTTGCGGCGTTGGGATTATTCACCACCTCGTGTATGGACGACCATGACGAGCCCAACACTGACGACTTTGTAGTGACCAGCCCCACCGACATTGGTGAGGTGAACGCTACTATCCTCAGCGTAAAGGAGCAATTCTGCGTTGATGCCTCAAAGGCTGACTACTCACGCAACGCGTCTAACTTCTACACCAAGGTGAACGAAGACATTATTATCGAAGGTGTAGTTTGTGCCAACGATATCAGTGGCAACCTTTATCAGACTTTGCTCGTTCGTAACATCGATGACCCCACGAAGGCGGGCGACCCCGCTCACGACCAAAGCATCATTCTTTCGGTTCGTAGTACAGCGCTCTATCCTTACTTCGCGCTCGGTCAGCGCATCAAGATCAACCTCAAGGGACTCTATGCCGGCATCTATAGCAAGACACCACGCATTGGTATGCCTTATAAGACCTCAAGCGGCAACATCAACCTCGGTCCTGCCCCCTTCGAGTCACTGAAGACGAACGTACAATTAATCGGTAAGCCTAATGCTAACGCTCCCGAATTGATTCCATTGGACAAGACAGGACAGACGGGCGACGCTTGGTTGCGCGCTTCGGCTAACAAGACTTACGAGAATACGCCTATCTTGGCCACCGTTCGCGGTATGATAAAAGAGGCTTTGCCCGAAAATCGTAACACGCTCGATAAGGGTACTACCTCTGACGTACTCAACAAAGAAGAGAGTCTTTCAGCCAATGGCAAGAAGATCTTTGGTCCCTACGAGTTACACGATGACGGCTACGGTGTTGACCGCACACTCAACCTCATCAGCAACAACTCAACGGTTGCTATTCGTACTTCAACGAAGAACCGCGTTTCGTTCATCGAACTGCCCGAAGACGCACGTTCATACACGGGTGTGCTAAGCTACTACAGCACTTGGCAGTTGCAGTTGCGCGACACCAACGACGTTTCTGAAAACTAATTTTTTAGCTTGACGAGTTAACAAGTTGACGAGAAAGTTACCATAGTATCAAAGTCAAACTTGTTCGTTAACTCGTTAACCTGTCAACCCAAACATTGTTTCCCCGATAATATCATAATAAAATGAATAAATATATTTTCTGCCTTGCAGCTGCAGCCCTTTCATTAGGCTTCACCGCTTGCGAAGACGTGCCTGCTCCTTATGGCATTAACGACAACAAGCCCGATACTCCCAACCCTCCTTCTGAAGAGGGTGTAATCATCGACGCTCCCCTTTCAAGCAACTTGACTTCAAACATAGGTGAGTTCACCGCTCCCACTACCGTAGGCAACTATCCCTTTGCCATTGACGGTAGCTATGGCTACGTTAAGGTGACCTCTTATGATAGCGAGAGCAAAGTAAACAACGCTGCTGAAAGCTACTTAATAGCTCCTACCGTTTCACTCAAAGACGTAGAAAAGGCACACATCACTTTCGACTACATCTTGCGCTATGCCAATTCAAACGAATTAAAGACTAACTACCTCGTTCGCTTCAGCACCAACTATGCTGGCGACCCCGCTACTGCAACTTGGACGGACGTTACATTCAACCCCGTTCAGGTGGCTGATTGGACAACTTGGACAACTGCCGACGTTAACGTTCCCGCTGCCTTTATTGGTCAAGAGAACGTTACAGTAGCTCTCTATTACAAGACCAACGCTAAGGCTGCCACTTGGGAGCTCAAGAACTTTAAGCTAAGCAAAGGCGAAGCTGCTGGCAATAAAGTTGACCAAAGCACACGCACACTGCCTTATAGCGAGAGCTTTGCCACTTCATTTGGTGGATTTAAGAACTACACCACAAGCGGTGCTGGCGAGTGGACAATCGACTATAGCACTGCAAAGGCTACAGGTTGGAACGGTACGACCAAGGTGACCACTGCTGGTACTTACTACTTGGTAAGCCCTGAGATCTCACTCGAAGGCCAGACTGCTGCTCACGTTTCTTACGAATACATCTTGCGCTACAACAAGGGGGACGAAAATCAGCAAGTACTCATCACCAGCAACTTCAACGAAGCTACTCCCACTGAAGGGTGGACTCCGCTCGTTGCTTCTCACAAGGAAGGTGCTGATTGGACCACCTTTGAGAAGGAAGACGTTGCTATCCCTGCTGAGTATATGGGCAAGAAGATTCGCCTTGCCTTCCGTTACAATACCAACGCTGAAAGCGGTTCTACTTGGGAAGTGAAGAACTTCGCCATTGCTGCTGGTGCTCCGGGGTCTTCTGAGCCCAGCACTCCCGATACGCCTGCTGACGGCAATAGCATCACAGTGAAGGCTTCTGACTTCGGTGTTGAAAACAATGCTGAATTGACTACTATCACGCTGACTAATGGTACTACGCTTACATTTAACGCAGGTGGCGGCTCTAACGCACCAAAGTATTACACAAATGGTACAAACGTGCGTATGTATCCTAAGAATACGGTCACTGTTACCAGCGCTAGCAAGAAAATTGTAAAGGTGGTACTCAACTGCGATACTTACAACGGCACTATCTGCAATGCCAGCGGTGACGTTGCAGCTACTCCGGGTAGCGTAAACGTAGCAGACGCTGTGATTACAATTACAGGCATTGACAACTTGAGCACACTCATCACCAATACTTCTGCGACTACGGGAGCTGCAAGCCAAATCCGCTTCAAGTCTATCACGATTACATACGCTGATTAATACACATCTCGTACGTAGTAACTTATAACATTTGTCTGACCGTTGTTGCCTAAAACATCAAGCTTTCAGCAACAACGGTCAGACTTTTTCACGATTAAAGGAAACGAATGAAACTTCTTAAATACTTGTGCATTGCCTGCTGCGCCTTGACATTGGCTGCCTGTGGCGATGATGGCCCTACTTGGGTGCCAGACAATGGCAACAACAATAACGGTGGCAATAGTGCTAACACTTCTATTACCAACCGTATGGAGACGCCCCGCGTACTGAACAATGGTTCTACCCTACTCATCGATCATACAACGACCACCAATGGCAAAAAAGTTGTGACCTATGAGTTAGAATACGATAAGAACAAACTGCACTCACGCTGGGTAGCCTTTCGCTTTGACGGCAACACACGCAGCAAAACAACAGGCCGTTCGGACGAACCCTTTGCTGACGACCCAAGCATTGACGCCAACTATCGTATTGGTAAGAACGGCTTTGGCTGGGACTACAACCGTGGCCACCTCTGCGCCTCTGCCGACCGCCTTTACAACGTAGAGGCCAACGTGCAAACGTTCTATATGACCAATATGTCGCCCCAATTGGCTTCGTTCAACCAAGCCTACTGGGTTACGCTTGAAGGCTTGGTACAGGCGTTGGGCCGCGATAAGACCTTCTCTGACACGCTTTACGTGGTGAAGGGAGGTACGATTAAGGACAACCAGATAATCGACTACGTAACACGCTCAAATGGCAAACGTGTGGCCATTCCTAAGTATTACTACATGGCATTGCTGAAAGTAAAAAATGGCGTTTACTCTTCCATTGCCTTCTGGATGGAGCACAAAGAATATGGCTATGATTATAAACACAAGGCTCCGCTGAGCGAAATTGCCAAAAATGCCATTTCGGTTAACAAGTTAGAAAAGCGGACAGGCATTGACTTCTTCCCCAACCTACCCGACACAAACGAAGAGTTAGTTGAAAACACCTGCGACAAGAGTGCTTGGGGCATGTAGCCACACACTATTGAAGTTCGTTTACGAATGATTACTCTTGTAGTTCTGTAATGAATTGTGTGTAAACTGCAATTTGTCGGCCCAATTGGGGGAACGCATCCTAACCTGGGGGCGACGCGTCCCCGAGGCTGCTGATAAAATAGCGGTTTATAGAGTTAAAGTCTTCCTTTTCGAG
>ENA-UPWO01001086-UPWO01001086.1-human-gut-metagenome-genome-assembly--contig:-NODE-1086-length-12961-cov-5.205681_pt1 | contig 12961 bp, 12 predicted proteins | sample MGYA00250056_ERZ773388 | MGnify/ENA primary metagenome ERZ773388 (study PRJEB29103, sample SAMN06112004) | human gut metagenome | biome: human gut; feature: ankylosing spondylitis patient; material...
TTAAATGCGTTGGTTTATCCCACATCTTATCTGTACCAAAATATAAAACAATTGTCAATACTGCAACTGGTCTTTTTCTTTTCTTCTGCAATTGACTGCGATAAGTGGCACCATCATAACCTAATATACGAAGCGGCATATATTTCTCCGGTAAAGTTTGATTTTCCATGCCATATATGGCAAATTCAATATCACGCTCTTTCCAGAGTTTGACGATATCCCTTTCCTGTTCATGCAGTTTATTTTTCCTGCCTTTATACACAGATCTTGTACTTATATTTTCTAAGGACTCTGGTGTTACCTTCTGTTCTCCTTTAAATACCAGACCATTTATGATGTCTGCAAATACATCATTATAATCTGCAAGTATTTTTTCTGTTGTATCTTTCTCGCCCAAACCTTCCTCTCTTTCTTTGCGAAGTTTCCGGAAAGCCCTCAATATCTGTATCTAACAATTTTTTAGGATTTCATGCCGATCTGGCAGAAATAACTCGTACTATAACACTTATTTGAAAAAAAGATTTTGCTATCTGCAATATTGAATGTAACTGATGTATACACAATTGTCAAGAAATCCTTTTCTAATATTTCCTATTTCACTATTTTATGGTATTTTATAACTAATGTGTGCCCGGCTTGATTTTATATCAAAATAAATACGGCACCATTTTATAAGGAGGTTTCACATGCGTGTTGAAGAACGATTATTAAAATATGTCTCTTACTGGACAACTTCTGACGAGGAATGCCGACAGATTCCATCTTCGGAAAGACAGTTTGAGTTAGGAAAAGTGTTAGAACAGGAATTACGCGATCTCGGTTTAGAGAAAGTCACTTTAACCGATCACTGCTATGTTTACGGACTGCTGCCGGCAACGAAAGGATATGCTGACAAGCCTGCTGTCGGTTTTATTTCCCATATGGACACTGCTCCTGATTTTTCTGGAAAAGATGTCAAACCACAGATCATTCCGGATTATGACGGCAATGATGTTCTTTTAAAGGGAAGCGGTGCTTATCTGAAAGTATCCGATTTTCCTACACTTAAAACATTAAAAGGACGCACACTGATCACTACAGATGGAACAACCCTGCTCGGCGCCGACGATAAAGCCGGGGTTTCCGAGATCATGACGGCAGTGGAACAGATCATCACAGAAAAAATACCTCACGGCGACATCTGGATCGGCTTCACACCGGACGAGGAAGTCGGAAGCGGTGCTGATTTATTTGACCTTGACTATTTTAAAGCCAGATTTGCCTACACCGTTGACGGCGACTACGAGGGCGAAGTTGCCTATGAAAACTTCAATGCCGCAAGTGCTTCTTTTGAGATCAATGGCGTCAATGTCCACCCTGGGGAGGCAAAAGATATTATGATCAACGCTGCCCTTGTCGGCTGTGAGATTGCATCTCTTCTCCCTGAAAATGAGACTCCTGCCCACACCGAAGGCAGAGAGGGATTTTATCATCTGACTGATTTTAGCGGAGACATCGCCCACGCCAAAGTGAATTATATCGTGCGTGACCATGACAAAGCCACTTTTGAAAAACGTCTTGATACACTGCGTGGCATTGAGAAAAAAATGAATGAAAAATATCATGCAGACACTGTAAAATTGAACATTCAGCATTCCTATAGTAATATGCTGGAAGTCATTGAAAAGAATGAATATGTCGTAGCAATTGCAAAAAAAGCAATCAAAAACGTTGGTCTGGAACCAGTCTCCCGCCCAGTCCGCGGTGGTACAGACGGTGCCAGATTAAGTTTTATGGGACTTCCTTGTCCGAACCTCGGAACCGGCGGCTATGGTTTCCACGGACCGTTTGAACATATCAGTGTAGAAGGTATGGATACCGCTGTTTCGGTTATCAAAGAAATCGTAAAAATCACTGCCGAATAATGATCGGGAACGTTTTTCCTGTTACACAAAAAATCTGCCATACAAAAATTGCATTTGTATGACAGATTTTTTATTGTCTTAAATATTATTTTTTACTTTACACCGAAGTCTTTCTTCTATTATAAGTTTGCAATCAACGCTGCGATCTCATCCGGTGTCATAACCTTATTCGGATCTGACAGATCAGGCATTGCCGGCTCATCATCTACAACGGTTTCATCTTCCAATGGAATCTTCTCGACCGGAACATTATCATCCGAATCCGTCAAAGTATCTACCATAATATCATCATACTTGGATAAATCTTCCTCCGGAGAAGAAACTTCTTCTTTACCAATTGATGTTTCCTCCATATCAGATGGAACTTCCTCGATCGGTGTCTCCTCCATCATGGACGGTTCTTCTTCGATCGGTGTCTCCTCCATCACGGATGGTTCTTCTTCAATCGGTGTTTCCTCCATATCAGATGGAACTTCTTCGATCGGTGTCTCCTCCATCACGGACGGTTCCTCTTCGACCGGTGTCTCCTCCATCACGGACGGTTCTTCTTCGATCGGTGTCTCTTCCATCACGGATGGTTCTTCTTCGATTGGTGTCTCCTCCATCAGAGAAGGTTCTTCTTTTTCAATTTTATTCTCTTCTGCCAAGATACGTTCCTCGGTAAAAAAGTTCTGTTTTGCAGACTCTGCTGCTATCTTTGCATCAGCTCCGATCGTATTCAATGTATTCTGCAAAACTTCCAGCTGCTGTAATATTTTATTCTGATTGTCTAAAATATTCTGTGCATATGCGCTGTCATTTTTATTAGTTTCCGGTGCCGGATGCGAAACATTGTCTGATAAAACAGCCTCTAACATCGAAATCTTTTCCATGATGTGGTCATTGGAATTCATCAGTGCATCTGCATTCTCTTTACTTCTTCCAATGGAAACCTTTGCTACTGCTTTCTGTGCGTGGATAATATCCTCCACATTTGCTTTCCGGGACTGGTTTCCTTTTTCAATGAGTTCATACAGATCATCAAATGTTTTCCTCAATAAAAGATAAGACGCTTTTTCTGATTTAAAAATACTATCATACTGTTCTTCTTTGCGATTCTTTTCTGCCATCAGATAAATCGAAATGGAATCTACCAAAAAATAGATTGCAACCAGAAACAATGCTGTAATGATCGCCAGAATAATAAATTTCTGAGGCATATTGATCATTGCATATAAATCTGCAACCAGTAAAACTACCGCAATTAACAATGTAATATTTATGCGGAACCTGACATTTTTTTCGCTGTTCTTATCCATAAGAGCTACCTCCCACTATTGCGTCCTCCGTGACGCTCTCTGTGGCTATTTTACCATAACTTACACGAGATAGCTATATGCGAAAACAACAATCTTCAACAGAATACGACCAAAATTTCTTTTTATAATAAAATAAGCTGTCCGATCAGCTCTGCTCCTTTATAAAGATCGTCGACGGTTGTGTATTCACGTGTCGAATGTGCATTATACATTCCATTCGATAAAACAAGCCCTTCGATTCCGTTTTTTGCAAAACTGTTGTTATCACTTCCGCCGAACGTACCTGTAAGTTCACCGGAAAATCCTAAGATTTCACAGGCTTTTTGAAAATCGGTCACTGACTTGCTCTCAAGTGGTGTCTCATAGGCGGTCAGCACACAGCAGTCCGGCACAATGTTTGTCGCTGTTCCACCCTGAATCGTTCCGATATTAAACGTCGTCTCTTCAGACAGATCAAGCACATACGCCTGTTTTGCGGTTACTTTCGAATAGTCAAAAACATCCGAACCTTTGACATATAATTCCTCACCAATTGTAAACAGAATTTCAATTTTTTTATGAGGTTTTCCACTGTCAAGAACAAGTTGTACACAATAGAGGATTTCCAGAATACCACTGATGTCATCTGCACCAAGCACAGTATCCCCTGCAGAATGTATTGTTCCGTCTTTTTCCAAAACAGATTTTTTGCCGCTCCAAGGTTCTACAACATCCATATGTGCGCAAAAAATAACCGGATCTCCTTCTAATTCTCCATCTAAGACAGCAAAAATATTTCCGGTGTCGCCACCATAATAAGCTCCGGGTCTAAGGCTGAAGTCGGCTCGTGGAGCAGGAGTAATTCCGGCTTTAGGGCAAGTGCTCTGGCAATTGCGACACGCTGCTGCTGTCCTCCGGACAAATGTTTTGGATAATGATTTTCCCATGATGCCATTCCAACACGCTCTAATTCTTTTAAAGCAATTGCTTTGCTCTTTTTCTGAACAACCATAAGACCTTCCCTAACATTTTCCAACGCTGTCTTTTTCTCAAACAGATAAAATCTCTGGAACACCATGCCCGTAATCTTACGGAATTCCAGGCTGTCTTTGTGTTTTTTGGAAAGATCGACCGTTTTTCCACCAAAAACTGCCTCCCCCTCCTCCGGGATCTCCAACTGGTTGATGCATCTTAATAAGGTTGATTTTCCTGTACCGGAAGGGCTGATAATTCCGACAACATCGCCTTTTTCAATTTTTAAATTAATATGGTCTAATACTTTATTCTCATGAAAACTTTTGGAAAGGTTTTTGATCTCTAACATTTTTATACCTTTCTGTTATACACTTTCATACGTTAATTCCAAAGAGTATACACATAAAGAAAGAAGCAGGTCGTTGTCATATGGTTATCACAACTGCCTGCTTCTTCTTTTCTCCAAAACACTCAGGTGTATAAATCATATGAAAATAAAACCGTATTCATCCATACAGCACATACAACAGCAACACATCTGGTTTTTGTTCATTACGATTGTATTTGTCTTCATATGATTTTCCCCTTTCTTATTTCCTACTTATTTGATATGTTATGTAGGAATTACTTTATATGGGGAATTATAATCATCTGATATTATTTTGTCAATTGTTTTTGTTATAGAAGATTCCTTGGGTTTGTTATAGGTTTTGATTATAGCTGATTTTTTTTAGAACAACTCCGGGTGATTTTCCAGCGCATCTTCTTCCGTAATCTCGCGGATCACGCGGCATGGAACACCAACTGCAAGTGAATTTGCCGGAATATCTCTGGTAACGACGCTTCCAGCACCGATCACACAGCCCTCGCCGATCGTAACACCACCACAGATTGTAACATTTCCTGCGATCCAGCAGTTATCGCCAATGGTAATCGGTCTGGCGTATTCCTTATCGGTAAGTGTTCCATTCTGTTTCTGATATTGGTTGCGATCCTGCCAGCGGAGCGGATGCATCGGGGTAAGAAGTGACACATTTGGTCCCATAAATACATTTGCACCAATTGTAACCGGACAGCAATCCACACACGTAAAGTTAAAGTTCGCATACGAATTTGCACCGATAGATGTCAGACAGCCATAATCAAACTGTACTGGTCCCTGCAAGTAAAACGAATCACCTATGATTCCCATTTCTTTCAGAATCTCGGAACGTTTCTCGTCTGTTTCAAGAAGTTCATTATATTCTTTACTTAATCTATGGGCTTTTGTTCTTAATTTTACAAGTTCTTCATCGGAAGGATCGTAAATTTTTCCTGCCGTCATTTTCTCTTTTTCTGTCATTTTTCCTGCTCTCCTTTTGAAATCTCATGATAGACTGGTTTTTCCCTATGCCAGCTCTGCGCCTAATTTTTCCAGGTCTTCCATTGCACCCGCATTTTTTGATAATTCATCTTTTGCAGTTGCATAATAGGATTTCTGGAAAAGCATATCCTATGACAGGTAGTGAGCCATGCAGTCAAACTGTTTCTGAATCAGTTCATATTGTATACTGTCTACCGGTGATCCGCCTACGACAATAACACCAACCTTTTTCCCTTTTATCTGTAATCCTCTGCAATAACATTTGTCTATAACCAGCTTTAACTGTGCGGACATTCCCCACCAATACACTGGTGTTGTAAAAAGGATCATGTCTGCTGCCACAATTTTGTCAATTGTAGGATTGGTATCATCCTGATCTACGCAGCCTTTATTACATTGACAGACGCCACATCCTTTGCATGGGCTGATATCTAACTTGTCCGGCTGAATCACTTCGATCTCATTTTTTCCAGATGCACCTTTTATAAATGCATTAATTGCAGTTAATGTATTGCCTTTTCTTGCACTTCCGTTAATAATCACAATTTTCATTTATTGGTTCCTCTTTTCTTTCCTAAATTTATATCTGAAGTATACCATAAAAAGTATTAACATACGCATTATATGTTATGATGATAACGCTACATCGCAAAAAGCCCTGAAGCTGCAACTTCAGGGCTTTTGCTTATAAATTATTCCGTTTCCGGTTCATCCACAGATAGAAGATCACATTCAGCACAATTCCGAATATCGTTGCTTCCGGAGCCGCAAAACCGATCTTGGTGAGGCTCGCATCTGGCTGGATACTCATATAATATGCCAGCGGCAGACGCACAAGAAGCGTCTGGACGAGTCCCTGAACCATAACCCAGACCGTTTTATCATGTCCGTTGAAATAACCGACCATACTGAATAGAACGGCTGTCACGATCGTTTCCAACGCAAACCCTTTCAGATAATCATAACCATTCTGCACAACGGCTGCGTCTGTTGTGAAGATTCCGGTCAGAAGATCTCCCTTAAACATAACAAATGCAAATACAATGCAGCCGATCACAATTCCAACGCCCATGCCGGTAAACATTGCTTTTTTCGCTCTTTTTTCGTTTCCGGCACCCACGTTCTGCGATACAAAGGATGCCATGGACTGCATCAGAGAACTTGGAATCAGCATTGCGAAGTTAACGACCTTGCAGGCAACACCATATCCGGAGGAAGCTGCGAGTCCAAGCCGGTTGACAAATGCGCAGAGTGCAAGGAATGAGATCTGTGTCAAGAACTCCTGCATAGCAAGCGGCAGACCGACTTTTAATGCTCTTATACAATGTGTGTTGATCTTAAAATCCTGTCTGGTGATTTTAAATGGAAGTTCTCTTTTTACCAGTAAAAATAATGCAAAAACGACGCTGACCGCCTGTGCTGTTACAGTTGCGATTGCAGCTCCGGCTGCGTCTAAATGCAGTCCTGCCACTAAAATCAGGTCTCCTGCGATATTTACCACACATGCAACTGCAACGAATAATAATGGAGATTTGCTGTCACCTAAGCCTCTGAAAATAGCTGCGAGCAGATTGTACGCCACAATGAAAAAAATTCCGCCACCGCAGATACGCACATAAGACGATGTCAGTTCCACAGCCTCCTGTGGTGCCTGCATCAGCACTGCAATCGGCTGTGCAAACCCGATCATAACTACAAAAAGTACCGCAGAAACAATTGCAAAAATAATTGTTGCTCCACCGATCAAAGCTCCAATATACTGCGGTTTTTTCTCCCCGATATACCGTGCGATCAAAACAGTGATACCCATTGCAAACTGCGTAATAACAAAAGTGACTAAGTTTAACACCTGGCTTCCTGTTGATACGGCTGAAAGCCCCGATGTTGTTCCAAACCTTCCAACGACCAGAAGGTCAACTGCACCGTAAGCCGCCTGCAATACTAATGCGCCTAAGATTGGCAGCATAAATGGCAGCAGCTTTCCTAAAATACTTCCCTGTGTAAAATCTGATTTTGAACTATTCAATGTCAACTCTCCTTTCGCTCATGACTTTATAAAATTTTTCTATGGTCGAAATCATACAATCCGCTTCTTCTTCGGAAATATGATCCATATATTTCAAAAGCCGGCTGTAATAATTTTTATCGTACTTATCCGATAACTCCTCACCTTTTTCTGTAATGAAAACATATGTGATCCGACCGTCCTCCTCAGACGCATATTTCGTGAGATAGCCCTTTTTTTCCATTTCCTTGACCGTTCTTGTCACCCCCGGTCTTGGCAGCTTTAATGTGTCACTGATATCCGATACTTTTACTCTCTCTTTCTTCTCCTGTAACTTGTGGATCACATCCATGTACTGTATATACGCTGGTGTGACTCCTTCCGGCAGTTCCGGGAGCAGTTCCCTCGTCCTTTTTGCAAGATAGCAGGCATCCAACATTCTCTTTATTTTTTCTTCGTTCATACTATCGGTTCCTTTTTTACATTGTGCTATATAATTGCCTTTGTTAATTACCATTGATAATTATATGGTTCTATAACGCTATTGTCAAGAAATAATTTAAACTCGCCCTATCATAATATTACAAAACAGGAATCAATCACCAATACAAAATCATGGTCATCAATCCCTGTCTTTTCACATCTTTATGCGGTTTTATTCATCTTTTCCGGAATCATGTGAAGCCTGTTTTCATCGCCAAGCGCAATGAGTATTCTCTGGCATTTTTCAAACTCAGAAGCAAGCTGCTCTATCTCTTTCGACTGCATTATTTAACCTCATGTCCTGTGTCTTTCCTTCATTAACTCTAAGATATCCATATATAATTCCTTTCTTTGTTCAAATGTTTAAACGCATTGTACCATAAAACAATCCAGAATTTTCAATGGGAAAGAAAATAGAGACGATTAAATTTTTTTATCGTCTAACATCCCCTTTTTTCTCAAAAAGAGCATGAATCCAACGCAGAGAATCAACTGCAAGGCTGACGACATCGGCGTTGCCAGCCCGATATGAAACAGCGATGTTTCCGGCTGGATGCTCATAATATAAGACACCGGAACTCTGACGCAAAATGCGCCAAGGATTCCCTGGATCATGACAAATCGTGTCTTACCGATACCATTGTAAAATCCGGTATAGCAGAAGAAAATAGCTGTAAACAGGCAGTCGATCGCATATGCCTTGAGATAATCTGCCGCTGCAAAAACCACTTCCCCATCCGAGGAGAAAATTCCTGCCAGCGCATCTCCATGGAAAAACGTGATCAAAAACATTACCACGCCAATGGAAAAAGAAACGGCAATGCCGTAATGCAAGGCTTTTCTGGCTCTTGTAATCTGACCTGCGCCATAGTTTTGTGCCACAAATGCCGACATGGAGTGCATGAAAGCAGACGATATGAGCATGATAAATGCACACACTTTTTCTGCGACACCGACACCTGCCGAGGCAATGACTCCCATAGAATTTACGATTGCCAGAATGATCAAAAATGAAATGCTCACAAGCAGATCCTGCAATGCAATCGGCGCCCCAAAACCAACCATTTTCTTCAAATATACTTTATGAATCCGAATATTTTTATTTTTTACGGTAAAAGGCAGCTCTTTTTTACAGATCAGGAAAAACGAAACTACCACGCTCACAATCTGCGCAAACACTGTTGCAATCGCAGCGCCCTGTGTTCCCATGTGAAAGCCTGCACATAGGATCAGATCTCCCGCAATGTTAAAAACACATGCAATCGCGACTGTGATAAGCGGTGTCTTAGAATCGCCCAGTCCACGGAAAATGCAGCCGATCAGATTGTAGGCAACAATGACTAACATACCTCCGCCGCAAATTCTGATGTAATCAACGGTCTTTTGAAATGCTTCCTCAGGCGCGTTCATGATCTGACTGATTGAAGGCGCAAAAACAACCATAATGATCGACATGACCACTGCGATCGCCGCAAACATGACAATTGCTGTTCCTACGGTTCGTCCGCCTTCCTCTTTTTTTCCGCTTCCGATCTGCTGTCCCAGCAAAATTGTGGTTCCCATTGCGAAACTGCTGATCAGATTTGTTAATGTAGTCATGATCTGAGAACCTGTCGAAACCGCGGATACATCTGCGGATGAAGCAAATTTTCCCACTATGAGCAGGTCTACCGCGCCATACATCGCCTGCAGAAATAACGCCAGCAAGACAGGAAATGCAAATAAGATCAAAGGTTTTAAGATTTTTCCTTCTGTAAATGATGTGTTTGTTTCCATATATTCCTCCTGAAAATGATAGGTTGTGGCAGTAATTTCCTGTCACACAAAAAAAGCCGGATAAGAAAAGCAGATATTTCAATCTGCCATCTTATCCAGCTATTGTTTCTAAACGAACAAGTTGCCCTCCGATGAGCGATTCTGATTATACAATACACTTTTTTTCATGTCAATCGGTTTCATACAGTTCCGATGTTTTCAAATTTCCTCATACATCTCAAATCGCGCAGATACCTAAAAAACCTTGATTTTACTGGAAAATTTAATATCCTTGCAGGGCATTTTTTAATCTGCTGCCTTAGCTTGTTTCTTTTAAGAATCCTGGAAATCAAATGTTTCAAAAACAAGCTCAGTTCCTATGATCTTGTAAATTTTATGCGTGACTTCAGGGCTGTTGACAAAGGTGATGGAACCAATATCAATATTTCTCAGAATCAAAGCGTTAATGAAAAAATCAAAAAATTAATCGGTTTAACTAATCTCGATGCTCTGTACCTGACAGAAAAAGAGAGTGATAATATCTTTGAGTTCACCATGCTGATTGACAGATGAGTACTAGGTTTTTCTTATAGCTCATGTTGTCGTTCATTTCACTTTAATTTTTTGCTTATCTTACTTTTTTTCTGATTCCAACTGCGGTCAATGCTCCACAGGAAAGAAGGAGAAGTGTGATCCACAAAGCTGCCTGATCGTTATCTCCGGTTTTCGGTGAAACTGCTGTTGTATCTGCTGTCTGAACTTCAAAGTCTGCTGTTGCAACTCCATTTGCAGAAACAATACTAATACTGTGTGTTCCGGCTGCCAATGTGCTTAAATACTCCGGTTTCAAAGTGATAATGATACTTCCTTCTGTTGCCGTATAGCAGTCTGCACTGAGTTCTACGTTATCTACCATAACTTTCTGGAAGTTTGCAAATGCATCGCTGGAACGGAAATAAATTGTATTTCCACTTCCCTGCGTATAGCTGCTGCCTGCACCTTCAATGATGGTTGGTATAACCTGCTGACTGCCCTGTGTACTTGCCGTTGTTGCCGAAGCCGGTGTTGATGTTGTTGTAGATTCACCTTGCATTGTTGACGGTTCACTTGGTGTCGGTGTCGGTTCTGGTTCTGGTTCTGGTTCTGGTGTCGGTGTTGGATTTGGATTGGTATTATTACTTACGAAAGTTGTACCAATCTCACCAGTATATCCTTCTGGTTTTTTATTTAATGCTGCGGTAACTCCAGATGCTGTGACAACTGCATTTGGAGATATTGTTATTTTTTTACCACTTTCTAATCCATAGCTGGAAATCTCTCCTTTTTCTGCCTTAGCTACCACAGTTCCTCCACTAATCGTTATATCGCCATCACATTCAATACCACGGCTACTGTAAGCTGCTTCTGCAGCATATGCTGTAATATTACCATTTTTAATAACAATACCATCATATGCATATATGCCACTTGTACCTGCTGTTGCCTGTGCTTTGGCAATAATTGTACCCTGACTATCAATTTCCAGTTTTCCTAGCACACTAATACCATGACTGGTATCTGCTGTTCCACCTGTTACATCAAGTGTCCCATCTCCTGTTATGGTTAAATTTCCAAAAGCATATATTCCGCAACTCCATCCATTTGTACTATCACTGTAAGAACTGCTTATATTTTTTATCCTATTTTCATTTTTAATTATTATATTCAAGTCTTTTGAGGTTTCGATTCCGCTTCCATTACCTTCATAATTAAATCCATCTAAGGTCAGTGTATTTGTCTGATTATCATAACTCCATCCTGTGCCGGAAGTATTGGCACTGGTAACTTCAACTCCGCCTACCCTTAGCTTGTAAGAGGTTGGCGTGGATGGTGTGGAGCTGCCTCCCGAAGAATTTTTTGGAGAATAAAAAATACCATCTACTCCATCTTTTGTTGTAATTTCATAGTTTTTATCATCGTCAGTGAAAAATGCATCTTTGAATTGTTTTCCTGAATCTGCAAGTGGTATCTCGTTTTTTCCATATGGCTGATAATAACCTACACCTATTTTAGCACCCGATGTCAGTGGAACAGTCGTGCTCAGATTAATTTTTTCACTACTTTTGTAACGATAAATATATAAGTTACTATTTTCATCATTTGAATTTTTATTTCCGTAAATATTTGCACTTCCTCCGATTGTTACATCCGCTCCCTGGTATGCAAAGACACCTGCTCCTTCCTGATCTTGATATTCACCAAAATCACAAATATTATCTGTGATTTCTCCACCAGTCATTTCAAAATTGCAATTATCAAGAACAACCACTCCCGCGCCGTATCCTGCCTCATTTCCTGAAATCTTACCTCCTCTCATGATGAAAGTTCCATTATAAAAAACTGCAACTCCACCACCGCGTTTTGTAAAAGTTTTATTGCTACGATTTCCAACAATATTGCCGGATTCTAATATTAACGTTCCTTCTCTGACATTAATGCCTCCAGCATAGTCTTCATTTGCCCATCCACCAGTAATTTTTCCATTTTGTCCTTCACTCGTATCTTTTATGATTAAAGTTCCACCTGCTATCACACTAAATACATTGTCTTGTTGTTCATTTAAGTTACGGTCAATCGTATATCCATTCAGATCAATGGTCACGTTCTTGTCTACATTAAACCTATAATCACCTGTTCCAGCTGTAATATTCTTATCTAATTGAATATTACCATCATTTCTTATTGCATTTTTTAACTCAGTCCACGAACTTACTGTTATTACCGCATCATCTGCCTTCACTTCCGTCACACCCAGTCCTGCAACCATGGTCATGACAAGCATCATACACAGCAATCCTGCTATCCATTTGTTCAACTTTTTCATTCTTTTTTCTCCTTTGCTTTTAATGTAAAAAATTCGTTGTACATGATTACCAGTTTCTAATGTACAACGAATTTCTTTCCAAATGGGCGGATTGTCATGAATCGACCGTAAAATGTATTGAATCGACCATATTTTTTCACTACGTCTGTATTTTATGCTTTACAAGACAGCCGAAGGATATTTACCTAAACAACCCAATAATCGTTAGACACTATCCTCTGGAAGAAAATATAAACTATTGTTTTGTCGGCATCAGAAGAACCGGCAAATCCTACATGATGTATCAGCAAAATGCTCAGCAGCGAAATTGCTTCTACACTGGGCGGCCGTTTTGTC
>ENA-UPWO01001087-UPWO01001087.1-human-gut-metagenome-genome-assembly--contig:-NODE-1087-length-12946-cov-12.623358_pt1 | contig 12946 bp, 10 predicted proteins | sample MGYA00250056_ERZ773388 | MGnify/ENA primary metagenome ERZ773388 (study PRJEB29103, sample SAMN06112004) | human gut metagenome | biome: human gut; feature: ankylosing spondylitis patient; material...
AGGCGAGTCGATGGCGGCCTCGCGGTTCTCGAGCTTCGTGAGCATGGCGCGCGCACGGCGAACGACGGGTGCGGGCATGACCTCCAGAAAGTCCTTATGGTCGGCGGTTCTTCAAGAATACCAGCCGTTCAGGAAGCTGTTAAGAAATTCCTTGGCAAAGAGCCATTCAAGGGCATCAACCCAGATGAGTGCGTAGCACTTGGCGCTGCATATCAGGGCGGCGTACTCGCAGGCGACGTTAAGGACGGACTGCTCCTCCTCGATGTAACTCCACTGTCACTTGGTCTTGAAACAATGGGCGGTATCTGCACAAAGATCATCGAGAGAAATACAACTATACCTACAAAGAAGTCACAGATATTCTCAACTGCCGCTGATAATCAGTCAGCCGTTGATATCAACGTACTTCAGGGTGAGCGTGAGTTCGCAAAGGACAACAAACAGCTCGGTATGTTCAGACTTGACGGAATCGCTCCTGCTCCAAGAGGTGTTCCACAGATCGAGGTAACATTCGATATCGACGCTAACGGTATCGTACACGTTTCCGCTAAGGATCTTGGCACAGGCAAGGAGCAGAACATTACGATCACTTCTTCAACAAATATGTCTAAGGACGATATAGATAAGGCTGTCAAGGAAGCTGAGGCATATGCAGCAGAGGACGCTAAGAAGAAAGAGGACGTTGACGCAAGAAACGCTGCTGACCAGCTTTGCTTCCAGGCTGAAAAGTCACTGGGTGAGTTCGGCGACAAGGTAGACGCTGCTGACAAGTCAGCTTGTCAGGCTAAGATAGACGCTCTTAAGGAAGCCCTCAAGGGTACTGATATCGAGGCTATCAAGGCTAAGCACAAGGAGCTTGAGGAAACATTCCAGGGCGTTGCAACTAAGGTATATCAGCAGGCTGCACAGGCACAGCAGGCAGCAGGTGGTGCCGCAGGCTTTGACCCTAACAACATGGGCGGAGCAAATGGCGGCAGCAACGGCGGCGCTTCAAACAACGGTGGCGACGACGTTATAGACGCTGAATTTACTGACGCAGAATAAATCATAACGGCTGCCTCTGCTCCGATTTTTCGAGCAGGGGCTATTGCCGTATTAAAAGGCTGTGTGAAAAGCGTGAAAGGACTATACTTACAAAAAGGAGGCAAGCCCACAAGGAAATGCCGTCGTTGAACTTTTGGTCGGCTTCGCGGGTGGAGCGCTTGCGGTAGTTGTCGTACTCGGCAGCCATGCGCAGCAGCTGTTCCTTGGCCTGTGCGGCGTTCTGCTCGGCCGCGTCCAGCTTAGCCTTGACGGCTTCCATCTCGCGGGCCTTCTTGTTGAACCAGCCGCCGTCCTTTTTCTTGTCGTCCTTCGGGTCGGCAGCTTCTTCTGCGGCGGGCTCCTGTGCGGGAGCTGCCTGCTCTGCCGTTGCCTCCGGAGCGGCGGTGGGCTGCTGCTCCGCTTCCGCAGCGGGAGCAGTCTTTTTGGTTTCTTCGCTCATTCCAGATCCTCCTTATAGATCACAGTCCGCCGGGGTGCGGCAGCCTGCGGGGTGTCTTTTCGTTTGCCGCTCATGCCCTCGCCCAGCTGGTCTGCAAAGTAATGCAGCAGCGGCATCAGCTTCTGGAAGGGCATCCGGGTGGGGCCGATCAATGCAATGGAGCCCCACAGGCCTCCGCCCACCAGATACCGGTCGCTCACGATGCACAGGCCCGGGACCTGCGGTTCCAGATCCTCGCCCAGCAGCACGCTCTCACTGCGTTCTGCCGGAGGTGCGATCAGGCCAGCGGCCTGCTCCTCGTCGTTCAGCAGTGTGAGGATGTCGCCCACCTTGCCGTCCAGCTGGGGCCAGTCCAGCAGATACTGCTCGCCGCCCAGAAATACGTGGGGCTTGACGGAATCCTGCAGGATGGCAGCCGCCGCGCTGATGACAGGCACCAGCTCCGGGTCGATCTGGCTGCACAGCTCTGCCAGCAGCCGGGTGGAAAGATCCACCGGCGCTACAAAGGTAAGGTTGCGGTTGAGCAGTGCGGCAAGTGCTGCCGCATTCTCGCGGGAAAGACCGGTGCGCACCCGTGCCACACGGGTACGAACGTAACCGGCCGTGGTAACGGCCAGCACAGCCGCTGCGCTGCGGCCCACCTGAACCACTTCATAGTGGGCGATGCACAGATCCTCGGCACACGGGGTGCTGATGGCGGCGGTGCAGCCGCTGATGGCGGCCAGCGCCTTGGCGGCACCTGCGGCCAGCTTTTCCGGCTCATGGTCGAGGCTTGCGAACACCGCATCCACACGGGCGCGGGTCACACGATCCAGCGGCTGATCGTCGGTCAGCAGATTATCAAGGTAGTAACGGTAGCCCTTGGCGCTGGGCACACGGCCCGCGCTGGTGTGGGGCTGCTCCAGCAGACCCAGCTTTGTCAGCGCCGCCATCTCATTGCGAAGCGTTGCGCTGGAAACTGCCATGTCAAAGTAGTTTGCCAGCACGCTGCTGCCAACGGGCTCGCCTTCGAGACCATACAGCGCCACGATCGCCTGCAAGACTCGCTGCTTGCGTGCATCCATCGTCATAGCGCCTGCCTCCTTTTTGCGTTCGCTTTGTTTGTTTAGCACTCCTTGTTCCTGAGTGCTAAGACCATTATAGCCAATTTTCCGGTGCTGTCAAGCCCCTTGGAAAAATGTTTTAAAAGATTCATAATTCTGTCATAAACGAAGAAAGCGCTCTCCTTATTATAAGGAAAGCGCTCCGGCATGTTCTTTACTCTTCCATCTGCCTTGCCAGAAATGCCGCTGCCACATTCACGGCCTTGAGCTGGGCGGCATCCGGCGTGGCCGTGCGGTCTTCGGTCAGCAGGGCCACCACGCCGGTCACATCGCCCGCCGCAATGATGGGTGCGGCGCACAGCACTGCTCGGGGCGAGCCTTCGCAGGGCAGGATGCACTTTTCGGCAATGCCCTCGCTCTGGTACAGCCTGCGGCCATCCATCAGCTTTTCCAGCGGCTGGCTGATGCTGCGGTCGGCCAGCTCCCGCCGGCCGGAGCCGCTCACCGTAAGGATGCGGTCACGGTCGGCCACCAGTGCGGTCAGCGCAAAGCTTTTGCTGAGCACCTCGGTATACTGGGCCGCTACTGCGTTCATCTCGCCAATGGGCGAATACTTTTTAAAGATCACCTCGCCGTCGCCCGTGGTGAAGATCTCCAGCGGGTCGCCGCGGCGGATGCGCTGGGTGCGGCGGATCTCCTTGGGGATCACCACCCGGCCCAGCTCGTCGATGCGGCGCACGATTCCTGTTGCTTTCATGTTTTTGCTCCTCCGTTTCCTTAAAAATGCCTGCAGCACTAGTATCTGTCAGGCCGGGCCATTTATACCTGCTGCCCCCGCGCAAAAAGACCTGCACGGAAAGCTGCCTCTTCGTTGCGTTTCCGGCAGGGTTCTGCTACAATGATACAAAAAGCCGTTTTCATAAGCACAGCACCCCGCTTATGAAGACAGATCCTAAAATTCTGCTGAGAAAGGCAGGTGTCCGGATGCCGAACATCCTCATTCTGGGCGGCGGTGCCGCCGGTCTTGCAGCCGCGCTGGCGGCGGCACAAAGTGCCCCCGCTGCACAGGTCATTGTGCTGGAGCGCAACCCGAAGCCGGGCAAAAAGCTGCTTGCCACCGGCAATGGCCGTTGCAATCTGGATAACACCGGCATTGCACCGGAGCTGTATTTCACTGCCGACCCGGCAGCACTTCGTCCGCTGCTGGATGCCGTAAATACCGCCGACCCGCTGCGCTGGTTCCGTGCGCTGGGGCTTTACACCCGCACCGACGAGGCGGGCCGGGTGTATCCGTACTCCAATCAGGCGGCGGACGTGCTGGCCCTGCTGGAGCACCACCTTGCACAGCACCATGTGCAGCTGCGCACCGGCTGCACCGTGCGCACCCTGAGCCAGAGCCGCAGCGGCTACGCCGTGCAGTTCGAGACGGCAGAGGGCTCTGCCGAGACCCTGCGCGCCGATGCCGTCATCTGCGCCATGGGCGGCGAGGCAGGGCCGCAGTTCGGCACCGACGGCTTTGGCACCCGGTTCGCCGCCCAGTGCGGCGGCAGGGTGGAGCCGCTGTACCCCTGCCTGACCGCCCTGCAGTGCGCAAAGCCCCGCAAAGCGCTGGCTGGCATCCGTGCCAAGGCAGCAGCATCCCTGCTGGACGGTGCCCATGTGCTTGCCTGCGAGAACGGCGAGGTACAGTTCACCGATTACGGCCTTTCCGGCATCTGCATCATGCAGCTGTCCGGCCTGCTGGCCCCGGGCCGCGGCCCCAAGGCTCCTGCTGTGGAGCTGGACCTCTTCCCGGCAGTGGACGAAACCGCACTTGCCAGCCTGTTTGCGGCCCACGCCGCCCAGACGGCAGGGGGCAGCGCCGCTGACTTCTGGCTGGGCCTGCTGAACCAGAAGCTGGGCCGTACTGTGTGGTCTGCCGCCGGGCTGCAGGACAGCGACGCGCCTGCCGTGCTCACCGCCGCACAGTGGCAGAAGCTGGCCCACACCGCCAAGCACTGGCGCTTTGAAGGGCTGACCCCCTGCAGCTGGAAGCAGGCCCAGACCACCGGCGGCGGGCTGGCCCTGCGGGAGGTGGATCAGCACTTCCAGTTCAAGGGCTGTCCGGGCCTTTACTTTGTGGGCGAAACGCTGGACTGCGCAGGCAGCTGCGGCGGTTTTAACCTGCACTGGGCGTTCGGCTCCGGCCTTGTGGCCGGGCGCAGCGCTGCAGGCCATGCTGCAGCAGGCCGTGCTCTGCCAAAAGCCTCCGCGCCCGCAAAGAGCAGGAAAAAGCCGCACAGGTAAAAATGAGCTTTAAATTTTCAACAAACGCTTGACATCTTGTGCAGATCGCATTATCATAAAGACAATAAAAGTTTGTTCAGAGGATCGAGCAGAACAAGCAAGGGGAGAGTCGAAAGGCCCTTTTGTTTGTCCTGCTCTTTTTCTTTTATTCGGCAAACGGAGCGATCAGGAGGTTTTTATGCTGGATGTAGCAATTATCGGCTGCGGTGTCATTGGTGCGGCAGCCGCCTATGAGCTGTCCCATTACCCGCTGCAGACCGCCATTTTCGAGGCTGAAAATGACGTGGCCGACTGCACCACCAAGGCCAACAGTGCCATTCTGCACGCTGGCTACGACCCCGAACCGGGCACCCGGATGGCGCGGCTCAACGTGGAGGGGTCCGCACTGGCCAAGGAGATCTGCGCCCGGCTGGATGTGCCGTACCTGCAGTGCGGCAGTCTGGTGCTGGCCCTCAGCCCGGAAGAGCTGCCCCACCTGCAGAAACTGTATGAGAACGGCATCGCCAACGGCGTGCCGGGCATCCGGCTGCTTTCCGCAGAGGAAACGCTTGCCATGGAACCGAATCTGGCCCCCACTGTCGTTGGCGCGCTGTATGCGCCCAGCGCCGCCATCGTCAGCCCGTGGGACTTTGCACTGGCCATGGCAGAAGTAGCCGTGCGCAACGGTGTGGAGCTGCACCGCAGCTGCCCTGTGACCCGCATCGAAAAGACCGCCGGCGGCTGGGCGCTGACCACCCCCTCCGGAATTGTGGAAACGCGCTATATCATCAATGCGGCAGGCATCTCGGCGCAGGCCGTGCACGATATGGCCGCACCCCACAAATTTACCATCCAGCCCACCCGGGGCGAATACTACCTGCTGGATAAATCCGAGGGCAGCCGTGTGCACCACGTCATCTTCCAGTGCCCCAACGAAAACGGCAAGGGCGTTCTGGTGGCCCCCACCGTCCACGGCAACCTGATCGTCGGCCCGAACGCCGACCCCGTGGAAGGGGACGATACCGCCTGCACCGCCGCCGGGCTGGCCTTCGTCAGCGCCGCAGCGCGCCGCAGCGTGCCGAACATCCGCTTCAGCGAGTCCATCCGCAATTTTGCGGGTGTCCGTGCCAATGTGGACACGGGCGACTTCGTTATCGGCGAAGCGGAAGGCGCACCCGGCTTCATCGATCTGGCGGGCATGAAATCGCCCGGCCTTTCCAGTGCACCGGCCGTTGCCAGAGAAGCCGTCAAAATTCTGGAAGCTCACGGCGATCTGCCCGCCCCCAAGGCGGATTACAGGGATGGCCGCACCCGGGTGCGCTTCAAGGAGCTTCCGCCCGAAGAAAAAGCCCGGCTCATTGCAAAGGAACCCGCCTATGGCCGCGTGATCTGCCGCTGCGAGACGATCACCGAGGGCGAAATTCTGGACGCTCTGCACGAAGAGATCCCCGCCACCACCATTGACGGTGTCAAGCGCCGCTGCGGTGCCGGTATGGGCCGCTGTCAGGGCGGCTTTTGCGGGCCGCGCGTGCTGGAACTGATCAGCAAAACGCTGGGCATCAGTCCGCTGGACGTGCTGCAGGATAAGGCCGGCACCAACGTCTTACTGTGCGAAACCAAGCAGGAGGGAGAGCACCATGATTGATCTGGTCATCGTCGGCGGCGGCCCTGCAGGCCTTGCCGCAGCTTACAGCGCATGGCAGCATGGTCTGCGCGATATCCTTATCTTAGAGCGCGACAACGAGCTGGGCGGCATCCTGAACCAGTGCATCCACAACGGCTTCGGCCTGCACCGCTTTGGCGAGCAGCTCACCGGCCCGGAATACGCAGGCCGCTGCATTGAACTGCTGCGCTCCACCGGTGTCCGGGTGGAGCTGGGCACGATGGTGCTGGACGTCACCCCGGACAAAAAGATCCACTGCGTCAGCCGGGAAAAGGGCTATCAGATTTTGGAAGCCAGAAGCATCATCCTCTGCATGGGCTGCCGGGAACGCACCCGCGGTGCCATCGGCATCCCGGGCACTCGCCCCGCCGGCATCTACACCGCCGGTGCTGCCCAGCGCTATGTCAACATGGAGGGCTATCTGGTAGGCAAGCGGGTGCTCATCCTCGGCAGCGGCGACATCGGCCTGATCATGGCCCGCCGCATGACGCTGGAAGGTGCCAAAGTACTGGCCTGCGTGGAGGTCATGCCGTATTCCGGCGGCCTGACCCGCAACATCGTGCAGTGCCTGCAGGACTTCGACATCCCCCTGTATCTGTCCCATACCATCGTGGATATTCAGGGCAAGGCCCGCGTGGAAAAGGCCACCGTTGCCAAGGTGGACGAAAACCGCCGCCCCATCCCGGGCACCGAGATGGAATTTGATGTGGACACCATCCTGCTCAGCGTCGGCCTGATCCCGGAAAATGAGCTGACCCGGCAGGCGGGCATCCCCATGGACCCCCACACCAAAGGCGCAGTGGTCTACGAGAATATGGAGACCGGCATCCCCGGCGTGTTCGCCTGCGGCAACGTGGTGCACGTGCATGATCTGGTGGACTTCGTTTCCGGCGAAAGCGACCTTGCCGGTGCTTCTGCGGCGGCCTATGTTTTAAAGGGCGAAGCCTCCGATACGGTTGTGCTTGACCTTGTGCCGGGCAATGGCGTGGGCTACACCGTGCCGCAGCGGGTGCGCCCCGCTGATGTGGACAGGAGCGTGAACATTTCCTTCCGTGTGCGGCAGAACTACGGCCCCAGCCAGATCACCGTGACCTGCGGCGGCAGGCAGCTGGCCCGGTTCAAGCGCCAGCGCATGGCTCCCGGCGAGATGGAGCACATCGCACTGCCCAAAGTCCTGCTGGAAAAAGCAGACGGCCCGCTGACCGTTGCGGTAGAGGAGGTTATTGCAGAATGAGCAGCATCAAAGAAGTCATTTGCATCTGCTGTCCCTGCGGCTGCCACTTGCAGGTAGACCCGGAAAATGATTATAATGTAACTGGAAACGCCTGCCCCAACGGTGCCGCCTACGGCAGGGAAGAGCTGACCCACCCCACCCGCATCCTCACCAGCACCGTGCGGGCGGAGGGCGGGCTGTACCCGCGCTGCCCGGTAAAGACTGCGCAGGCCGTGCCTAAAGAGAAGATGACCGAGGTCATGGCTGCGCTGGACCGCGTCACCCTGCACGCCCCCGTCCGCACCGGACAGGTGGTGCTGGCAGATGTGTGCGGCACCGGCGTGGACGTTGTGGCGACGCGAAATCTGTGATACACACTCCTGAAACGATACGGAGGGAGCAAAAGCATGAGTACAAAATATGTTCTGGCGCTGGATCAGGGAACCACCAGCAGCCGTGCCATCCTGTTCGACAATGAGCAGAATATCATTGCGGTGCAGCAGCGCGAGTTTGAGCAGATCTATCCGCAGCAGGGCTGGGTGGAGCACAACCCCATGGAGATCTGGTCCACCCAGTATGGGGTCATGAACGAGGTGGTGGCCCAGAGCGGTGTCGATGTCCACGACATTGCCGCCATTGGCATCACCAACCAGCGGGAGACCACCATCCTGTGGGAAAAGGCCACCGGCCGCCCCATCTACAATGCCATCGTCTGGCAGTGCCGCCGCACGGCTCCGCTGGTGGATGAACTGCTGCAGCAGCCCGGCATGGCAGACTACATCCGGGAGAACACCGGCCTGATGCCTGATGCCTATTTCTCCGCAACGAAGATCAAGTGGATCCTGGACAATGTGCCCGGTGCGCGGGAGCGCGCCGAGGCAGGGGAGATCCTGTTCGGCACTGTGGACACATGGCTGGTCTGGAAGCTGACCGGCGGCAGAGTGCATGTCACCGACCGCACCAACGCCAGCCGCACCATGCTGTATAACATCCGCACGCTGGACTGGGATGACACCCTGCTCAAAGCGCTGGATATCCCGCGCTGCATCCTGCCCCGCGTGACGGATTCCAGCGAGGTCTACGGCACCACCGATCTGTGCGGTGTGCAGATCCCGGTGGCCGGCATTGCCGGTGACCAGCAGGCTGCGCTGTTCGGACAGAGCTGCTTTGGCAAGGGCGAGGCCAAGAACACCTACGGCACCGGCTGCTTTTTGCTGATGAACACCGGCGACACCATCTGCCGCAGCCGGAACGGCCTGATCTCTACCATTGCCATCAGCCTGAACGGTAAGGTGGAGTATGCGCTGGAGGGCAGCGTCTTTGTGGGCGGTGCCGTCATCCAGTGGGTGCGCGACGGCCTGCGCATGATCCAGGAGAGCCGCGATGCGGAATACTATGCCCAGAAGGTGCCGGATAACGGCGGCATTTACATCGTGCCGGCCTTTACTGGTCTGGGTGCACCGTACTGGGATATGTACGCCCGCGGTGCCATCGTGGGCATCACCCGCGGCACCACCCAGAACCACATCATCCGCGCGGCAGAGGAGTCCATTGCCTACCAGAGCGCAGACCTCGTGGCGGCTATGGAAAAAGACACCGGCGTGCCCATCACCTCGCTGAAGGTGGACGGCGGTGCATCCCGCGACCAGTTCCTGATGCAGTTCCAGGCTGACATCCTGAACAAGACCGTGCTGCGCCCGGCCATCCGGGAGACGACCGCTCTGGGCGCAGCCTATCTGGCGGGCCTTGCCACCGGTGTGTGGAAGGACCGGGACGAGATCCGCAGCCTGTGGCACTGCAATATGACCTTTGCCCCGCAGATGGACGAGGCCGAGCGCACCCGTCTGCTGGCCGGCTGGCACAAGGCTGTGGGCCGTAGCTGCGACTGGTCAGAGCATTGATAGTTTTCGCCCGACTTTATGGTTCGCGCACAAAATATTTTTTAATTGTTTATTTTCTATTGACATTTTGTTACAAAACGCTATACTAGAAGCATCCCAAGAGAAGTGAGATGGGGATGCACTGTATCGTCCAGATGCAGTGTGTCCCCATTTTTATTACGGAAAAATCAGATTCAAAAAGGAGGTCCCAAGCATGTCGTATCAAAAAGGTAGGTTGAAAAACAGCAAATTCTGGTTGTGCCTGTCACTGATTCTTTGCCTTGTAAGTGCCATCGTAGCGTCCGCTGTACAAACTTCTGGTGGGATCAGGATCAAGGAAATGAGCTGGGAAAGTCCCTCTGGACACCAGCTGGCCGCATACCTTTACATTCCACAGAATGCAACCAAAGACACACCGGCGCCGGGTGTTGTTACAATCGAAGGATGGTATAACAACAAAGAAATGCAGGACTTGTATAGTATTGAGCTGGCTCGCCGGGGATATGTGGTGCTGGCACTTGATCTGCACAGTCATGGCGACTCGGAAAGCCTGTCGATTGCAGAACTTTACGATGGTGCTGTGGGCGTCGATGGTGCAGTTCAGCTTATTGCAAGCCTTCCGTACGTTGACACAGCTCGTATTGGCGTTACAGGCCATTCCAGCGGCGGTACAGCTGCTAATATGGCGGTAGAGATCGATAATTCCCGGGAAACTCCTTTGATTGCTGCTGTTCTGCAGCAGGCTGGTGACTGGCAGGATGACACCGGCGGTGATCATAGCGGAGATTACGGCTCACGCAGTGTAGGCATTATTGCCAGTACCCATGATGACTTTTACTTTGGAACCTATGATGACGCTGGAAATATGCTGACCAATCCGGCAGCCTTCATGGAAACAGATGGTGCTAAAAAATTCCTGAATTTTAATGAGGACGGCTTTGCCGGTATCGCAGAAGGCGGCAAATATTATACGCGCGATTTTGATGGAAAGACCGCTTATCGCGTGATTTATCGGCCGAACATGATCCATCCTCTCGTTGCTTTTTCTACTACTTGTGTCGGCTATGCCGTTGATTTTTTTGATACAACGCTCGGCGCTCCAAAGCCCCTGCCTGCCAGCGATCAGATCTGGCCCATTAAAGCGGTGTTCAACAGCCTCGGCGTGATCGGTCTTTTGATCTTCATGGTCAGTTTCACGCTGGTTCTGCTTGATACTCCCGTATTTTCCGCTCTCCGCAGTGGTGAAATTGTACAGCCAGCCCCCGTGCAGGACAGCGGAGCCAAGGCATGGTACTGGGTTCTGCTGATTATCGGTGCAGTTTTTTCCGGTTCAAGCTTTTTGTTCTGCATGAATACCGTTTACTCAAAGACAACAAACTTCTTTGTGCAGACCGGCCCCCTGACGATCGGTACATGGGCTGCTCTTTGCGGCGTCTTTGCAATATTCTGCTCTGCTGTTTTTTACGGTGCTTATGGAAAAAAACACGGTTGGAGTGCTCGAAGAGCGGGTCTGTATTTGAATCTGGAGCAGCTGTGGAAGACCATTGCCCTCGCTGTTATCGTGATCGTTGTTTCGTTCGGCCTTGTTTTTGCAGCACACTATTTCTTCCAAGTTGATTATCGGATGTATGTCGTTGCGTTCAAAACCTTCGGCGCTGATAAAGTGCTGATCGCACTTCGCTATCTGCCATTCTTCCTGCTGTTCTACGTTATGAACTCGATCTCGGCAAATTGCTTCAACTACAACACCATTGGCGGAAAAAATGGCAACATCTTGATTTTTGCATTCTTTAATGCGCTTGGTGCTATTTTTGTGGTTGCAAGTCAATATATCTACTTCTATGCAACGGGTTATCAGCTTTATGGTTTGACCGAAGGCCAGCGCATTGGTCCCATTTGGCTGTTCCCCTGTATGGTTCTTCTGTTTGTCACGCCCATCATGTCCCGCATCATCTACAAACGCACCCGCAATCCGTACATTGCAGGTCTGATAAATGCAATGTTTATTGTAATGATCAGCTGTTCCAATACTACTACCATTCTGGGCGGCGGTGAGCTTATTGCAACCACATTCTGATAAAACCTAGATTTTACATTACAGCCGCCGTGTAACTTATTTACATGGCGGCTTTTTTGTAGAATAATATAAATCAAGTAATTGATAAAAAAGGAGTCTTACCCAATGCATCCTCTTGCTGAAACCCTGCTGGACGAACCGGTGATCGCCGCTGTGAAAACGGACGAAGCCCTGACTGCTGCGCTGGCCTCGCCCTGCAGTACTATTTTTCTGCTGGCAAGCACCCTGCTCACCGTAGACGGGCTTGTGCACCGCATACATGATGCCGGAAAACTGGCCGTGGTTCACATCGACCTTGTGGACGGCCTTTCGTCGCGGGAGATCGCGGTGGACTCCCTCAACGCCCTGTGCCACCCCGACGGCATCATCTCCACCCGCCCGACCCTGATCCGCCGGGCGCGCCACCGCGGCCTGCTGACCGTCCAGCGGGCATTCATCCTGGATTCCCTCTCGCTGACCAGCCTGTCCGGCCAGCTGGAGCAGGGCAAGCCGGATTTTGTCGAGATCCTTCCCGGCATCATGCCCCGGGTCATCGCCGAGATCAGCGCCCGCACACAGGTGCCTGTCATTGCAGGCGGCCTGCTGCGGGACAAAGCCGACGTCATGGCCGCCATGCGCGCAGGTGCCGCCGCAGTTTCCACCTCTGCGCCCTCCCTGTGGGATATCTGAGCCAGAACAAGATCCCAGCTGAAGTACGAAAAGCATAATAGTATCCTGGTGTTTTATTGGATATGCCCGCCCACCGATGGAGCCGGATCTCCACGGTGAGCGGGCATTTTTTCGTTTTCATTCGATTCGAGGGAATCTATTCAGCCTGCGGATTAACTCGATAATTTAAAGCAATCCTACAAGTCGCACTCCCCTTAAAGTCTTTCTGCTTCCTGCATCTTAGCATCATACTGGATGGCAGAGATCGGCACGAGGCCCTCGATCATATCCAGTTTGCTGTTGACAAGGTCATCATACACATCTTTGATGGACAACGTAATGGAAGGCTCCAGCTGTTCATTTGCAATTACGCTTTCCACCAGTGCTTGTTTGTTTTTCAGTTTCTGCGCCATATCGGGCAGGAAGTGATAATTTTCAATCATGCGCAGAATGATGTTTGCCATAAAATTTCCGCGGATGCTGCTCAACTCGATATAAATCGCTCCGGCATCCTCCACGGAAATTTGTGCGATGCTCATCAGGTAATCAGCCAGAGTCCCTTGCGTATCGTTCAAAATTCCCTGACTTGCCATACTGCGTTGCAGGATATTCATTTTTCGATAGTCCTGAATTATACCGGTTTTTATCAGTACATTCCACCACTTTATGCAGTC
>ENA-UPWO01001088-UPWO01001088.1-human-gut-metagenome-genome-assembly--contig:-NODE-1088-length-12935-cov-6.244439_pt1 | contig 12935 bp, 9 predicted proteins | sample MGYA00250056_ERZ773388 | MGnify/ENA primary metagenome ERZ773388 (study PRJEB29103, sample SAMN06112004) | human gut metagenome | biome: human gut; feature: ankylosing spondylitis patient; material...
ACAGTACCACAACCCAATATCACTCCACTCCCTTTTTTAATGATACGGCGACCACCGAGATCTACACTCTTTCCCTACACGACGCTCTTCCGATCTCAAACCGGCAGAATTTAAAATTATATGAGTCCGTTATTTTACTCATATTGCGTATTCTGTTTGACGAGAAGAAAAGAGAATTGTCTGTGAGCGATGAAGTCATCGTGAATCTGGGCGATATTCAGGACAAGTTTTTAAGCCTGAAGATCCGTGACAAAATGATCGATAAGACGACGATGGGAAATGCACTCCGTCTGTTCCGGAGATATCAGCTGATTGAGCTGCTGGATTCGGATCTGAAAAATGAGGAGTCCAGAGTTTTGATCTATAATTCCATCCTGATGGCAGTGAGGGTAGAGGATATCAAGAGTGTATACGACAAAGTGGACAGTTATAGGAAAGGAAAATTAAAAGATGAAGAAACTGACCAGACTGAAGCTGATTAATTGGCATCGTTTCTCGGATGTCACGATAGATTTTGGGGACTCAACTCTGATTTCCGGCGAAAATGGAGCCGGAAAATCCACACTTTTAGATGCGATCCAATTTGTTGTGACCTGCTCCACAAATCATTTTAATAAGGCTGCCCATGAGAACGGCAAGAGAAAGCTGACCGGTTATATCCGGTGTAAGACCGGACGTGAAAATCATCCTTATGAGAGAACCGGAGAGATCAGTGCGCATGTCGCATTGGAATTTTATGAGGAGAGCAAGGAAAAGTATTTTGTCATCGGGGCAGTGATCGATTCGGCGACTGAGGGACAGGAGACAGTCGTGCGTTATCTCATGGACAATGTGATGTTAGAGGATGAGATGTTTAAGATCGGAAACAGACCACGGACCATCACAGAATTCAGGTCGTTTAACAATAAAAACATCAAATTATTTGCAAAGACGAACGCAGAAGGCAAAAAAATGATCAAACAGCGTTTTGGAAGAATCGAGGATAAGTTCTTCCAGCTGATCCCAAAGGCGCTGGCGTTTAAACCAATTGATGATATCAAGGACTTTGTCTATTCCTATGTGCTGGATGAAAAAGAAGTCAATATTGACAATCTGCGCGAAAATGTAAGAAGCTATCAGGAGCTGGAAAAAACGCTGGAGGGTGTGAAAAACAGAATTGAAAAACTGTCAGAGATCGAATGCCACCACAAAGCAGTGGTGGATTGTATACAATCTGACCGGATGTATGAATATTTTATGGCACAGTCGGATCTGGATCTGACCAAAGAACAGATCAGCGTTCTGCAGGATGAGATCAGGCGCGAAAGTTACCGTCTGGAACAGCTGAATGCAAAGTGCAGCAGCATGAAAAAGGAACTGGAGAATAAGGAGGAAGTCCGCACACTGCTTTTAGCGGAACTGAACGCCAACTCAGATTTCCAGACGTTGGAAAAGCAGAAAAAATATCTGAAAGAATTACAGGAAAAAGAAGAAATACAATATCAGGAAAAGAAAAGACTGTTAGAGAGCGGAAAAAAAGCAGGACAGAAAGTAAAAAGACTGCTTGAAATACCGGATGTGGATGAATGCATGAAGCAGTATGATGAGCTGCTGCACCGGCTGAAGGATACGGAGGACGTTGTTAGTGCACAGGAACTGATTGACCGGGCAATCGCTTACAAGAAGCATATGAGTACAAAACTGCAGAGGAAAAATTTAGAGATCCAAAGCCGGCTGAATGAGATCGCAGCAGACCTGCAGGAGACAGAGCAGCGGATCAGTAATCTGAAACAGCACCGGTTTTCCTATCCCTCGGCAGTCGAGCTTCTGATGTCGCGTGTGGAGCAGGAATTGCTCAAGATCGGAAGGACGGCAAAGCCGAGGATTTTGTGTGAAATGTTAGAAATCACGGATGAGACATGGAGAAATGCAGTGGAGGGCTATCTGAATACACAGCGATTTTATGTGTTGGTAGAGCCGGAACATTTTGACATTGCCCTTGGTATTTACGAAAGATTGAGAAGAGAAAAGAAAGCATACGGTGTGGGACTGATCAATTCCGGCAAACTCGAGGAATATGACATTGCTCCGGCAGGAAGTCTGGCAACAGTTGTGGAGTCGAAGAGTATTTATGCGAAGCGGTATGTGAATATGGTTCTTGGCAAGGTACATATGTGTAAGAGAGTGGATGAATTAAAACAGTATCCGGTTTCTATCACACCAAATTGTATGCGCTATCAGAATCATGTCGCATCTGCGATCAGACCGGAAATCTATACAACTCCATTTATCGGCAAGAATGCATTTAAAGTCCAGTATGAGCAGGCACTGCAGAAAAAGGAGGATTTAAACCGGCAGAAAATAGAATGCAAAGACCGTATGACACATATGGAAGTGACGCTGCAATGGCTCGAGTGGGATGATGATACAGATGTGAAATATAGGATTACAATTGTATCAGAACTGAAAAGGACAGGACTTGAGATTGAAAAATGTGAGACGGAGATCCGTAATCTGCAGCAGAATACGACCATGATCGAAAAGCAGATCCGTGCGGATGAAATGCGGAAAGAGTGTGAGGAACTGAAAAGCCACATTTCCAAAAGTGACAGGGAAAGCGGAGCCTGCGAACTGAAAATAAGCAATGCAAAAGACAGGCTTGTGGAGTGCGAGGATGAGTGCATACACAAGAATGAACTGATCACAGACATTGCCCAGAAAGCAGAAAACGAGATCGTGCTCTGGAAGAAAGAATACGAAAAACAGACCGGTGATAAGACATTAGAGCAGTTCCGGCAGAATTTTGACCGGAGACGTAAGGCGAATAATACAACAAAAGAGAATGCGGATAAGAAAATGACAAGTGCAATGTACGATTACAAAACGGCATTTGATTTTGGTGCAGCAGCTACGTTAGAAGCATATCCGGAGTATGCGGCAGTCCAGGAGAGACTGGTGAACTCCGAGCTTCTGAATTATGAAGAAAAAGTAAGAAAAGCAAAATTATCGGCAGAGGAAGAATTCCGGGAACAGTTTTTATCCAAGCTTCAGGAAAATATGAAGCAGGCACAGGGAGAGTTTAAAGAACTCAATAAGGCATTGAAAGATATCACCTTCAGCAATGAAAGATATGAATTTTTATATTTGCCGAGCAAAAGCTATGGAAAATATTACGATATGATCATGGATGATTTCAATGTAGTGCAGGGAGAGTCCATTTTCAGCGGTCTGTTTCATGAGAATCATAAGGAAGTCATTGATGAACTATTTTCAAAGCTCGCACTGGATCAGGACAATGGGATCAAGGCATTAGATGAATTTACGGATTACCGCACCTATATGGATTATGATATTAAGATCACACATGAGGATGGCAGCTATTCTCTTTACTCTAAGGTTTGTGAGGAAAAGAGCGGAGGCGAGACACAGACCCCGTTCTATGTGACGGTAGCCGCATCCTTTGTCCAGTTGTACAATAATAATATCGGCGGAGAGGCAATCGGGCTGGTGATGTTTGATGAGGCATTTAACAATATGGATGATGAGAGGATCGTGGCAGTTCTTGAGTTTATGAACAGACTGCCGCTTCAGATCGTGATCGCAGCGCCGCCGGATAAAATCCAGTATATCGGTCCGAAAATGCAGGAGACATTATTAGTACTGACAGACGATAAAGTAAGCTTCGTGGAGGAGTATCGTTATGCATCCGGTCGAAAATAAGATATTGAATGATCTATTGGACAAATACGAAAACAGTAAGCTCTCCAGAGGAGAAAACCAGAGAGCGATCCATATTGCATTTCCGTTCAATAAGAAGACGATGCCAAAGTATTTCGATGAGAGCTCGCTTGAGATAGAAACCATTCACGCAGCCGCAGAACAGATGGAGCGTGAGGGACTGGTCGCAATCGCATGGAAAAACCAGAAGCCCGGATATATTATCGAGAAGCTTGTACTCTGTGAGGATCATGTGGAAGAGGCATATGAGAGGCTTGGCAGGAAGCCGAAGAGGGAAGCCGAGGCACGTACAAAACAGATTTTGGAGCAGTTTTATCAGAAAACGCAGGGTGAGATAACAAGAAGCTTTTTGGCCCGCATGATAACGCGGCTGGAAAGCGAACAGTCAGTAAAAGAATATCTCGACATTATGGATCACAGGAAAACAGAACAACTGATTGACACTTTAGATAAAGTAGAGCAGAACAGGAAAGAATGTTATATCAGGGAATTTTCCATAGAACATTTTCATGACAGCAAAGTATTCGAGACACTGATCCCAAAAATCTGTAAAATATTCCGGGAGGAAAATGAAGAACTGACAGGATTTGAAAATGAAGAAATTCTTGCGGAGTATCAGATTTATAAAACGCCGGGCTATGTGTATATGAAGGGAAACGTACAGATTTACAGCGCTGGGAAGCAGGCTGCAGATATCAGTGCTTTCCCGGAAGGAATCGCTGTTGCGGTGGGGAGTGAGGAGGATGTACCGGATATCTGTCCGGATCAGACGATTGATAAAGTATTCACAATTGAAAATCTGACTTCTTTTTACCGTTTTAAACAGGAACACAGTCTGGTGATCTATCTTGGCGGTTATCATAACCACAGCAGACGAAATCTGCTGATGCAGATTTATCAGAAATTGCCGGATGCACAATATTATCATTTTGGAGATCTGGATGCAGGCGGATTTTATATTTTAGAACACTTGAAAAGAAAAACAGGGATCCCATTTCAAATGTTTCAAATGGACATTGAAACATTGAAAAAGTATGAGGATTATGCGAAACCATTGACAGAAAACGACAAAAAGCGGTTGATGCAGTTAGAAAAAATGGAACTGCCGGACGAAGAGAGAAAACTCATCACTTATATGTTACAAAAAGGAATAAAGCTGGAACAGGAATGTATTTCCAAATCCCGGTAAGGAGCATAGATCATGTGGAAACTAAAACAGATTTTTGATGGAGAATACGGCTGCGAAGAGCGGCAGCCGGGAGAAAAAGAAAAATGTCTTGTGATTTTCGCAAATGAAGAGGGAGAAGAAAAGACATTTGAGGCGAATGAGGACTGGATTGCGGCAATCGAAAAGCTGTCAGCAAATCTGCTCATGAAAATAATTATCAGTAAGCCGATGGCGAAAGACTGCCAGTACAAAAAGATCGTGGTGGAGAAGAAAGGCGATGGCTATCAGGCGGCAAAGTATACAGAGAAACAGGTGTTTCACGATAATTTTGGCGCAGAAGATCTGCAGGGCTATTTGATGGAAGCCATACATGATACATTCCTGCAGGTAAATGCATGGGATGAGAAAAGAGAATACAGTCTTCTGATCTCAAAGAAAGGTGCGGTGACACTCAGGGCGAAAGCTTCAAAAGAAGCACCAGACACAGTCACAGAACATAACCGGAAGAAAAATTATATTTTGGATGAGGGACAGGTGATCCCTCCGCTGGTGGATATGGGTATTTTTACCGGAGAGGGAAAAGTAGTAAAGTCCATGTATGATAAGTTCCGCCAGATCAACCGTTTTATCGAGATGATCGATGATGCGATCCGGGAATATAAAGGTGAGGAAATACACATCATTGATTTCGGATGCGGAAAGTCTTACCTGACTTTTATCATGTATTATTATTTTACAGAGATCCGGCATATGAAAGTGCAGATGCTTGGACTCGACCTGAAAAAAGATGTCATCGAAAAATGCAACCGGGCGGCGGAGAAATATGGCTATGACGATCTGCGCTTTGAGCTTGGTGACATCAATGGATTTCAGACGCCGTTTGACGTGGATATGGTCGTGACGCTCCATGCCTGCGATACTGCGACAGATTTTGCACTCTATAATGCAATCACATGGAATGCAAAAATGATTTTTTCCGTACCATGCTGTCAGCATGAGGTGAATAAGCAGATCCAGAGTGAGGATTATTCCCTGCTCACAAGATACGGCATTATCAAAGAGCGTTTTTCAGCGCTGACAACAGATGCGATCCGGGCGAATCTTTTGGAGTGCTGCGGATACAAAACCCAGCTGCTGGAATTTATTGACTTTGAACACACACCGAAAAATATTTTGATCCGTGCGGTCCGCCGCCCGGTCTTACCGTCCTCTGCGAAAAAAAAATATTTAGCGGAAGTGGAAAACATGTGCAAGGAATTTCACTTAGAGCCAACCCTGTATACATTATTGCGGAACGATTGCAAAGTATGATAGTATAAATGGAGCAGAAAACACAAAGGAGCGCAGGTATGGAAGATATTTTAGCAGCATTTCCGGATAGAGAAACATTTGACCGTTACTGGGAGGAAAATTATGTTCCGGTAACTTATGAGGATGTAAAAGAGGCATTTGAGGATTTCGTGACCTCCGCAGGCGGACACATCTTTTTGTCCGATTACGAGGAGGGTGGATGCATTTCCAAAGAGGATTTTAAGGACAATCTTTCCCAGGAGGCGCAGTTTGCCTTTCAGGATGGTCTGACAGAAGTATTTTATGACAAAAACCCGGATTTATATGAGACAGCCTTTGCTATTTTTGAGGAGGCACAGATGTCTGGAAATCAGGATGTAAATGTGGCAGTTACGTTTCATGAAACATTTAACCGCCTGTATGCAGAGTTTTTAGATCGTTTATTTGAAGAGAAAGGCAGTATATGGCAACGTTAGGAATTCCACAGAATACCATAGAGGTTTTACAGAAATATAATTTTAATTTTCAGAAGAAGTTTGGACAGAACTTTCTGATCGATACGCATGTGCTTGAGAAGATTATTGAGGAGTCCGGAATCACAAAGGATGATTTTGTTTTGGAGATCGGACCTGGAATCGGCACAATGACGCAGTATCTCTGCGAGAATGCAAGAGAAGTGGCGGCGGTGGAGATTGATAAAAATCTGATCCCGATTCTGGCAGACACACTCAGCGCATACGACAATGTGGAAGTCATCAATGATGATATTTTAAAAGTAGATATTAATAACCTGGCAGAGGAAAAAAATGGAGGAAAGCCGATCAAAGTTGTGGCAAATCTTCCATATTATATCACGACACCGATCATTATGGGATTATTTGAAAGCCATGTGCCGATCGACAGCATTACGATCATGGTGCAGAAAGAAGTGGCAGACCGTATGCAGGTGGGACCGGGAACGAAAGAATATGGGGCACTCTCCCTTGCAGTGCAGTATTATGCGAAACCCGAGATTGTTGCGATCGTTCCGCCGAACTGTTTTATGCCTCGCCCGAATGTCGGAAGCGCAGTGATCCGTCTCACAAGACATAAAGAAGTGCCGGTGCAGGTGAATGACGAAAAATTAATGTTTAAGATCATCCGTGCATCCTTCAATCAGCGCAGAAAGACGCTTGCCAATGGCTTGAATAATGCGCCGGACATTCATCTTTCCAAAGAAGTGATACAGGAAAGCATTGAGGAACTTGGCGTTCCGGTCACCATCCGTGGCGAAGCACTGACGCTTCAGCAGTTCGCGCAGCTCAGCAACATCATCGGCAGCAAAATAAAATTTGATTCATAAAAGCTGACTCCGTCTCATATACTTGTATATGGGATGGAGATTTTTTATGCACAGAAAAAACTTGGCAAAAAGAATAAACACGATGCTGACCATACTTCTGCTCTTGCTGCTCATACCACTTTTCCTCACCATTTTTTGCCAGAAAATGCAGCTGGAAGAATTGCTGGGCAATGTAAACCGGACAGCGGAAAAAGAGGAGGATGCGGACATGCTTTTTTGCATTGTCGCAAAGGAGATAAGCGCAGATGCACCGGAGGAATGTATCAAAGCCCAGTGTGTGATTGCCCGCACAAACCTTAAGGCAGCAGAGGAGATGGGGACAGAACTTCCGGGGAGTATGACAATGGGCGAATTACAGGAGCTGTGGGGCGACTATTTTTCCGAGGCAGAAGGGAAGATAAAGGAGGCGATACAGGAGACAGACGGAGAGACGCTGCAGTACCGGAACCATTACATATATGCGGCATACCATGCAGTGAGTGCAGGAAATACGAGAAATATGGAAGAATTGTATCCGGATTCGGATATGCCCTATCTTTCAGGTGTGGCATGCTATGAGGATGCACAGGCGCCGGATTATCTTTCAGTGTTGTATCTGGATCAGGAGATTACGATCGAAGAGAAGGATAGTGCCGGGTATGTCACAAAGGCACAGATGAATGGGAAATCCTACACAGGAGAGGAACTGCGCGGGGAACTTGGGTTGAAATCCGCGAATTTTACGGTGACAGAACTGGAGCCGGGCAAGGTTCGAATTGTAACGAAAGGACATGGACACGGATTTGGACTGAGCCAGTATACAGCACAGAAAATGGCTGAAAAAGGGGAGGATTACAGAAACATTTTACAGTATTTTTTTCCCGGCACAGAGCTGGAAAATGTGGAATGAAAAACGATTCCAATTACTGTGAATAAACCGTCTGAATGTGGCAACACTATTGTTAATAGCAGGAAATGTATTCTGCTAAATAAACAATGGACGGTGAAAAATATGAGAAAGAATCACGGGTGGGCAGCCTTCTGGCAGAAAAAACAGTATATCATCGCAGGCACGCTGGTAATCCTTGCAGCAGTCGGCATGACTGTTTTATATAGCAGAGGACAGGAACAGGAGAGAAAGCAGTTAGAACAGGAAATTGCAGCAGAGATGGACACGGAAAACCAGGATGTGGCAATGGAGGAAGAGACAGAGGCAGATCAGGTTGCTTCTATTTTAAAACCGCAGACACAGAGCACAGAGACAGCAGAGGTAGAAAAGGAGAGTGAGGAAGCAGACAGTGGACAGGAAGAGGCAGCACCGACAGGAAACACTTCCCAGGCACTCCATTTCGCTGCGGAAGATGGCATCTTATGGCCGATGGAAGGAAATGTGATCTTAGATTACAGCATGGACTCGACGGTGTATTTTGCGACGTTAGACCAGTACAAATACAATCCGGCGGTCATCATTGCCGGGGATGTCAACAGCAAAGTTTATGCGGTAGCAAAAGGAAAAATCCAGAGTATTGAGACAAATGAAGTGACAGGATGTACCGTGACAGAAGATTTGGGAGATGGGTATCTCGCAGTCTACGGACAGCTTAAGGAACCGGAGTTTGCAGTGGGAGACTATGTGGAGGCAGGTCATGTGATCGGTTATGTGACGGAACCGACAAAATATTATTCTGTTGAGGGCAGTAACCTGTATTTTGAACTTCGAAAAGATGGGGTACCGGTCGATCCGATCGAATTTTTTGAATAGCAAAAATTTCCTTTTTCTTGAACACACGGAATTTCTGGATTATAATAAATTTTATTGAAATACCGAAAACAGGCAGAAAGGAAGAGACTGCATGGGAGTTCATGGATCAAATGACGTGGTAAATGCATGGAAACAGGAAGTTTTGAACAGCAGAGGAAAGGACGCAGAGCATACACTCAAATGCTGTCTTGATATAGAACGGTATGCAAAGGAACATAAAGATGCGGCACTTCTTGGTTTTGCATATTTTTACAGTGGGGAAACTTACTATCTGCTAAATGATGTGGAGCACATGTTCCGCAACATTGCGCAGGCAATCCATCTGCTAGGACAGACCGGACAGTGGGAGCTGATCGCAAGGTCTTACAACCTGATGGCAATCTCTTCTGTCAACAAGGGAAATGTGTCTGCAGCGATGGATTACTATCTGACAGGATTGAATTACTGCCGCAAATATGGGATTACTAAGATGGAGATCAGCATCATGCAGAATCTTGGTAATCTGTACATGGAAAATGGTGTGTATCACGAGGCGCAAAGTTATTTCGAAAAGGCTTATTCATACTGCAGAAGTAATCCGGATGTGAAGGAAAATTATGTCGGACTGATGGCCAGTTACGTGAATCTGGCACGCTGCTATATGCTGCAGGGGATGTTAGATAAGACACATGCTTATATAGAAAAACTGGATGCGGAATGTGCGTCTTATTATGAGGACATAGATATTTTATATGTGGACTGCCTGAAGGCAAGGTATTATCATCTGATCCACAATTATGTGAGACGAGATGCACAGATCCAGGAGATTGTAGAAATAATCAATAAAAATGTGCAGATCATGGAGGTGTTTGACGACCTTTGTGATTTTTGCGGGCTGATGCTGGAGATCGGCCGGGATGATGTGTTGTGGATGATCGTTGAGAAGCTGGATCGGATCGTGAAAGATTCAGGTGTGATCAATCTGCAGCGCAGAGTCATTTCCATTAAGATCAAAGGCTACCGCAAGAATCAGGACAATGCAGGTTATCTGCAGGCGGCTGGCCTGTATTATGAGCTTTCCGAGATCATGGAGCGCGAGAACAAAGATATGATCGTCAACATGCTTTATGTCAGAAGTTCTCTCGAACGTGCAAATGAGAGCCGCAGGGAGATGGAAGCAGTCAATGTGAAGCTGCTGAAACAGTCGGAGACAGATCAGATGACCGGACTGGCAAACCGTTACCGCCTGAATGCTTATTCGGAAAAAGTATTAGATTACTGTTATGAGCACCGACTTCCACTTGCAATGGAGATTTTAGATATTGACTTTTTCAAGCAGTATAATGACAATTATGGACATCAGCAGGGCGACGAGTGCATTATTGCAATTGCAAATGAGCTGAAAAAGATGGAAGATGGGCAGACATTCTGCGCGAGATATGGCGGAGATGAATTTATTATCATTTATGCGGGTATAAGTGCGGAGGAAGTGTATGCGAAGGCAGGCGCGCTGCGGCAGAATATTATGAATCTCAAACTGGAGCATTTATATTCCAATGCATTGCCGATCGTGACGATCTCCCAGGGAATTTCGTATGGAGTTCCGGAGAACGGAAACAGGAGCTGGGATTTTCTACATACTGCAGATATGCTGTTATATCAGGTAAAGAAGAAAAGCAGAAATGATATCTGTATTGCGGATATTCGTGGGCAGGAGCTGGATTTATCCTCAAAACAGGAAAAAGTGGAACCTTAGAGGAAAAATGGCATAAGTTATAATGAGCAATCCGCAATCGAACTATTGCTACGGCAGCTTTTTTTAGAGGTGACGGCGCATATCACATTTTTACAGGGGAAAAACAGAAATACATGTGGAGTGTACGACGACTGGATTTTGCTTGGATATGGATGAAAAACAGGGAGTATTCGATTGCTTTTCATATTAACCCAGCTTTCTTTTTCATGGAAGCCGGGGTACATAGATCGTGCCGGATGTGATACGGGTATTCTGACAAAATAGTTGACAAAATGGCGACAATATGCTAACGTATACGACTGCGCATTCGCACGAAAGGAAAATATATGGAAACAGTAAGATTTGATGAATTAGATTTATATCCACAGGTACTCCGTGCTATCAAAGAGATGGGATTTGAAGAGGCGACTCCGATCCAGAGTCAGGCGATCCCGGTTGTGATGTCAGGAGTCGATGTGATCGGACAGGCACAGACAGGAACCGGAAAGACAGCATCTTTTGGTATCCCGGTGCTTCACAAAGTAGACCCAAATAATAAAAAGACACAGGTGATCATCCTCTCACCAACCAGAGAGCTTGCAATCCAGGTGTCGGAAGAAATCCGTAAATTAAGCAAATATATGCATGGTGTGAAAATCCTTCCGGTATACGGCGGACAGGATATCAACCGTCAGATCAAGGCATTAAAAGGCGGTGCACAGATCATTATCGGTACACCGGGACGTGTCATGGATCATCTTCGCAGAAAAACGATCCGCTGCGAGGCAGTCAATACGATTGTTTTAGACGAGGCGGACGAGATGCTGAACATGGGATTCCGTGAGGATATCGAGACGATTTTGGAATATATCCCGGAAGAGGGAAGACAGACGGTTCTGTTTTCTGCGACCATGCCAAAGCCGATTTTAGACATCACAAAGAAATATCAGCATGACGCAGTGACCATTAAGGTGGTAAAAAAAGAACTGACCGTGCCAAGCATCGAGCAATATTATTATGATGTCAAACGCAAGGACAAGACCGAAGTTCTGACAAGACTGTTAGATTACTATAATCCAAAGCTTTCCCTCGTATTCTGTAATACTAAGAAAATGGTAGACGAGCTTTCCGAGGAGTTAAAGAGCCGCGGTTATATGGCAGAAGGACTTCACGGTGATATGAAGCAGGCACAGCGTGACCGTGTCATGAAGGCATTCCGCTCCGGCCGTGTGGAGATCCTGATCGCAACAGACGTTGCTGCAAGAGGAATTGACGTCGATGATGTGGAAGCAGTATTCAATTATGACATTCCACAGGATGACGAGTATTATGTACACCGTATCGGACGTACCGGACGTGCAGGACGTACCGGACGTGCTTTCACTTTTGTAAAAGGAAAAGAAGTTTACAAGTTAAAAGATATCATGCGTTACTGCAAGACCAAGATCCTTGCAATGCCAATCCCATCTTCCGATGATGTGGCACAGATCAAGGCAGAGAAAGTGATGCAGGGAATCGGTGAGATCATTGAGAATGAGGATTTAAAAGAGATGATCGAGATCATCGAAAAGCAGGTCAATGATTCCGATTACACCGCAATGGATATCGCAGCAGCCTTCTTAAAACAGGCACTCGGTCAGGTGAATCTGGAAAACGACAGAGAGAATGGCGAGATCGACTGGGATAACACCGGAGCCGAAGAAGGTATGGTTCGTCTCTTCATTAACATCGGTAAAAAAGACCGCGTGAAACCGGGCGATATCTTAGGTGCAGTCGCAGGCGAATCCGGCATGCCGGGTAAACTTGTCGGAGCCATTGATATGTATGATAAATATACATTCGTGGAAGTGCCGAGAGAATACGGAAAAGAAGTTTTAGATGCCATGAAAAATGCAAAGATCAAAGGCCGCTCCGTCAATATGGAACCGGCAAACCAGAAATAAAAGAGCAGTAAAAAATCCCG
>ENA-UPWO01001108-UPWO01001108.1-human-gut-metagenome-genome-assembly--contig:-NODE-1108-length-12753-cov-10.734932_pt1 | contig 12753 bp, 12 predicted proteins | sample MGYA00250056_ERZ773388 | MGnify/ENA primary metagenome ERZ773388 (study PRJEB29103, sample SAMN06112004) | human gut metagenome | biome: human gut; feature: ankylosing spondylitis patient; material...
GTGCTAAAATAACGTCTTCATTTCTTTTTAATGCTAATTTAGCACATTCCTTTATATAGTACACGTAATCACGAGGTCGAAGATGTGTGCTACGCGAAATATAATCAAAGTTATTCATTTTATTTTTACCTCTGTTCCCCATATGAATGTATTTTCTATCAAAAACTATATTCCATACATTCCTTTCATTTATTCTTCTATCATTTGTACTAACAACTAATCTATGACACAGCATATCCTTCAACCTTCTTTTATCCCATGTCAAATCAATTTCAAATTCAGACCACTTCTTAAAAATACTACTGGCCTAATATTACCTTTTCCTTTAAATTTAGATCTTATATCCTGTACTGCTTTAAATAGACTAGTTAATAAACTAAAGTAATCTTCTCTTTCTTTGTTATTTATAAAAGCTTTATAATCTTCATCTAATTCGTCAATAAGAATATAGTAGAAAGAATCATCAATATATTTTTCGATTATTTCTTCAAATATATCAACTTTTTCTTGCCAAGATATTTCTTCTTTAAACTCTTCTCGTCCATAATTAAACCCATTAGATAATATTTGTAATCCAAATTCTTTAGTAGTCCATTTTTTTAACGATTTCTTTAATACTTCCCTTGCATCTTTAGGATACATGTTACTTAACACTTCTTTAATTTCACATTTTAATCCATTATTTTGTGCCATCATTTTTAATATTGTATTATAAATTATATATTTCCATGTAGTTATATACTGATTTGGCAGTCTATAATCATTATCGGCTAAATTATATAATATATTATACGGAAAATTTTTAAAAGTCATTTTTTCACTAAAAATATTATATCGTTCTTTTTGGGATAGATATTCAGAAATAGCAGTTTTTCCCATCCCCTTCCTTCCTATCACATAGCACTTTGAGCCATTCTCTATAGCATTAACTTCATCAACATAGTAAAAGTATTTATCATCTTCTTGTTTAGCTTCTAGATTCCAATTTTTAATAATATCTTCAAAAATATCCTTACAATTAAGTTTATTATCTACATAACGCATGATTCATTGTCCTCCATATATCTGCTGCTATTAATTTTTATAGTATTTATTGATTTTCACCTATTCTCATACATTTTATCATAATAATTCTGATACTCGCCATTAATGATATTCTTCCACCACTTCTGATTCTCAAGATACCACTTAATGGTCTTTTTAATACCATCGGCAAACTTAGTTTCCGGCAACCAGCACAGCTCATTATGAATCTTAGTCGGATCAATTGCATAACGCATATCGTGGCCTTTGCGGTCTGTAACATGCGTAATTAGGCTCTCCGGCTTACCAAGCTCCTTGCAAATCAGCTTGACGATATCAATATTGCGCATCTCATCATTACCGCCGATATTATATATCTCGCCTACTCTGCCCTTATGGATAATCAGATCAATTGCCTTACAATGATCCTCAACATACAGCCAATCGCGTACATTTAGTCCTTCACTATACACAGGTAATGGTTTATCTGCCAAAGCATTCACTAGCATCAGCGGTATCAGCTTTTCCGGAAACTGATAAGGACCATAGTTATTGCTGCAGCGCGAAGTTGATACCGGCAAGCCATATGTTCTGTGATAAGCCATGACAAGCAAATCTGCGCTTGCCTTGGAGCTGCTGTAAGGCGAGCTCGGCCGAATTAAGGCTTTTTCGTTAAAGGGCTCAGCATCTGCAGAAAGCGTTAAATCTCCATACACCTCATCCGTAGATATCTGATGGTAACGCCTGATGCCGTATTCACGGCAAGCATCCATCAAGGTTGCTGCACCAATAATGTTCGTCTGCAAGAAAATTTCCGGATTTTCAATGCTGCGGTCTACATGTGATTCTGCAGCGAAATTAACTACTATGTCCGGATGCTCTTCTTCAAAAAGCTTGTCTACAGCTTCTCTGTCGCAAATATCTGCCTGCACAAAGCGAAAGTTCGAATTCTTCATTACAGGTTCTAACGTAGAAAGATTGCCTGCATAGGTCAGCTTATCCAGACAAATAATGCGGTAGCTAGTATGCTTTGCCAGCATATAAAATATAAAATTGCTTCCTATAAATCCGGCACCGCCGGTTACGATAATGTTAATAAGAAGGACCTCCAATGGAAAATTTAGATGCACTTTATAGTCACTTTAAGTTTTAAATTAAGGACATAATACATTCAGATGATCATAAAATTATATTATTTACTTAATCGATAATAAGTTACCCTCGTACAAGTAACAATTGTAACACTCCATGCAGTTTAACCTCCAAAGAATCTGCAGGTAAAAACACACAGTCTCCTTTAAAGATATTTAATACTTCGCCTTCACCAAATGACATTATTCCACAGCCATTCGTGCAAAGCAACACCTGAAAGGAATCATCATTACTTGTCAATGTTGCCATTTCACGACAGCGCTCCGTATTTATCAGCACTCGCTCTACCTGATAGTATTTACAGCGGCACAGCATTTCCGACGCAAAACCTCTCCTATACTTCAGCACACGCATTGGTTGCTTCGGCTGTGCACTGCCATGCATATCAACAACCGCTAATGCTTTTTCTATGTGCAGCTCGCGCTTCCTGCCATTTTTATCAACACGGTTATAATCAAACAATCGATACGTTAAATTAGAGCTTTCCTGAATCTCAGCTATCAGTGCTCCAGCACCAATCGCGTGAACGGTACCAGGTTTTATAAAGAAAACATCGTCACGATGTACCGGTATCTTTTGCAAATATTTTTCTACTGTACCATCCTGCAAGCTTTTTGCCAAAACATCTCTATCTATATCATGACTGAAACCATATACAAGTTGCGCATTGCGACTAGCATCAAGCACATACCACATTTCGGTCTTGCCACGCTGTCCGTTTTCATGCTTAAAAGCATATTCATCATCTGGATGAACCTGAACAGATAAATCCTTTTTAGCATCAATAAGCTTGATTAAAATAGGCAGTTCACCTAAATCTGCATAATGCTTGCCTAAAAGCTCTGGTTTACGATGCAAAACCTCTGCTAATGACAAGCCTTTAAATTCACCACTAGCCACCATACTCGTACCATCATGATGCGTAGAGCACTCCCACGTTTCTGCTAATGGCTGCATAGGAATGTCCTTGGAGAAGTCATCGTTCAATCGTCTGCCACCCCAAAGATAATCCTTGCCTATAGGCCTGAGCAGAAACGGCTTATTATTCAAGCTCATATTTTTGCTTGTCATTTACGCTTATCTCCTTACCAAGCTGAACCTCGATAATTTTCAGTTCTGTGTCTGCCATAATAGTATGTCTGCAGCCTGCTGCTATGGTAATCACATCTCCGGCGTGAACCTCCTGCTTCATGCCGTCTACAATAGTATGTCCACTGCCTTGGATAACAGTCCACACCTCATCGCGATGCTCATGGCTATGGTAGTTCATTTTACTACCAGCCTTCAGCGTTATACGAATGGTCAGGCTTTCTTTTTCCATGTCTATAACCTGATAGCTACCCCAGGACTTTTCGGCATACATTACTGGCTGAATAATATTATCTACAAACGGCTTAATATAGCTTGACTGTCCTTTGTCCGATACCAAAATACCATCAGGACCAGCTGCAACAACAACATTCTGCAAGCCCATACAGAGAATAGGTATGTCTAACTCGTTTATAACATGTACATTATCACATTTTTCATTTAAAACACCTTTACCAATAATCTGCTCATCCATGGCTTCTGTCAGCGTATTCCAGGTACCAAGGTCTTTCCATTGTCCTACATAACGCATAACAGTAATCTTTGGCTCCTTTTCAACAACAGCATAGTCAAAGCTTATCTTAGTCAATGCATCATATTTATTGTAAAGGTCATAATAATCATCAAAGTCAATCAGCTCATGTGCCTTAGCTAACAGATATTGAAGCTTAAAGGCAAAGACACCACCATTCCATAAGGCTCCCTGCTTGATGTACTCTTCTGCAGTTTTGGCATCTGGCTTTTCCTTGAACATGCTTACAGTACTTATTGCTTCCTTACCTTCAGGAATTATATAACCATATTTTTCACTTGGATAGGTCGGTTCAATTCCCATCAACACCAGATTATTTTCCGGTTGCTTTGCCAACGTTGCCAGCTTTTCAAAGGCAGTAAAATAGCTGTCATCTACGTATGGATCAATAGGAGAAACCACTACAGCTTCATTAGCAGGCACATGCAACACATCATGCAGGTAACAGGCTGCCAAAGCAATCGCAGGAAAGGTATCACGACGACATGGTTCAACAGAGATACTTACGTTGTCTGCTAGTTGATTGCAAATTGAGGATACCTGACTTTTAGAGGTTGCAATCGTAATTTTTGCTTCACTATCAACACTCTTAATCTGTTCATAAACACGTTGCAGCATGGATTTATGCGAACCATCAGCATTCTTGAAAATCTTAATAAACTGTTTAGAACGGATATCATTCGACAGCGGCCACAGTCTTTTTCCACTACCACCAGATAATAATACTATGTTCATAATCTGCTTCTCCTTATCTATAGAAAAGGCCGCGTTCCTGTCGGACACGCGGTCTTAATTTTTTAGCGTTCCGCACGCATTTCATTGGTCAGGAAATCATGATATGCTAAACGAATACCATCTTCCAGCTCAGTTTTATATTTCCAGCCCAGCTTTTCTGCCTTACTTACGTCAAGCAGCTTGCGCGGTGTGCCATTTGGCTTACTGATATCCCAGCGAATTTCTCCTGTGTAACCAATAACCTTGGCAACAAGTTCTGTCAGCTCCTTTATCGTAAGCTCCTTCCCCGTACCAGCATTGACGGTTTCATCGCCACTGTAGTTGTTCATCAAGAACACGCACAGGTTAGCCAAATCATCAACATACAGGAATTCGCGCAGCGGAGAACCATCACCCCAGCAGGTTACGAACGGCAACCCATGCTCCTTTGCTTCATGGAAACGACGAATCAATGCAGGCAGTACATGGCTATGTGTCGGATGATAATTATCGTTCGGTCCATAAAGGTTTGTCGGCATAAGAGAGATATAGTCTGTTCCATACTGCTTATTCAAAAATTCGCAGTATTTCAGACCGCTGATTTTTGCCAACGCATAAGCTTCATTGGTCTTTTCCAGTTCACTAGTCAGCAGACAGCTTTCTTTCATTGGCTGCGGCGCCATACGCGGATAAATGCAGGAAGAACCTAAAAACTCCAGCTTTTTGCAGCCATTCTTCCAGGCACTGTGAATTACATTCATTTCCAGAATCATATTGTCATACATGAAATCTGCCAATGCTTCGCTATTTGCAACAATACCGCCAACCTTTGCTGCAGCCAGAAAAACGTATTCCGGCTTTTCTTCAGCAAAAAACTTTTCTACTGCATCCTGTCTGCACAGGTCAAGCTCCTTATGAGTACGTGTAATAATATTTGTATAACCCTGACGCTCCAGTTCGCGTACAATGGCCGAGCCAACCATTCCACGATGGCCTGCAACATAGATTTTGGCATTTTTTTCCATCATTATGAAAGACTTCCCTTCTAAACTTACTGAACCTTTTTTAATGCAGCTTCACGTTTTGCCAGCTCATAATCATGCTTGGTCATAATGGCAATCAGCTCTTCATAAGAGGTTTTTTGCGGATTCCAACCAAGCACAGTTTTTGCTTTCGTCGGATTGCCCCACAGATTATCTACATCTGTAGGACGGAACCACTGCGGATTTACGCAGACAAGCATTTTACCAGTTTTGGCATTATAGCCTTTTTCGTCGATGCCCTTGCCTTCCCAACGGATTTCAATGCCAACCTGTTTAAAGGCCTTTTCTGTAAAGTCACGTACAGTGTGCTGTTCACCGGTTGCAATGACAAAATCTTCAGGTGTATCATGCTGTAAAATCATCCACATACACTCTACATAATCCTTTGCATAACCCCAGTCACGAAGGGAGTCCATGTTACCCAATTCCAAATGATCCTGCAGGCCACAGGCAATGCGTCCTACTGCCAGCGTAATTTTGCGTGTTACAAAGTTTTCGCCACGGCGTTCAGATTCATGGTTGAAAAGAATGCCATTGACAGCAAACATGCCATAAGCTTCGCGATATTCCTTGGTAATCCAAAAGCCATATTGCTTTGCAACAGCATATGGGCTGTAGGGATGGAAGGGAGTTGTTTCGCTCTGCGGCACTTCTTCAACCTTGCCATAAAGCTCACTAGTAGATGCCTGATAGATACGGCAGGTCTTTGTCATACCCAAAATGCGCACTGCTTCTAAAATACGCAGTACGCCAAGTGCATCAACATCTCCGGAGTATTCCGGCACGTCAAAGGAAACCTGTACATGGCTTTGCGCTGCAAGGTTATAAATTTCGTCAGGCTTCACAATGCTGATGATGCGAATGAGAGAAGAAGAATCGCTCAAATCGCCATCATGTAAGGTAATAGCGTTTTTTGCCAGCAGATGATCAATGCGGGCAGTGTTGCTGATAGACGCACGGCGAGTAATGCCGTGTACCTCATATCCTTTTTCTAATAAAAATTCGGCTAAGTAAGAGCCGTCCTGACCGGTGATACCGGTAATAAGTGCTGTTTTAGACATTGTAAAACCTACTTTCATTAGTTTTTATTGCTTTCTGTATTTCATCAACCAATAAATATACTGTGCTGCATGGATTCATTTCAGATGCTTTTTTAACATGCTTTTTGAATTCATTGTGTCTTTTTCTAGCTGTGTCTATAGCTTTTTCTTCGTTCCCACTTTTTTTAATAAATTATATATGTCTGTATCGGCCTTTTTATACTCTTTTCCAGTATTTTTCTTGAAAATCTTTGCAAACTGTTTCCAACATTCTTCAGACGTATTACAACAAGTCATATTCTTGAAATATGCTTCAAACCATACTTCCAAACAACAATTAGACCAAGCGGCATTTATTCCTTCCCTATTTGCACTTTTTATAATATCATCAAAATCTTTGACTTCATCTCTATCAAACATAATCCAAAGTTTCGCATATTGCGGATTTGATGCAGCCTTTTCCTTACATACTTTTATTAAATCTTGAGTTCGCTGATCTTCAATAACTTTAATTACAAGCCTTCCTTGCAAACATTTAGGTAATGTGTTTTTTAACCCAGTTATATAATTACCTTCTGTTTCCTTAGTATCTGTTACAATCAAATAATGTCCTAAGTCTCGAACTCTTTGTAACCTATTCATTCTTTGAGTTCTATTGCCACAATGATCTTTTTTAGCCATGCTTCTTTCTCTCCATATGCATTAATGCTTTTAATGAAGGTATTGCTCCATATTGCCCAAGCAAATAATTTTCTACATAATTGTTTTCTGATTCCACTCCTTTAAAATCTGCTAAAGAATATAAGGTGGAAATCCCATCATTGTCTTTATCTATAAACCATATTTCATCTTTACGTAAAATATTATTTTTTAATTGCCATAAGTCATGAGATGTAAATATTATTTGTGCATGATTAATATTAACTTCTGGATTTAAAAAGGTAATTAATATATTTCTTACCAATAATGGATGTAATCTTGAGTTCAGCTCATCTACTAATAAGACGCTTCCCCTTTCAATACAATCTTGAATAAATTGATATAAAGCAAACATCTTCAGTGTGCCGTCAGACTCCTGACTTAAAGGCAACAAAACAGTACCTCCATCAAGGTTTTTATGCTTGGTTTTAATATTGATAATTTGTTTTCCGTCATCATCTGATTTTAAAACTTCAACACCAAAACCGATTATTGACGAATCAAAAGCTGCGAGATAGTTCACCACTTGATTTTGAACATCTAAACTATCTGCAAATCCAGTTGGTGCCTGATGGGATAGTCCTTCATTTTCTCTAGGATTACCAAAGTTTGTTATTCTATTTTTCATAAACCAATCGATAACTATTTTAAATCTATTGATTTTTAGAAATGAGCCTAATGATAATATTAGGGTTTCCTTTTCCAAAGATATCTTGATATTTTCTCGACGCTTTTCAGGTATACCAGATAAATCTAATTCATTTTTTCCCCTATAAAAAATACTGTTATACTCTTTCTCGCTTGCAGCCTTGTAATTAAGCCACTCTTCTGTCACACCATTTTGACTGACAGAAAAACCATAATTATATATTGTACAACCTCTGCCAGTCTCACGAGAAAAAAACACTTCAAATAAGGATTCGACATTCTTACTCTTATTATCAAATAAAAATGGAGTTAATCTATTTATGCCCCTAACTTTATCCCGACTATAAACTACAGACGAAGTAACATACTCCATCATATAACGGAATGCTTTAATAACATTAGACTTTCCGCTAGCATTCGCACCAAAAATACAAGCGGCTGTTAAAATACGCTCATCACCAACTTTGGCAATCCTATATTCGTTTTCTGTGTCTTCAATTGCAGAAAAGTCTAGCACAGTATCATCACGAAATGATTTGAAATTTTTAAAGCGAAATTGTATAAGCATAGTTACCCTCCATTGAGTTTATAATCCATATATTACCGCAATTTATGCTACTTCTTTAACTATATTGATACTTTTATGTTTTTTAGTGATAAATATATATTTATCTTATATCCTTCAAAGTGCTCATTGCTTTATATTTTAAATATTAAAAAGGCAAACTTAATATAGTTGTTTTCTAGTTAAGAAGGATTTTATTTACAGCGTCTTGATTTATATCAACATGCGTGATACTTATTATAATACTGGTCATAATTATCCAGCATATATTCTATAGCAAGAATCTTTTTATCCATTTTTCCACTAAGTAATGCGTATACAGAGCCCATATCCAAATTAATAAAGTAAGTATAACTATGCATACTAGAGTACAATTAAATGTTTGATAATTTATTGAACCTTTACCTATAACAGCACTAATAAGTGTATATACAGACAAAACAATCGCTATTGATACTAAAGCATTATTTAGAAATAACTTTCTAGCATTACTTTTTATAATGTGATGTTTTCTCAATGCACTGAGTTCATCTCTACTTATATAAGAACTTGTTATTTTTATTATAATGTAAAAAAATCCTTGTGGACTATCATCAAATAAAAACTTTATTATTATTTTCACTTTAGATGCCTACTTTAGCAATTGAGCAAATTTTGTATGTTTATTATTTCCATTTGATACTGTCAATAGTTTATACAAATATCTTCAATCCTCCTAGCAAAAGTTTAATTTTATAATCTTAACTGCCAGCAAATATTATCATTAAATAGTTCTTATTTTTGAGTATTTACTTATTAAAAAACTAGTTATGGGATATCTTTATGTTTTGTTCAATATTTTCAAAACGCTTTACAGTATCCATATACCAAACATAGCTCTTACATTTTATATCTCTGAGCATCATAATAAGGTTCTTATCAATGAACTCATAATACGCATTTCCGTTAATTGAAAAAAAGATGTCCGGCTTATATTATGACACTTCATTGTGTATCTGCAGCTTCTTATGCTCATAATATTTTTGACAGAAAGAATTTCTATTAATTTTATATTGTAAATGCTCCCAGATAGATAACTCTTTGCTTTCAGCAATGGCATTTTACTTCAAATCCTAACTGCTCTAATGCGTAAACAGTGCTATCTGTATAATGGAAATACTTGTCTCCGAACACCAATATTTTCTTCATTATTTTAGCTTCTTGCTCAAAGCAGATAATTTAGCGTATATTTTGTGTAAGCTTGGACAATGCACAAAGCTAAACAACAAAAACCTATGCTTCGTTTTTAATTTTACATTTCGTAACTCTTTAATATTTTCACTTATAAACTTTTTTATCTCGCCTGCTTCTTGGAGATACTCATCATTCCCTTTAGCATAAAAAGCTGTCAACGTAGCTAATGCCGTCTCAACCGCTAATTTTCTGCAAGCCATGACTATATCAAGATTCTTCTTTAAAGCAAAATCTAACCTTTCTTTATAGCCAATGAAGCACTCATATCTTCTTTGAAAATCAAAATTCACTGCTGTAGCACTACCTTCATGCTTTATATAGTAGTATAAGGCTTTTTTTAAATATACTACCTTAGCTGCTTGTGCGAATGTTCTATATATAGTAGCTACATCTTCATATCTACGTCCATGCGGAAAACTTACATTATGCCAAACTTCCTTTTTGTAAATTTTATTGCATGGAGAATTATCAATAACATCTTCTAAAATAAAGTTAAGAGCCTCACAACCTGTCATTATTTTGTTTTCATCAAAATGATAACCTATTTTATTTCTACTTTTCTTTACTTCGCAAACCTCAAAACAAACTATATCGCCATCAGTCTTTTGCAGATATGTAATAGTATCTTTAAACATATCTTTATCAATATAATCATCAGGATCAATGAAAGCAATATAAGCACCATCAGCCTTAGACAAACCTAAATTTCTAGCACTGCTAACACCTCCATTATCCTTATGAAAAACCTTAATACGTTTATCCATCTTAGCATATTTGTCGCAGATTTCTCCACATTTGTCTGGAGAACCATCATCAACCAAAAGCAGCTCAAAATCAGTAAAAGTTTGACTCAATATGCTATCAAGGCATTTTATAATATACTTCTCTGCACCATAAACAGGTACAATTACAGAAAGTCTTGGCATATTAATTCTCTCCCATCATTTTCAGCTTCACATACTTGTTCAGCGTGTAATTAGCATAATTAAGGCACAGCACAAAGCCCAGCCAGCCCTCTAAAAATCCTGCTTTTAAAACGTACATTTTAAAGAAGGCAAACAGCGGTCTAAAAACAAGATCCTTTAGCACTGAACACTTTTTTCCGCGCAAATTTCTATCGGCTGCGCCTATACTGGAGTACTTATTCATTTTGTCTAAATACCCCTCAAACGACGCATACGTGTAATGCTTAATATAGCCTCCCAATGTTTTTTCCGCAAAATCACCTACAGGCCGTTCATGCACCTTGCTTTCCCATTTTACGCCTTCGGCGGGGAACAAACGCACAACAGAATCAGGTCCCAACACACCATATTTAAAATCCCTGCCAAAGGCACTGTTACGTCTTACAAGCCTATACATTGCTTTTTGATTAGTGTTAACTGCCTTAGCAATATTAAAAATAAGCTCATCATTCATTCTTTCATCTGCATCAAGATACAGCACCCATTCAGTTTCTACATGCTGCAAGGCAAAATTGCGCTGCGCCGCAAAGTCATTGTCCCAAGCACGATAAACCACTTTAGCATTGTTGGCTTCTGCCAAAGCAACAGTTTTATCTGTACTGCCAGAATCAACTATTAGCACTTTATCCGTAAGCTTCTGCGCATTTTTAATCGCATCAAAAATATCCTTTTCTTCATTTTTGGTTAAAATGACTACTGTAATATTATCTGCTCTTTCCATAAAACACCCTTATATATTACTCCAGTATTTCTGCAAACTTAGCTTTTAACGCAGCAAATCGTTCAATAACATATTCCTCAGCATATGGCAAAAGCTTAGGTTGGCTAATAAACTCATTATAATAATTCTCGTCTTCTTTCAAACGTCGAATCAGCTCTCTATTCGCTTCATTATCAGCGTCTTTTTCCCAAAATATTACAGCATCCTTATTAATCAGGCCAGGTTCCGGATTATTATTTGATCCATAATATAAAGGAATGCAGCCTGCAATAAAAGCATCAAAAATCTTCTCCGTAACATAATGCTCAGTATTATCATTTTCAGCACAAATATTGAACTTAAAGGTTCTTAAATATGCTTCCTTGTCATTATTAAATCTATCCCAAAGATCAGTAGTATTATTATGCCATTTACCAGCTAGCTTAACATCTAATATATCCCTTACACCATTATACACCATCTCACGCGTACCTTTTTTATCATGTTTATTAATCAAAACACAATCGGATGTTTTTTTATAACTGCAGGTATTTATCTCCCTAATTCTCTTTACTATATCATCCTCATTCATTTCCGGTTTAAATGTAGTCGTAAGCCAATAAGGAAAACGTAAATACTTCTCCTCTTTATGTACACCAAAGCCCAATGCTAAATCAACATACTTCAAGCAATAATCCCCAAAATATAAATTTAACTTAGTAAATCTGTGCTCAACATCCTCATTGGTAATAAAAACCTTGCAACCATCAAAATTATTACGAATGAAAAACGGATTCCCTAATGGTCCAAAAAAATTAAACCTCTTTGTATTTTGGAGAAAATGGTAGCGAAGAAATCTTACATACCAACTGGATTCTAAACTATCCGCACCCCACTGATTATATTCATAATACAACTTATCATCAGTAGATCCACTAATTTTTGCTTTTCTAAAAAAACACTCTATCATCATTCTACTCCTAAACAACTCTTTCAGCAATTTGTTTTTCTCTTATACTGTATTATATCATATCTACATTTTGTATGCACTTACATTATGTAGATACAATAAATACCTAAAAGTGAAAATTCACTAAATCTTTACGTAATTTAGAGTTAATCTCTTATAGAATATAATACTACAATATTATTTATGTACTACTGAAGATGTCTGTTTTATAACTACTTAACAAGTTTCCTTCAAAATTACATAATTAAAGTAATTCCATTACAGAAATTTTTCGCATCTCAAAAGGCCATAGCCAGCAATAAATGCATTAGTCCATTACTTGTGGTTGGGTCGACCTAGTCCAATTTTTGTGCTCGATTAAGACCTGGTACATTTTGTGG
>ENA-UPWO01001116-UPWO01001116.1-human-gut-metagenome-genome-assembly--contig:-NODE-1116-length-12678-cov-47.972939_pt1 | contig 12678 bp, 10 predicted proteins | sample MGYA00250056_ERZ773388 | MGnify/ENA primary metagenome ERZ773388 (study PRJEB29103, sample SAMN06112004) | human gut metagenome | biome: human gut; feature: ankylosing spondylitis patient; material...
TATAAGTAGATGTTCAAGCCTGCTGCTGCCGCGGGTTAAAAACCCGCCCCCCAATTAACCCGCCCCCCAATTAGGCAAGATAAATTGTTATCTGTAGATCGTATTTTTTCTCTTCTTTCCCCTCGCCCTATTAATCAATTCGGCGCAGCGCGTGGGGTCGGCTTTGCGCTCTTGGGCATAACACAGGGCCAAGAGGGAGAAGAAAGCGTCACTGCCTGAGAGCTTGGCTAAGTTGCGACAACCAGCCTCTATGCTAACGGGCGAACCGCACTTCATGCTATTGGTGTCAACCAATGAGAAGTGGTAACGGCCGTCGATCACGTCGTAGAGAATATTTGACGACGAGAAGTCGCGGTGCAGAAAGCCGTCCTCATGGAGGTGGGCTGCAAAGCGTGCGAAGTGGGGAATAACTTCGCGTTGTACGTCAGCCTGCTCGTTCAGCAGCGATTGCATGCTGAAACGGTAGGTAGATAGCAGACTGACAAAATAAGTCGTGGTATGGAACAACCCATGGCGAAAGCGCGCAAAGGCCACCGACTCTGGACTCTCAAAACCCCTTTCGCGTAGTAGCAACGGACTCAAATACGCCAATTTCCCCTTCGACTTCTTATAAAGCACTTGCTGAATCTTACGACGTAACGAAGGAGGTGCAAAGCGTTTTACGCAGAGCGTCAGTCCATTGGTTTGTAACGTTTTAATCACATTTCGTCCCGAGTGCATATCGCGTCCTTCGTGCTCAAAATGCTCTTCGAGGTGAACGATGTAATCGCGTAGGGCTTCATATTTCGGGTTGAGAATGAGTTTCATGGGGCTATATATATATTATAGGTATATAGGGAGTGTTATATGATTTATGCTAAGTAAGTTTGGCAAAGTTAACATTTAGAGGCTGATAGGCAAAGAAAAAAGGTCGTTTTCTTCATATCGGGGCAATTAGGGACGTATGAACCATTAAATGTTATAAACGCAAGCTAACCTGGGGGCGACGTATCCTCACCTGGGGGCGACGCGTCGCCCCAGATTATGTTGCGCTACTTGCTGTGATTCTGAAAAGAAAATCTACTCTCCACTACGCACAACGCCCAATAGACGCTGGAGGCGTTGGAGGAGTTGGGGATTGGACTTCGAAAGGTCCGTCTGCTCGTACTCGCTCTTTGAGAGATCGTAGAGTTGAGGCATGGGGCGATAGCCCGTTTCTATCTTCGGCCCCCACGTAATCATGGGACCACCATCAGAGGGAGAGATGTACTTGTATTGTTGTGTTCGTAAAGTCAGACTGCGGTTGCTGGCCATGCTCACGGCATATTCGCGTGGCTTTTGGTCACGTCCTAACCATGTAGAGAGGTGGTCCTGACTGTCGGGAGCATCGTCCTTCTGTAGCTTCGTACCTACCAAGGTTGCTAAAGTAGCGGGAAGGTCGATGAGCGAACCTAAGGCATTGTTCTCCTCGCCCTGCTTCGCTCCTTTAGGCCAGTAGACTATAAAGGGTACGGCCGAGCCTGCTTCGAAGGCACTGTATTTGGCTCCACGGAAGGGACCACCTGGCCGGTGAGAGCCACAGAGTTCTTCAGCACGGTCGGCATAACCGTCGTCTAACACGGGACCATTGTCACTCGTTATGATAAGGAGCGTATTCTCATCCAATCCACGTTCGCGTAGGGCTTTGGTGATTTGCGCTACCGTCCAATCGAACTGAAGAATGGCCTCACCACGCAGTCCCATAGGACTCTTGCCACGGAAACGCTCGTTCGGCATACGTGGCACGTGGACGTCATTCGTACACAGATACATAAAGAAGGGAGCTGAGCGGTGAGAGTCGATAAACCCGATGGCATGACTCACGATGCTATCGGCTATCGATTCGTCTTGCCACAAGGCACGCCCACCGCCCTTCATATAACCAATGCGCGAGATGCCATTGACGATGCTCATATCGTGGCCGTGACTGGGCTTCAACTTGGTGAGCAACTCAGGATTATTGCGCCCCGTAGGTTCACCGGCAAAGTTTTGACGATAGCTTACGCTAATGGGAGCTGAGGGGTCGTAGTTGGCTACGCGGCCGTCTTCTATATATACGCACGGCACACGGTCGGCCGTAGCGGCCATGATGTAATGGTAGTCAAAGCCGAGGTCGCGCGGTGTTTGGTCGATTGTCCCATTCCAGTCTTGTTGTGCCGTTTGGCGCCCCAGCCCTAAATGCCACTTGCCAATAGCTGCCGTAAAGTAGCCTGCACGGTGCATGAGGTCGGCCACGGTGGTTTGTTCGGGTTTGATAATCATGCCTGCATTGCCAGCTGCCACATCAGTGCCTGGACGGCGAAAGGGGTATTGCCCCGTTAATAGGGCATAACGCGAGGGAGTGGAGGTGGAAGCACAGGCGTGCATATTGGTCATGCGTACACCACGGGCTGCAAGGCTATCGACGGCTGGGGTGTGAACACGAGTGGCACCGTAGCATGAAAGGTCGCCGTAGCCAAGGTCGTCGGCTACGATAACGATAATATTCGGTTTGTCAACATGAACTGGTTGCGCTGCTGCGGCAGCAGCGGCTAAAACAGAGAGTAACATATAATTCGGTGGGGGACGATAATTACGTTAAACGTGTAAGAGGTTAAGGCACGCTTCGCGCGTTAGAAGAAAACATTAATTATCATTAATTGACCATTAATTATTTCGTTAATTCTTTTCATTAATTAAGTCGATATTTTTTCTATTACTACGACTTAGCGAAATAATTAATGATATCATTAACGGGCAATTAATGATAATTAATGTTCAACCCAGCGCGCGAAGCGCCTAATCAATTATTGTTTATCGTTTGGGGCTTAATGTTAATTCAGCGTTATGCCTTCGCGTTCAATGAGGAGGCGCATCTTCTCGTAGCTTTTCGTTAAGAGGTCAGAGCCAATCTGCTTTTCTGTTAGGTCGGTAATCTTCTTAAAGCTATTGGCCTGACTGTGCGGGATAATTGCACATTGACGAATTTGCGCTTGCGTGTTCATAACGAGAGAAGCACCACGAGCGTTCAGAGAATCACATTCAGTGAGGTTATGAATCGTATCGCAGCGTGACACTACGCGATTCTTCTTTGCGCTGAAACGATCGGAGTAGAGCAAGTCGTCTTCTTTCGCTACGGCAGCAAAGAGAATGTCAACGTCGTCCGAAACGTAAAGCGAATAGGGCTTGCGCTCGTCCTGTTCCAAAATGTGCTGCAAAGGCACGCGCATCATCGTTCCGTCTGTATTGACAACAACAAGATAATCATTCTCCGAACCATGGTAAATAGGAATCGTCAGTCGCGCTTGGCCATAGTACATCTCACTTGTATGAGAATAGGTGCGGTGATCGATGAAGTTGACATAAGCCACGGCATACGCATCGTCGTCGTGATGTTGCACCGTTGTATGAATAGAAGATCGTGTGGGACACTTCTCCGCGTTAGGCATTACAGTGGCTGCTTTCGATTCCTTAGGCTGTTCAGCCACCTTCTCTTCCGCCTTGACGGTAGCATTTAGAATCGTTAGCGTATTATTGTCAATCAGTGAAGCTACCGGTGTAACGGCAGTTGCCATAGCTGCTTGACGTTCCGCCTGACGCTGTACGTTGTAGTTGCGAGCCATTTCACCCACGAGTTCACGCGTTTCAGAACCAAAGCGCACCCAATACTGACCATCAAGTTTTACTAACTTCTCACTGGGCAAGATTGTAATGCAGAGCACATCGCGTCCCGCAGCGTTGGGCCATTCAAAGCTCAAAAGCGAGAGCGCTTCCTTAGCTACTTTGAAGGCCACATTGTCTTGAATGTAACGTTCGTAGCGATCGTGAAAGTTGCCACCACGGAAGTAACGGTGTTGTGCGTCGCTTTGTAAGCCCACGCCCATACCCTCGTTGTTAACACCGAGGTAGAGTTTTCCGCCCAAACGGCTATTTAAGAAGCCACAAATGGTATGAAGGATAACCCACGTTTGGCGTTCAATGTCCTCACGCATGTGGTTGTTAGCGGGATAGACAATGCTCGTCTTAAATTCCGCTTCTTGTCCTTCCTCACCAAAGCTAACGAGGTCCGTTTCGCGCTCCTTAATGTTCAGCAGCTCACGTATTTTCTTGTGCAGCACAATCTGCGTCTGTTGCAACTTAAAGTCACCCGAGAGGTTGTACGTCAGCACGAGTTTAGCCAACTTACACAAGAGTGGATCCTTGGCCGTCTGAACCAATTGCCACAACTCTTCGTTGTGTTCGCTCTGTTGTAGATAACTTACGCAGAGTAAACGATGATACTGCTTGCTAAGGCCTTGATAATGGTTTAAGTTGTCGCCCATCTTCTCGTACTCTCCAATCAGCTCAATCGCACCATTCGTCTCGAAGTGCTTCAGCATCAAGATGAGCTTCATACGCTTGCTATAGTAGTCAGCCTGTGCCTTATCAGCCAAGGCCAAAGCCAATAGTCGCGTAAAGCCTAAGTAGTTGTAAGCTTGTCGATAATCGTCGAGCACTACGGCTATACGGTCGGTGAGTCGCATCAATTCCTCCACGTAGGGGGCACCAATCATTTCGTCTGCGTCGTCGAGTGCATCGTCGCTCTTCTCCTCCGTCTGTGTCAGCGTAGGGGGAATCCAAACATTATCTTCACCACAAGCATACCACACCATGAGGTTTTGCAAGGCATGAGGCGTGTCGAACTTCACTTGTTCGTTTACCCCAACAAAGCGAGCGTAGTGAATGCCAACCCCACGTTTGCGCTCTTGCAGTGTGAGGTTGACAAAAGTACCATTGCTCAATGGCTCGTCAATGTCAGTTCCCATAAACGAGAATGTCAAACCGTAGTCGCTCACACAAGCATAAGTGTTGCGCTTTTGGTCGTAATTGGTAATTACAGCTGTAAACACCTCTTCGTAGTCATATATAAACTCATCGCTCAGCGCATCGGTCAAGGGAGTGCGCAGTTCGAAGTAGAGCGTATCATTATCGTCCACTTCCTTGACGCGAGCTTGCAGTAAGAGTTGTTGGCCTTTGTCGTTGCGGAAGCAGTTCAACGTGGCATGTGAGCGATAAGGCACAATGTTATAGTTCTCCGAGTCGATGAGACCTTCTCCCATAAAGTGGTCGTCTTCAATCACGCAGTGGAAGACGCCGAGTTGGTCCGTCTCGTGGTCAATGCGTATGGTAACAATATCGTCAACATCGGGTACACGCTTGTTCATACGATGCGCTGCTGACGTGGCAGACACGTTACGCATCACCTCATCAGGGGCGAATAGGTGGCGTTCTAAGTTGAGCCACAATTGCTCATCGGGGCGTAGGCTCTCCTTATCCTGCACCTGCATGTGGCTCACGCCATAGTTGCTCATCACTTCGATGTTGTGCCAAGGCAACAGGTGGTCGGGCAGTTGATCTTTACAGGTCAGTGCCTTGTGGGCTGGCGAGAGGCGAATGGTGTCGCCCAGCTCGAGGTCAACGTAGTCAGTCAAGAAATGGCGCGTAGTGGGTAAAGAGGTTATTGTCGTCACGTCACACACGCGGCGCATAATGAAATAAGGATTGTTGACGTCATTCCACGTAAACTCTAAGGGGTGGCGTTCGTCGGCCGTGAGACAGTCGTATGCTTTATTGAAACAAAGCGGAATGTCACAACCAGGGCAATAGGTAACGAAACGGTATAGGCTGGCACGATTGAGATTACTATCAAAAGGAGCATTCTCTAAACCATCAGCCAAGAGCTGTTGCATAGCCAAGGCCTTGATGAGGTTGTTGACCAACGTTTGGGTGGCTTCGTCCCCTTCCATTGACTCTACACTATCCGTCTGTTGACGGTTGTGGCGAATGTAGTGTTCTAAGATACGAATGAAGAGGGTCGTGTAGGGACGCTCTGTGCGAAGTCGAATATTTGTGTCGAGTGTAATTACCTCAAAGATGAGTTCCACATACTTATCAAATAGCGTAGGTGTGAGCATTAGGACAAAGTCCAACAAGAGAAGACGCTCTGCTGCATTGTAGAGGTTGCCCGAAGTCTTGAGCTTTGTAAACGTATCTTCTACTAATTGGTTTGCTTTACCGCGTGCGATAGTGTCCAGTGCTTGACTCATAACATCAGCATGGTTCACCATGATTGTTAACCTATTTTCGATACGCAGTTGGTCGGTTGGCGTAAGGTTGCGCAACATGGGAGAGTCCTCAAGCGCAAACAGACACAAGGCGCGAAGTAAATGTACAGATGTGCAAATGTGAGAATGTGCAAATGCTGCGTCTAACGACGAATGTGCAGATGTGCAAATGTGAGAATGTGCAAATGATGCGTCTAACGACGAATGTGCAAATGTGCAAATGTGAGAATGTGCAGATGATGATGATGTTTCGCCTAATGCGTTTTCATCTTCATTATTTAGCGCATTATTTTCATTCTCACATTCGCACATTTGCCCATTTGCACATTCGTCGTTAGACGCAGCATTCTCACATTTGCACATTTGCATATTTGCACATCTCTCAAGTAGCCACCCGTCAGCTAACACTTCAAAATAATCGTTAGGGGCAATGCCTAAAAGGAGGTCGATGAGGTCATTGTCTTCAAGTCCTAATTCTTGTGCTTTCGCCTCTAACTCTTGGCGTAACCTGTTAAATTCCTCTACTTCGGGTTGCACTTCAACGAAGTCGAGACGAAGGGCGCAACCCTCAATAGAGCGTACGGAACAACGTACCAATTGCCCTGGTTTGAGCGGTTGGCGTGTATGAACGTGATAGATGCGTGAGAAGAAGCCCAAGTCATCATTCACCTCGTAATAGTTGCCCGAAGCCATGCGGTCGGCCTTGATTGTAAATGTATAGGTTTGTCCTATTTTATAAAAAGCATGTAGATATGGTCTAGAATCTTGTTTGATTTCAATTATTTCATTCGTCTGTTCATCTAATCTAACAATACAAGCAAGCGTTTCAGGAGCTTCTTTGTCATACTGAAAGGGTAATTGCTTAACGTAATAAGGACGATCATCTCGTTGAACAATATAGCGTTTTGTCTCTTTTTGAATACCTGCGACAGGCAACGTTTGTGGTAGATTTTTATACATGGTGCAAATGTTTAATGTTTAATATATTAGGGTGTTAAAATATTCGCTTATTCAAAGCACAAAGTAAAGCAAAATAATGCAATAAACGCTACCAATATGCTTATATTTAGTGTAATTTTGCGGTGTGAATAAAGATTTTTAAGAATCATGGAAGATAAACGACCTAATTCTGAAGGGAGAGCACGTGCTATCTATCGTGTGACGATAGGGGGAAGTGTATGTAACTTTCTATTATTGCTCTTTAAATTCGTAGCGGGTATATTGGGTGGTTCGGCAGCTATGCTGGCCGATGCTGTACACTCGCTATCTGATTTTGTGACCGATGTTGTCGTGATACTGTTTGTGCGTATATCGAGCAAACCCTGCGATGCCGACCATGACTTCGGGCATGGCAAGTACGAAACGTTAGCTTCCGTATTTATCGGTCTGATGTTGGCATGCGTGGGGATTGGCATATTATGGTCAGGCGCAGAGAAGATTATCGACGTGTGTCGTGGTCAAGTGTTGGAGCAACCTGGCATGATAGCACTTGTGGCTGCACTCCTGTCAATCGTTGTGAAGGAGGTGCTTTATCAATGGACCGCACGAGTAGGACGTCGTGTGGAGTCTTCAGCAGTAATAGCCAATGCATGGCACCACCGCAGCGATGCCCTTTCGAGTATTGGCACGGCCTTGGGCATCGGAGGAGCTATACTCTTAGGCCCTAATTGGCGTGTACTCGACCCTATAGCGGCTGTCATCGTGAGCGTGTTTATCATTCGGGTGGCTTTTAAACTCTTTGTGCCTGGTATTCAAGAATTGCTCGAAAAATCATTACCAGCCTCTGATGAAGAACTCATCAAGCACGCTATACTTGAAGAACCGAACGTGTCCGATCCTCACAATTTGCGTACACGCCGCATTGGTGCTAATCGTGCAATTGACGTGCATGTGCGCATGGACGGTGAAACACCCCTTCACGTTGCTCACCACGCTACGCGTAACATCGAAATAAGGTTACGCGCACTCTTCGGACCGCAAACTTTCATCAACATTCATGTCGAACCTAAACAATAATCAACATTAATCGTTGAAGAGGAATGCGCTTCGCGCTATTGGAGGCGAACATTTAGCTCCTAAATTGTAATTTGTCTGCCTAATTGGGGGGCGGGTTTGTAACCCGCGGCAGCAGCATGCTTTGAATATCTTCTAAAAATATTTACAACATGCTGCTGCCGCGGGTTACAAACCCGCCCCCCAATTAGGCAGATAAATTGCAGTTCACCCACACAATTCGTTACAGAGCCACATTTTTGGCAAAAAAAATAAATAGCTGTTCGCCTATTTTACAACTCGTTCTTCAATTCATTATATAAATCTACGGGTCCCCAATGCCAGTATTTTGTACTTTCTGTTGATAACTTCTTGTACAACTCAGAACGATAGATACGGCTAAGACACTCTTGCAGAGTGAAACCATAATCATTGTGTAGATATTCTACCAGCCAGGAAATTTTACCAGGCAAAAGCAGATGGAGGTTATTTTGATTTATTTGAAACATATTATTTCCTTATTTTAAAAGCTTCAACGAAATGTAGTGTCGCCAATGCTTTCTCTGTATGAAACAAGTACTGGTCAACCAATTTGTAAGTTTTGAGTTCACGAATAAGGGTCTCAATACCGATAGCCCCACTTTCATATAGCCCAAATTGTAAATAGACTCTATCATTTGCAACAGGACCATATACTATATCGTAGTCATGGGTAAAGCCTTTTTGCGTACGGTTAGCCATGACAAAGTCAGCCCACTCCTTAGACGGTTCGGAAAATACAAGGCATTTAAGTTCCTGCTTTTTTATTTCGTCGAACTCATATACGTTGACATAACCGCCATTGACACTCTTTTCACGCATACGCCTTCTCACCCATTCTTTGGATTGCTGTTCTGAAGTCGTAGTGTAGAAACCATTGCCATAGTCCAACTGTCGGTTGGGATTGAGTATCATAGGTTTCTCCACCACTTCTAAACTTCCGTGATATATCTTCATGATTTCCTATTTTTTCTAATTTCTATATACTCGTCAATCTCTTCTATTAACCATTGACGTCCTTGGGTATGAAGAACATCGTAGCATTCGCTGAGATAGTCCACCAAGCCATATTTGGAAAATAAGTCAAGCACTTGTTCTCCAGTCAATCCTTTAGCCGCTCCATATTCTTCTATACAGAATGCAACGAAGAGGGCTATATCTTTTTCTTTCTTACGCATTGCTTTTTTCCTTTCTGTGGCTTAGCCACACATATTTGCCTATTTACCCTACAAAAATAATAATTTATTGCGACAAACTTTTAGAAAGGCAAAAATTTAGCGTTCTACATGTTTCTTGATAGTTTTATCTTCCATGCTTCATGCGCTAACCCAATCCCCAAAGGGGGTTAGTAATGGAAAATCAATAATAATAGCCCTATAACAAATTGCAGTTTACCCACACCATTCGTTACAGAGTCCCTCATTCTATGTTTGCATTTAACGGAATAACCCTTTTTATCCAAAAACAAAAAACCACACTTTTAACACTTGTTATATTCTTCTATTAGTTTTTTTATAAATAAGTTCATACATTTGCCCCCAAATAAGAGATGTAAGCAAGAAAAAACACATTTTAATTAGAAGTTTGACACATCTCCCACTTTTCTACCTACCTACAAAGAAGAAATTCTTTAACTTTTTAAATAACTAAACCAAACATGAAGAAAATTACTTTCATGATGTCTTTGCTCCTTGCTATGGGATCAATGACTACTTCTGCTCAAGTGCTCGATCGTACTGGGTGGAGAATTACCACATCTGGTGAATGCGATGACAATGGCTCTGGTCACGCAAGTGCTATCATTGATGGTAAGAACAACACGTATTGGCATTCGAATTGGGCTAACAATGGTCAAGCAAATAGTTCAGGTGACGCTTCCAAAAAACTTCCTCAGTTTTTCCAAGTAGACTTAGGTTCTGAACAGACCTTCCGTTCTATTATGTATGTTCCTCGTGGGGTAAATGCTAATGGTACGGTCAATACCTTCAAAGTTTACGTTAGTAACACAGCCTTCCCTTCTACAGCAGATGGCACCAGTGCTGCTACTATTGTAAATGGTCTGAATGAAGCAGACCTCAAAATGGAAGGTACATTCGACTATACAGGTAAGAGTGGCCAACCTACAATGGTTTGGAGTGCTGACCAAGACGTTACAGGACAATATGTTTTGTTTGTTGTTACAAGTGCTAAGACAGACAATAGTGGTCAGTGGGCTTCATGCGCTGAATTTAACCTTTCAAAAGAGGACTTCAAAGTTACCTATAACTACACTTACAAAGGAACAGCTTTAGGACAACCGAAGGTTGTATATACGCAGACTCCTAAAGAAAACGTTCCTACATTTGGTCCTACTTACCTTTCTAATAGTACTATTACTGAAACAAGTAATGGTATTTACACCGTAGAATGCACTACCCCATTTGAATCAGCTGAAACTTACAACCCAGAAACCGCTCATTGGTATGCTATTGACATACATAACAATCAGGCAAATAAACTTTGGTATGTTGCCAATGAAAGTGGCATAGTAACCACTCCTACTATCGACAAGGGTTTCGTTACAAATTTGACAGATAATTACCTTTGGACTTTTGTAGGTAATGTAAATGATGGTTACAAAATCTACAACAAAGCAACAGGTAAGGCTATTGCTTATACCACAAATGCTACTACAAGTGATAATGGTGATGTATTCCAAATCAAATCTTCTACCGCTTCTAACAAAACTAAAGGTTTCTGCTTTACCAAGGATAGTTCTAACTACTTGAATGAACAAGGTAATAAGATTGCTACTTATACAGATTCTGACGAAGGTTCTACCATGCACGTTCAGGATCCTAACGACTACATCCTTGCTTACGCTGCCAAGTATCAGAGCTACAGCGAAGACATTAACAATGCGCCTGAAAACGCTATTGGTACATTACCCTATTTGAGCAATGCTGAAAATTTGGCTGCATACAAGGCTGCTTATACTGCTGCAACTGCAGAAAGTGCAACAGAAACAGAAATTAACAATTTGCTCACACTCAGCAAAGAAGTTGAAGCAAACAAGTCTGCATCAACTACTATTGAGGATGGTAAATACTATCGTCTTTACAACAACGCTAACAAAAAAATTATGCGTGTTGATCCTACGAACAACACCATTATGGACTATAGCGCAGACGCAAACGAAGCTAAATCTGTTGGTTCTGTTGTTACATTTAAGAGCATTCCCAACGAACCTGGTCGCTACCGTATGATGATTGAAGGTAAAACCTTTGGTACAACAACTACAAGTAATAATGTTGTGCTACAAGAGGATAATTCTGACGCAAAGGGTAGCTTTATTGTAGACCACGCTGGTACCAAATTTAAGTTCCGCGATAACACCTCTTCTACCCCATATTATAGCTGCTTACACTGCAACAATGGTAAAGTCGTAGGTTGGGAAGCTAATAATGGTGGAGCATCATGGTGGTACGTAGTTCCCGCAACCGATGTTGAAATCGCTATGGCCGAAGTTAACGGCAAGCGTTATGCTTCTGCATACCTTCCCTTCAGTGTTAACACAGTTAATGGTGCTCAGGCTTACGTAGGTGAACTCAACGATGTTAAGAATGTTCTTGACATGACTGCTGTAAACGGTGTTCCTGCTAACAATGGTTTCGTACTCGTAGGTAATGAAGAAAAGGCTACACTTACTATTGGTAACGCTGAACCTCTTACAATCACTAACGCTTTGACTGGTTCTAACGTTAAGGTTGCTCTCGAAACTACTACTGGTAGTGGTGAATCTGCTACTGTAACTGACCACCGTGCTGAATACCTCGTATTCGGTACTAACGCAGGTAACGTAGGTTTCTACAAGCCTTCTGCAACTAATAATACTATCGCAGCTAACAAGGCATTTATTGCAGCAAGCTCACTCACAACAGGTGAAGGTGCTATTGCCATGAACTTTGGTGGTAACATTACTGGCATTAACAATGCTGTTGTTGCAAGCGAAAACGCTCCTATCTTCGACCTCAGCGGTCGTCGCGTAGTGAAGGCTGTTAAGGGTGGTGTTTACATCCAGAACGGTAAGAAGTTCGTGAAGTAAACAAACCACGCATCAATTCTATCATTTTAATCAACAAGAAAATATCCTATCAAAATGAAGAAATCATATATCAAGCCCCAGGCTCAGACAGTTTGTCTCTTCACTGAGGACAAGATGTTGGCTGGCTCAAATCCCTCTTTCGATGTAAGCAGCGAGAAGGAGACTGACATGATCCTGTCTGAAGGTAAGGGTTGGAGCAGCGATAGCTGGACTGCAACCGACGAAGACTAATCACACCATTTCCCTAAGGTGTTAAGATAGTCGTGGGGAAATAGATACCCCCACAAGCAATTACAATAACGCTTCTCTACAAAGAGAGCTAAACCGTAATTTATTTTCATTTATCAAGGCTGTTCGAAGTAATTCGAACAGCCTTTTTTGTATAGTGGGTAAACTGCAATTTATCGGCCACTTGGGGGAACGCGTCCTAACCTGGGGGCGACGCGTCCCCGCGTCGGTATT
>ENA-UPWO01001123-UPWO01001123.1-human-gut-metagenome-genome-assembly--contig:-NODE-1123-length-12618-cov-14.094012_pt1 | contig 12618 bp, 6 predicted proteins | sample MGYA00250056_ERZ773388 | MGnify/ENA primary metagenome ERZ773388 (study PRJEB29103, sample SAMN06112004) | human gut metagenome | biome: human gut; feature: ankylosing spondylitis patient; material...
TTTTTCAAGCAGAAGACGGCATACGAGATAAAGGAATGTGACTGGAGTTCAGACGTGTGCTCTTCCGATCTGAGAAGATTATCCGTGCCGTGTTCGGTCTGGAGAAAGACTTTGATATCCTTGTTATTGATGACGGAAGCCCCGACGGTACTGCTGCCATCGTGAAGGAACTGATGGCTGGCGAGTTTGCCTCCCGTCTTCATATCCTTGAGCGAAAGGGCAAGTTAGGACTGGGTACAGCCTATATCACTGGCTTCAAATGGGCGCTTGAGAAGGGGTATGAGTTTATCTTCGAGATGGACGCAGACTTCAGTCATGATCCCAATGACCTGCCACGACTCTACGCCGCGACTCACGACGAGGGATTCGACGTGGCTGTGGGCTCGCGCTATGTCTCGGGTGTCAACGTGGTGAACTGGCCCATTGGTCGTGTGCTGATGAGCTATTTCGCCTCGAAGTATGTGAGAATGGTCACGGGATTCAAGGTGAATGATACTACGGCAGGTTTCGTATGTTATCGCCGCAAGGTGCTGGAAACCATAAAGCTTGACGAGATCCGTTTCAAGGGTTATGCCTTCCAGATAGAGATGAAATACACTGCCCACAAGATTGGCTTCAAGATCAAGGAAGTGCCCGTAATCTTTGTCAACCGACGTGAGGGTACGAGCAAGATGAGCGGTGGAATCTTTGGTGAGGCTTTCTTTGGTGTGATGCGCCTGCGCTGGGATGGATGGTTTAAGAAATATCCCAAGAAGGTGTAGGGGGCGAAGACTGAAGAGAAGTGGAAATACAGGAAATAGTACATATTTTTGAGCGGTCGCCCCAGGCGAAGGCGCTCCTGAAATTATTGGATAGAAAAACGCAGAAGACCGTTTTCCTCAGTGGATTGGTGTGCTCTTCTGCGCCTTTGTTTTTTGCCGCTGTCAAAGAGCGGTTGGCTCGCCCGGTGCTCTTCGTGCTCAATGATGCCGACGAGGCGGGCTATTTTTATCACGACCTGGTGCAGATTCTGGGGCAGGATCAGGCTTTCTTCTTTCCTTCTACTTACAGGCGTGCTGTGAAATACGGACAGAAGGATGCTGCCAACGAGATATTGCGTACCGAGGTGCTGGCACGACTGGCATCCTCGCAGCCACTCTATGTCGTTACTTACCCCGATGCTCTGGCAGAAATGGTGGTGTCGAAGAAGAATCTCGACGAGCGTATCATTAAACTCGCAGTGGGAGACCAGGTGTCGCTGATGGACATCTCGCGTCAACTGCGCGACTTCGACTTCATGGAGACAGATTATGTCTACGAGCCTGGTCAGTTTGCCATTCGAGGCAGCATTCTCGATATTTATTCCTACAGTTGCGAGTTTCCTTTCCGCATCGACTTCTTCGGTGACGAGATAGACACCATACGTACTTTCAGCATTGAGAACCAGTTGTCGCGCGACCGGCGTGAGAGTGTGGAGATTGTGCCCGAACTCTCGCTTGCTGAGGGTGAGAAACTGCCCTTCCTGCATTTCCTCGACAAGCGGGCTGTGGTGGCGATGAAGGACTTTACGTTCGTCTATGGCCGTATAGACCAGATATACAAGGAGGGCTTCTCCTCGCAGAGCATGGTGGAACAGATGGAGGGAGCCACCGAGGTGGAGGCGGAACGGATAAGACGCGCCATGAAGAAAGAGCTGAACCTGTCATCGGCCCTGCAGTTTCAGCAGGGTGTGGCGGAGCGCCAGCGCATAGAGTTTGGCATCGCCGAACAGGGTGTGGCGGAGCGCAAGACAGAGGAGGCTGCCGACGTGGTGCCGTTCCATATCGTGCCTCAGCCCCTGTTCCATAAGAATTTCGACCTGATAGGCCAGATGATGGAGGACTATCTTCTGCAGCAGTACACCTTATATATATTGGCCGACAGCAGCAAGCAGCAACAGCGACTCAAGGATATTTTTGAGAGTGAGGAACTGAAGCGCTATCAGGTGAGGTTTGTGCCCGTGGACAAGACCCTGCACGAGGGCTTCATCGACAACGACAAGAAATGCTGTTTCTTTACCGACCATCAGATCTTCGACCGATTCCATAAGTACAGTCTGCGATCGGACTCAGCACGTGCCGGCAAGATGGCGCTCACGATGAAGGAGTTGCAGGAGATGGAGCCGGGCGACTATATCGTGCACGTGGATTTCGGCATCGGAAAGTTTGGCGGACTGGTGCGTGTGCCGGTGGGCAACAGCTATCAAGAGATGATACGCATCGTCTACACGAACAACGACAAGGTGGATGTATCCATCCACTCGCTCTATAAGATCAGCAAATACCGCAGCGGCGATACGGGCGAGCCGCCCCGACTGTCGACCCTCGGCACGGGTGCCTGGAACCGACTGAAGGAGAAGGCGAAGAAGCGCATCAAGGACATCGCGCGCGACCTGATCAAACTCTATGCCCGCCGCCGTAGGGAGAAGGGATTCGCCTTCAGCGCCGATTCCTATCTGCAACATGAGTTGGAGGCCTCGTTCCTATACGAGGACACGCCCGACCAGAACAAAGCCACCATGGACGTAAAGGCCGACATGGAGAGCGCACGACCCATGGACCGACTGGTGTGCGGCGATGTGGGCTTCGGAAAGACGGAGGTGGCGATACGCGCAGCCTTCAAGGCGGCATGCGACAGCAAGCAGGTGGCAGTGCTGGTGCCTACCACGGTGCTGGCTTTTCAGCACTACCAGACTTTCAGAAACCGACTGGAGGGAATGCCGGTAAAGGTGGACTACCTGAGTAGGGCACGCTCCGCCAAGGAGACCAGACAGTTGCTGGAAGACCTCAAGGAGGGCAGGACAGACATTGTAGTGGGGACGCACAAGCTGATTTCCAAGACTGTGAAATGGCATGACCTCGGTCTGCTCATCATCGACGAGGAACAGAAGTTCGGCGTCAGCACCAAGGAGAAACTGCGCCAGCTGAAGGTGAATGTCGACACGCTGACGATGAGTGCCACACCTATTCCCCGCACTCTGCAGTTCTCGCTGATGGGTGCACGCGACATGAGCATCATGCGCACGCCGCCGCCCAACCGATACCCGATACAAACGGAGGTGGTGACCTTCAGCGGTGATACCATGGCAGATGCCATCAACTTCGAGATGAGCCGTAACGGACAGGCGTATGTCGTCGTCGACCGTATATCGAAGCTCATGGAGTTGAAACTGATGATAGAAAAGTACGTGCCCGACTGCCGCGTGGCGATAGGACACGGACAGATGAAGCCCGAGGAACTGGAGAAGGTCATTATGGGATTCATGAACTACGACTACGATGTGCTGCTCTCGACAACCATTGTGGAGAACGGTATCGACATATCGAACGCCAATACCATCATCATCATCAATGCCCATCACTTCGGTCTTAGCGACCTGCACCAAATGAGAGGCAGGGTGGGGCGTAGCAACAAGAAGGCTTTCTGTTATCTCGTGGCTCCGCCGAAGAGTACACTGACACTCGATGCTCGCCGCCGACTGGAGGCGTTGGAGACCTTCTGCGATCTGGGAAGCGGGTTCAACCTCGCCATGCAGGACCTCGACATTCGCGGTGCTGGAAACCTGCTTGGCTCGGAGCAGAGCGGATTCATGGAGGACCTGGGGTATGAAACCTATCAGAAGATCCTGTCGCAGGCTGTCACCGAACTGAAGAATGAGGAGTTTGGCGACCTGTATCAGGAGGAGATGGACGAGGGACAGCAGCTCACGGGTGACGACTTCGTGGACGACTGTTCTATCGAGAGCGACTTAGAGATGTATTTCCCCGACACCTATGTGCCGGGAAGCAGCGAGCGAATGTTGCTCTACAGGGAACTGGACCGCATAGAGAATGACGACGACCTGGCTGCTTACCGAAAGCGAATCATCGACCGCTTTGGACCTGTGCCCCGTGAGGGTGAGGAACTGATGCACGTGGTGAGCTTGCGACGCCTCGGCAAACGCTTGGGCTGCGAGAAGATCATGCTCAAACAGGGTACTATGCAAATGCAGTTTGTAAGCAACGTGCAGAGTCCGTTCTATCGCAGCACGATGTTCTCGAAGGTTCTCAACTATGCCACTTGCCACGTACAGCAATGTGCGTTGAAAGAGAAGAACAACAAGCGATTCCTTCGTATCGCCCGCATCACGAGTGTGGAACAGGCTGTGGGGATTCTGAAGGAAATACAAAAGTAAAATCAAGAATACAAGAATAAGATAAAGTGTAAGACTAAGAATAACAATAACAATCACAATCAATATCAACTTAAAAATTATGAGACAGAAAAAGTTCATCCTACAGGAAAAAGACATTCCTACACAGTGGTACAACATTCAGGCAGATATGCCCAACAAGCCATTGCCACCACTTAATCCGCAGACCCACAAGCCCATGACGGCTGAGGACTTGTCGCACGTGTTCAACCTGGAGTGTGCCAAGCAGGAGCTCGATACAGAACATGCCTGGATCGACATCCCTGAGGACGTGCAGGAGAAGTACACCTTCTATCGTTCTACTCCGCTGGTGCGTGCCTACGGTCTGGAGGAGGCATTGGGTACTACTGCCCACATCTATTTCAAGAACGAGAGTGTCAATCCTTTAGGCTCTCATAAGATTAATTCGGCCTTGCCACAATGCTACTACTGCAAGCAGGAGGGCGACACCAATGTCACCACCGAGACGGGTGCAGGACAGTGGGGCGCAGCCTTGTCGTATGCAGCCAAACTCTACGGACTGGAGGCGGCTGTGTATCAGGTGAAGATCACCATGCGACAGAAACCTTATCGCTCCAGCATCATGCGTACCTTTGGCGCTACTGTGGAGGGTTCTCCATCAATGAGTACACGTGCCGGAAAGAACATCATTACACGCGACCCTCATCATCCTGGTTCACTCGGTACTGCTATCAGCGAGGCTGTCGAACTGGCTACTACTACTCCGGGCTGTAAGTACACACTGGGTTCGGTGCTCAACCATGTGGCTCTGCATCAGACGATCATCGGACTGGAGGCAGAAAAGCAGATGCAGATGGCTGGCGAATATCCCGATCAGGTGATTGCCTGCTTCGGTGGCGGAAGCAATTTCGGCGGACTGGCTTTCCCATTCATGCGTCATAATCTGAGCGGAGAGAAGAACACTGAGTTTATCGCAGCCGAGCCAGAGAGCTGTCCTAAGCTGACAAGGGGTAAGTTCGAATATGACTTCGGCGATGAGGCTGGCTACACTCCACTGCTGCCGATGTTCACCTTAGGTCATGACTTCAAGCCTGCCAACATTCATGCTGGCGGTCTGCGTTATCATGGTGCCGGTATGATCATCTCGCAGTTGCTCAAGGATGGTTATCTGCACGGTGTGGACATTCCACAGTTGGAGTCGTTCCAGGCTGGTATGCTCTTTGCCCGTACCGAGGGAATCATTCCTGCTCCAGAGAGCTGTCATGCCATCGCTGCTACTATCCGTGAGGCGCTCAAGGCGAAGGAGAAGGGCGAGAAGAAGGTTATTCTCTTCTGTCTGTCTGGTCATGGTCTCATCGATATGCCTTCTTACGACAGCTACATCAATGGCGATCTGCAGAACTATTCTGTCAGCGATGAAGAAATAGGAAAATTCCTCAAGGATGTGCCACAGGTAGAGATGTAGGCCAAGGCGTAAGTGTGCTTATGCTGATTTTTCAATATATATATGTGAGAGAAGGCGCAACTTCATCAGGCAATGATGCGCCTTCTCTTTCTGCTTCTAATAACTTATTATAACTTGAAATTTTGAATCATTAGACTTATATTTATGTTTAGTAAAGAAAAAATACTGTTATTGCTGCTCGTTGTGATGTGCAACTTGGGCAGTCTGTCTGCTGTCCATGCCGCAACAGATCCAACCATGACATCAGCTTTGAAACCATCGGGGACTTTACCCGTCATGTATGTTAACACTCAGGATGCACAGCCTATCACTTCCAAAGAAACTTATGTGTCAGCCACGGCCTATATTGATGCCTTGGGATTGGAGGGGTATGAGAATATGGCTTCTGCAGATAAACCAGAAACCTTGATAATTAAAGGGCGTGGTAACTGGACGTGGAATGGGTTTGACAAGAAACCTTATCGCTTGAAGTTTGATAGTAAGGTGAACCCTGTGGGTATGGTGAAGAGCAAGCACTTCTTGCTCATGGCTGGTGCCGATGATGATTTGGGTTTTCTCCGCAATCTGGTAGGCTATGAATTGAGCCGTCGTGTGGGCTTGCCTTATACCACAGATTCACAACCTGTTGAATTGGTGCTCAATGGACAATATCAGGGCTTGTATTTCGTAACCGAAAAGATACGTGTTGATAAAAAACGAGTTAACATCGTAGAGCAGGCTGACAAGGCGACTGATCCTGAGGCTATCACGGGCGGATGGCTCGTGGAGATAGACAATTATGATACAGATCCTCATATCAATGTGAAGTTGGGCAGCCAGAACATGGTGCTTACTTATCATACCCCAGAGGCGCTCTCCGCAGAGCAAGAGAACTATTTGCAGACACAGTGGAATGCCATCGCTAAGGCTATCTGTAGCAATAATGAAAACGATACGGAATGGGAAAAGTATGTAGACATCGAGTCTTTGGCAAAGGTGTATATCGTGCGTGAGCTGTTGCAAGATGAGGAGGGATTTCATGGCAGTTGCTATCTCTACAAGGAAAAAGGTGCAGATACCAAGTGGACTTTTGGCCCTGTATGGGACTTTGGTAATGCTTATAATGAAACCAATTTCCGTCATTTTATCTTCCAGGGAGATAAGTTTGAGCAGTTTATCATTGATCGTGCCTGGAATTTTAAGCACTTCCGCGACAAGGTGAAGGAGGTATGGCAGGAGTTTTATGCCAATCAATATGCAGAGATGAACGCTTATATTGATGGTGTGGCGGCAAAGATTTCCGATGCTGCAGCTAACGACTATCTATGTTGGAAGAATAGCAGCAATGTCGCCAAGAACCAAGATGAACTGGCCAAGGCTGCCGTTTTTAAGAACTATATGCGCCAAAAGGCCACATGGCTTGTTGAGCAATGGGGTGGTGGCGAGGCTCCTTCTGACAAGATGAACATCTATGTGACTTGCGACGAGGATCGTGTGCCTTACCTCTTTGCTTGGGGTGAAGGAAACAACGGAGAATGGCCAGGCAATCAACTGACCGATACCAGGATGATAGGTGGCAAACTCTTCTATCATATTTCTTTGCCTTATGGAACCAATATCATCTTCAGCTATGGTGATCAGGAAACGCAGACGGAGGATATCTTGAATGTGTCTCGCGATATCTATTATCGCTTCTATCAAGCTCCAGAGAATGAGCATAAGGAGAAGAAGAATGGCCGTTTCGAGGATATCACACAGAAAGTGCTCACAGGCATCAGTGCAGTAGTTACGTCAAAGCCGCAGCCCGCGAAAGCTGCGATATACAATATGAACGGACAGCGTGTGGATGATAGCTATCATGGTCTTGTCATCTGCAATGGTAGGAAATATATATCCAAATGAGGTCTGTAAATTCTGTGGTGTGATTCTTCTGTATTGACAGCCATGTGGCAAGAGATGTGTAAATAGAAAAGCCAAATGTTTCATGCAAGTAAAACATTTGGCTTTTTTGATGTTTGAGGGATAGATTCCTACAAACGATGATGGCGATATCAGAAAGTAGCGATATTGCACATATTCGTTGATTCTTATGAATTCAGAAGTTCCTCTATTTGCTTGGCGATATTCTCAAACTTCTCGGTAGGCTCAAAGCGGGCAACAACCTGACCTTTCTTGTTGATGAGGAACTTGGTGAAGTTCCACTTGATGTCGGCACTCTCCTTGTAGTTGGGGTCGGCCTCGCTCAGCATCTTGTCGAGGACAGGGTAGAGAGGGTGTGACTCGTCCCAGCCAGCGAAACCTTTCACCTCCTTGAGGAACTTGTAAAGAGGAGCGGCGTCATCACCGTTTACCTTTATCTTCTTGAAGCGTGAAAACTCTGTGCCGTAAGTAAGCTTGCAGAATTGATGAATACTCTCGTCGGTACCGGGTGCCTGCTGACCAAACTGGTTGCAAGGGAAATCGAGGATTTCAAAACCTTGTGAGTGATATTTCTCATAGAGATTTTCCAGTTCTTCATACTGTGGGGTGAAGCCACACTTCGTGGCTGTGTTGACGATGAGCAGCACCTCGTTGGCATACTCCTTGAGGGAAACGTCCTTTCCCTTTCTGTCCTTGACAGAGAATTCGTAAACGGTTCTCATTTTCTTTATGTATCTTTTTATAGTTTTAATCTCAGTTATCGTATCTTTAACGAGTGCAAAGATACGATTTTTCTTTCATATGTGTCTATAGTTACTGATATTTTTTTATAAAAAAATCCGGGAATTTCACAATCCCCGGATCACTTTGAATATTCCTTTCGTTGTTGAAGGAAAGGAGTATTCAAGAATTAAACTATCATTTAACTTTTCTAAGAACTTGTGCAAAGGTACTGCTTTCGTACAGAATCAAGGTGTAAATTCTCGTTTTTTTCGTGCACCAGGTATAAAAAAGTGTTATTACTTTGAATTTTCTCTATATTCGCTTGGAATGATACCCATTTCCTTTTTGAATACCTTCGAGAAATACTTAGGATCGCTGAAGCCCAAAGAGTAGGCGATGCTGCTAAGTGTTTCGTCGGTATTGCAGAGCAACTCGGTGGCACGCATGATGCGGATGTGGCGTACGAAGTCGATAGGCTTCATACCCACAGCATTCTTGATCTTGCCGTAAAGCACGCTGCGGCTCATACCCATGGCTACGGCGATGTCATCGATTTTGAGGTCGGGATTGCTCATGTTCTCATTGATGAACTGTACGATCTTCTCGGTCAGAGCGTCCTCTTCCGTCATGCGCTTATTTGTAGCCGGGCTTCTGTTGTCGCCCTGTCCGGATGCTGTCTGTGGATATTCGTGCGTGATATGGAATTCGGCACCCTCGGCTCGTTGTATCTGTTTCAGCATGTCTTGCTGCAGGGCATGACGCTGATTGATGACAGCCTCGATGCGTCCCTTGAGGTAGGTGGCCGAGAACGGCTTGGTGAGATAACCGTCCACACCTTCCTCGAAGCCTCGCAGGTGGTCTTCCACACTGGCTTTAGCCGACAGTACGATGATAGGAATATGGGCGGTGTTGGTGTCCTGCTTGATGTAGTGTACCATCGTGAAACCGTCCATCACAGGCATGGTGACGTCGGTAAGGATGAAGTCGGGCATCTTGTTTCTTGCCATTACCAAGCCTTCCTTGCCGTTTTCGGCAAGCAGTACATTATAGTCTGTCTTGAGGATGGTGAAGAGGAACTGGCGCAGGTCGGGGTTGTCTTCAACGACGAGGATGGTGATGTCTTTTTCCGCCTGTTCTGTTTTGTCGTCTTCTTCTGTCTCTTCTACTTCCTGGAGATAGCCTTTGGCTGTCTCATCGCTGATGCTGCCGTTGTTCTCGCTTGACACGAATGCCTGATCGCTTCCTTCGTCAAGATAGAAGTCGCTTCCGTTGTCAAATTTCAGCATCTTGTTGAGCATATAGAGCATCTCCTTGGCATTGCGCTGAACCATCTGCAGCAGGCTGCGGCTCTCGGTAGAGAGGTTGTCCTCCTTCTCTAACACCTCGTCTATCGGACCTCCGATGAGCGTGAGTGGAGTGCGAAGCTTGTGTGAAGCCTTGCTGAAGAACCTGTTCTTCATCTCGTTCATCTCGTGGTTGATGCGTTCCTTCTGCTGCTTGTTGTATGTGATGAAACACAAAGCCGCAACACCGGCAATGATGAGGATGATGAGCAGCTTGCCCCAGATGCTTTCCCAGAACGTCGGTTGCACGTCGAGTTCCAGTGAAGCCACGTGTTTGCTCCATTTGCCATGCGTATTGGTGGCGATGACCTTGAGCACATAGTTGCCATGCGAGATTCGGTTGAAGCCGATGCGGTTCTGTCCTCGAAGGTCGATCCATACGCCTTCGGGGGTATGTCCGTCGATGCGGTATTTATAGAACTGCTGGTACTTGCGTGTATAGTCGAGTGCGGCAAAGCTGATGGACAGGTTGCGTTTGTTGGCTGGGATGACTATCTTCTTCTGGTGCAGGATTGGTATGTTCTCGTTGCTTCCGTTGTAGTGCAGCTCAGTGAAGATAATGCGGGGCTGATAGTCGGTCTGCTTCAGTCTCGCGGGGTTGAACGTCAGGCTGCCCGTAGCAGTGCCCACTGTGATGTTGTCGGTTACTGGGTCGTGAATGGGGCGTGCCTCCGAGAAGGTCATGTTGAGGTCGAAGTCGTTGGGACCGAAGACGGTCAGCTTCCTTGTCTTGGGGTTGTATTTATCGACACTCGACTCCCTGATGAGCCAGATGTTGCCACTGTTGTCCTCTATCATGCTCTGCACATTTCCCTCGCTGGTATTGATGAAATTGCAGAATCTCACCTTCAGATTGTCCAGCAGCAGGTTTTCGCTTGTTATCTTGTCGAGGCTTCCTCCTATGCTCGATACATAGGTGTCGCCGTTGGAACGCACCAGAATGAAGTTGATGTCAGGAGCTGTGAGAGATGTCGTGTCGTTCTCCCTGTAGGAAGTGGTGTGGAATTGTATGTTTTTGGAAGGGCGCTTTTCTTCCTTGAAGGTGACGAGGCCGCCTGTGGTTCCGATGAGTATTTCGCCACTGGCGGTACAGGTGATTCTACGTACTTTACTGTAATATTTCTTTGGCCATCTCAGTCCGTTACGAGGAGTAAGGAATGTGATGTTGCCCTGTGGGTCTTCACGCATAAGTGCCAAGCCTCCTCCGTATGTGGCTACCCAGATGTTGCCCTGTCGGTCGCTCACCACATCATAGATGCTGTCGCCCGGGAGGGAATTTCTGTCGGATGCATTGTAGCGGAAATGGCGCATGGTGTTTCGGTCATACAGATACAGTCCGTCGCCGTCTGTGCCTATCCACATTCTTTTCTTTATGTCTTGATAGATGGCATAAATACCTGAGCGTGAGAAGGGTGTCTGCTTCTGGCTGATCTGTCCGTTGGACTGCAGATAACCAATCTTTTTGAAGTGGCTGTCGCTGATCTTGAGGTGTCCCGACTTGAAACCATCCCAGTGGAATCCGTTGTTAGTGTAAGCCATGGCTCTTACTTCCGACTCTCCTTCTTCGAGCTTGATCATGGAGTAGTTGTGGAACTTGAAGTTTACCTGAGTCAAGCCGTGTACACCCGTCAACCAAAGTATGCCTTGGTCTGAAACAACGAATTTAGAAATGCGAGGTACATAGAAATTACCTGCAGAGTTGCTTCTCAGCATATAGGGTACGAGTTTCCCTGTCTTACGATCGTAGTAGCTGAAGGTGCCATAGTTAGGGATAGTCCACAAAGTGCCGTGTTCGTCTTCCATGATGAAGAAGTTGTCACTCATGGTGCGGTCGGCAGGGGTAGGGGCATCAGCGTAGAGCCAATTAGCTGACATGGTTTTAGGATTGATGACGGTCACGCCCTGTCCTTCGGTAAATGCCCATACCATGTTGTGTCTGTCTACGTAGGCTTTCTTCACTTCTGCTACGGGCTGGTTGGGGTTCTGTACACTGATGACGTCGGTCTTGAATGTGCGTGGATTGTACACTACGAGTCCTATGTTGGTAGCGATAATCAACTGATAACCAGTATTCTTCAGCTCGTTGATGCGAGTGACGCCTGCTGGCATGGGAATCCAGGAAAGATGGTTCTGCTTGTCGTAGACAGCCACCTTGCCATCAGTCGTGGCGAGGAAGATGGTGTTGCCCACTTCTCTGAACCACTTGAAGGGCGTAGAGGTATGGAAGTTCTTGCCGTAGATGAATGTTCCCTTGTCGGTGAGAATCCATTCACGGCCTCGCTTGTCTTGCTTGATAAACCATACGTTGCCGCTTCGCAGTCCTTTTTCGCCCACCTTGATGAGCTCGGGCTTCATGCTCTCTATGTCCTTTCCTTGACCTACACGAATCAGGAAGTTCTGTTTGTGAGTCGTAATCCAGGTGTGTCCATTGGCGAGTGGATATATCTCGCTCGACTCCAAATGGATGCCGAAACGCTTGCAGAGCATCGTGCCAACCTTGATAAACTGGCATTGCTCTGTATCAAAGATGTATAGCTTGCGATCGAAGGTTACTACCCATACATTGTTGTCTGGGTTTGGGAAGATGGAGAGTATGCGGTTGGTACTCATGTTGTCGATGTCGTCGGGCTCGTCACGGAATGTCTTGAAATGATAGCCGTCGTAATAGGACAGACCATTCCAGGTGCCAAACCACATCATATTGTCGTAGCCTTGTGCCAAATCGGAAATGGAGTTGGCTGCAAGTCCATCGAGGATTGAAAACTTTCTGACATCGCAATAGGGTTCTGCTGATGAAAAGATTGTTATAAATGATAGTATAATTAAAAAATGTAAGCGTTTCATGCTTTTTTTGATAAAGTTTGGTACAAAGTTAGGCATTAAACTTGATATTTCCAAACATTTTAGGGAAAATCCGCTTTCTAATAGGGATTTTTCCTTAAAATTCTTCTATAATCTGCTGAATAGCTTAAAATGAGCGATTTATAAGTGTTCAACCTCAATAGAGGTAATGACTT
>ENA-UPWO01001132-UPWO01001132.1-human-gut-metagenome-genome-assembly--contig:-NODE-1132-length-12525-cov-11.085154_pt1 | contig 12525 bp, 12 predicted proteins | sample MGYA00250056_ERZ773388 | MGnify/ENA primary metagenome ERZ773388 (study PRJEB29103, sample SAMN06112004) | human gut metagenome | biome: human gut; feature: ankylosing spondylitis patient; material...
AAACATATTTTATCATTATATTGTCGCGATATATCGTTTGTCTCGACGTATGTCATGCGTTACATGATACACATCTCGTAGCAAGAATACCGAGGTATTCTTATTGTGAGAGACTTATGTTTCCTTCCCCATCTTTCTCCCTAAAGACTATTGCATTCATTCCTTCTGGAGCCAAAACACAGAAAAAAGAAATAATACCATATCCCAGATGCGGCTTCGGAGCGTGTTTAAGATGCGGATGAGCATCTTAAACACAGCGACTACAGAGCAGATGGGATATGGTATTATTTCTTTTTTCGTCTGTTTCCTCTAATGAATCAAATAGTTAATCTACTTGACGTAGGAAGACAGATAGTATAAACTGTGTATAGCATAATGTATTAGACTAGAGTGTTAAATTATTAAATTAAAAGAAAAAGATTATGTGAAGGTTTCTGGATATCCTGATTTATGGAAACAGAAAGATAAAAACAATAAATTTATCTTGCAAATAAAGGCCAGAACAATTTACCATAACGAAGAAAAAACAAATTATTACTGTCCTCCTAACAATAAACCTAAAGCATTACCAGAAAATCCTAAAATTACATTAATATCTAATGTTAGTGGTGCCGGTGCTCAAGACTTTTTGCGTATACTTAGTCGCAATAAAAATATTGATATCACAAAAGTTAATGTCCCCATGGAGGGTGATAAGGCTTTAGAAGAAATTCCTGCAGTAATAAAAGCAGCTAATGATAGTAATCACGCAAATCTTATTTGCATAGTCCGTGGTGGCGGTGATCCGATTGGAATAAGATACATTTTTGATAATGAAAAAATATGTCAATCTATTACAAATTCCAAAAAGCCTGTTCTGATTGGCGTAGGACATACAAAAGATTTTACTAATGCTGATAGAGCATCCGACGCTCCATTTAATAAGAATGGATCACATAATTATTTTATAACTCCAACAGACTTGGCCAATTATATTAATAAGCATTATTACAAAAGCATAAAACAATCTGCATCTACTTCTACAGATACAACTATAGCAAGTACAAGCTATAATAAGTACCTTATTGTTGCTATAGTAATACTATTGCTCTATATTTTCTTTGTGAAATAAAAAAGAGCTGCATAAAGCAGCTAATAATAAAATTTGACAATCCAGAACGCTCGTGGTAAGATAAGGATAACCAAAGTAGACCATGTGAAGCATTGGCTTCACGCAAAAGAAAACCCCCGAGTGCCAGCTCGGGGGTTTTTAATTTAGGCTGGCTGTGTACTAAAAATGCCTATCCAGCCATTTGCAAATGTAGTAACCAGCTACAGATGCTGCGACAGACACCCAAAAAGTAGACCATGTTTCTAGCATCAGCTACACCTCCTTCCTGCTGGAAAGAGTCACAGCGTTTTTATTATAACAAAATAACATTATAAATGCAAAATTGACAATTCAAAATTCTTGTGGTACGATAAGGGTAACCAAAAGGATAATGTAGCGTGAGCATAACCACACGCAAAAGAAAACCCCCAGAGTGCCAGCTCTGGGGGTTTTCGATTTAGGCTAGCTGCTCGTGGTAATTAGACATTGACATCAGCGCCCCGCCGTAGTACAATGTATTACAAGGAAAGGAGCTGATATTATGACATTTTCTATTAGGTTGACACCGGAAGAAAGAACTCTTGCTGAGAGCTATGCAAAATTACATGCTGTTTCTTTGGGAGATGCATTTAAACGAGCACTTTTTGAACGCATTGAAGATGAATACGATATTGCTGTTGCTGATGAAGCGTATAACGAATATATTAATAGCGGTAAAAAAAGCAAACCAATCTCTGCTCTTTGGAAAGAGCTTGACTTATGAGTTACAGTATTGAAACAACCGCTAGGTTTAACAAAGAGTTCAAGAAGTTAGATAAATATACACAACGCATGATAAAAGGCTGGATTGAAAAGAATTTAGTTGGAGAAGAAAATCCACGTCGTCATGGAAAAGGTTTAACTGCTAATAGAAGCGGGCAATGGCGCTATAGAATTGGTGATTATCGTCTTCTTTGTCACATAGATGATGTTAAATTAATTATATTAGCATTGTCAGTTGGACACAGAAGAGAAATATACGAATTTTGACAATCCAGAACGCTCGTGGTAAGATATTTTTGACAAAAGAAAGAGCTGTGGAACATACTTCCCACGCAAAAAAAGAAAACCCCGAGCTGGCACTCGGGGTTTTTCAAGTTTCAGGTGCACAAAATAAATTAATAAATGAGAGGTGAGAGGCATGAGAGCTGTATTATATGCACGCTATTCATCAGATAATCAGCGCTATGAATCCATATCCGGACAATTTCATTGCAGCGAAGAATACTGTAAGCGCAAGGGTTATAACATCGTACATTACTATTACGATGAAGCAAAGAGCGGCACGACTATAGCAGGTCGTGAGCAATTCAATCAGATGATTGCTGATGCAGCACGTGATATATTTGATGTCATAGTATTTTACCAGATTGACCGCACAGCACGTAATGAAATGGACTATTATGCAAGCGTAAATAAGCTTCTGGCTTTAGGTATACGCTACGAATACAGCGCAGAGGGTATAGATGTATCAACTCCGAACGGAAAGCTTACAGAGGGCGTTAAAGTGGCTGTAGCAGCGTTCTTTTCTAGGGATCTGTCTATAAAGATTAAGCGCGGCAAAAAAGAGAATACACTGCAGAAGAAGCATAATGGCGGCATAGCTCCTCTTGGTTATGATATTGCTGCTGATGGTACTTATATAATTAATGATTATGAGGCTGTTGCAGTCAAAAAAATCTTTGCTATGAAATTAGACGGACAGGGATATGGCAAGATAGTTGACTGGCTCAAGGCTAATGGTTATAAAACTAAACGTGGTGGATACTATAGCAAAGGTAGCATACATGATATACTTTGCAACCGCAAGTATATTGGTGTGTTAGAAATGGGAAAAACATCTAAACATAATAGCAAAGAGAAGGTTGATGACTATATGGAAATCAAGGATGCTATACCGAAAATTATAGATACGAAAGATTTTGCAGCTGTACAAGATATTCTTGCGGCACGTCGTAATGGTAAAGCTAATGCCAAAGAGGTTTATGCTCTTAGCGGGCGTATTTTCTGCCAGTGTGGTGCTGCTATGACGGGGCATAGAATAGGTGCTAAAGGTAATAAGTACAGCTATTACGTATGTGGCACACAACGTTATAAACATGGCAATTGTGATATACCGATGATTCGCAAGGATAAGATAGAATTTATTACATATCTTACGATTGTTGACTATATCAAAGTAAATAAAAAATCTATCATTGCAGAATTCATGTGCCAAGCTGAAAGCAATGAAGATAAAGTGCGTGAAAATGAACTGCGCAAGAGAATTAATGCACAAAAAAACAAGGCGAAGAAGCTTCTTGCCTTGTATGATGGTTCGGATGATTTAATTTTAGATGCCTATAAGGATGCTAAGAGAACCTTAGATATGATGGAAGCAGAATTAGCGTCTATGGTTCAACGTGATACTAATAATATCAATCCAGAAGTACTGGAAGTATTCATAGATTCTATGTTAATGGAAGCAGGCTGTTCTGATGCCTTCTTAAAGGATTTCTTTACGTCTTTAAACGTCAAGGTCACAGTAAATAAAATAAACGCTGAAATTCAGTTGAATCTCAGCGTTTTCCCATTCGTGGTAGCGCTAAAGGGAATCGAACCCTTGATTTCGCCTTGAGAGGGCGACGTCTTAGCCGCTTGACCATAGCGCCATTTGGCTCCGGGACTAGGACTCGAACCCAGACCGAATGATCCAGAGTCACTTGTGCTACCATTACACCATCCCGGAGTAGCAGTTCTTTTTGAGCACGCTCATCAGAACAATAACGATTATAGCAGATAGATAGCAGTTGGTCAAGTACTTTTTTGAAAAAAAGTAGAAATTTTTTCCAGAAAGTTTAGGAGGACCGGCAACGTTTGTTTGAAGTATAGATTGACGCATATGCTTTAGCATGATAAAATCAAGATAATACAACGATTAAATAACAGTGAATAAATATTCGTGACAGGGAGTGATAGCATGAAGCTTTTACATTTGTCGGATTTGCATTTAGGAAAAAAACTCAACGAATTTTCTCTTTATGAGGATCAAAAATATATTCTACAACGGATTGTACAGATGATTTGCGCCAAGCAGCCTGATTGCGTACTGCTTGCCGGAGATATTTATGATAAACCGGTACCGCCGGCAGAAGCTGTCGTTTTGTTTGATGATTTTCTCAATCAGCTGGCGGAGCTTAAGGTGCCTGTGTGCATCATCAGCGGCAACCATGATTCGGCAGAGCGCTTGGCGTTCGGCGCGCAGCTGATGAGCGGCAGCGGCATTCATTTTGCGGGCAGCTACAACGGTGAGGAGCAGAAGCTTGTGCTGGAGGACGAATTCGGCAAGGTGAATATTTTCCTGCTGCCTTTTTTGAAGCCTGCTGTTGTGAAGCATTGGGCACCGGAGGAGGCTGCAGCTGAGATTACAGGCTACCATGATGCGGTGAAATATGCTGTATCGCAGCTGCAGTTGGCACAGGACGAGCGCAATGTGCTTGTTGCGCATCAGTTTGTTACCGGCGCTGTTACCGCAGGCAGCGAGGCCGTTAATGTTGGCGGTCTGGATAATATCGGTGTGGAGGTTTTTGCTGCTTTTGATTATGTGGCCTTGGGACACATCCATAATCCTCAAAACGTCGGCGGTAATGAGCGTATCCGCTATTGCGGTACACCGCTGAAATATTCCTTTAGCGAATGGCAGCAGCAAAAATCCGTGACGCTGGTGGAGCTTGCCGAAAAAGGCAATATGAAGGTTACGCAGCTGCCGCTGACGCCTTTGCGTGAGGTGCGCTATTTAAAGGATACCTTTGAGAATTTAATGGCAAGACCGAATTATGCCATGTTTCCGATGGATGAAAATGGCTTCCTGCAGGATTTTTATTATCTGACGCTTACTGATGAAAACGATATTCCGAATGCTATGCAGCGTTTACAGTCGGTATATAAGAATTTGCTGCAGCTTGATTATGACAATAAGCGCACGCAGGCGAATGCCGAGCTGGAGCTTACGGAAAATCCGGTAGAGAAAACACCATTAGAGCTTATTGATGATTTTTATCGTCTGCAGAACAATCAGAAACTGAGCGAGGAGCAGAAGCAGTATCTTACTAATTTGCTTTCGGAAATGGGAGGTGACGTATTATGAGACCGCTGAAGCTGGTTATGAGTGCGTTTGGTCCGTATGCAGGCCAAACCGTTATAGATTTTTCCAAGCTCGGAGAGCAGGGGCTGTATCTGATTACCGGCGATACCGGTGCTGGCAAAACTGTAATTTTCGATGCTGTTTCCTATGCCCTGTACGGACAGACGAGCGGCGGTGTGCGTGATGCCAATATGCTGCGCAGCCAATATGCGGACGCGGATACACCGACGTTTGTGGAGCTGGAGTTTTCCTTCCGCGGAAAGTGCTACAGGGTAAGACGCAATCCTGAGTACCGCCGTCCGGCGAAGCGCGGCACCGGTATGACGAAGGAGAAGGCCGGCGCCGAGCTGTACTATCCCGATGGCCGCGTGCCGGTAACGAGAATGTCTGATGTAGACAAGAGCATTGTGGAGCTGTTGGGGCTTAATCACAAGCAGTTTACGCAGATTACGATGATTGCTCAGGGACAGTTCCGCAAATTTTTGGATACCAATACGGATGAGCGCAGTAAAATCTTCCGTGATTTATTTCATACCTACTTCTTCCAGCAGCTGCAGGATAGGCTGAAGCAGGATGCTGCGGCTAAGCGTAACGAATTTGCCGAGCAGCAGCGCCGAAGCGAGCAGGCGTTAGATGGCATCAGCTGTATTTATTCTGCTTATACGGAAAAGCTGCAGAGCTTTGCCGCGCGTCACTATGAAGGCTGTGTTGAAGAAGTACTGGCCTTGGTTGACACAATTATTGCTCTTGACGAAAAGGAACAGCAGCAGGTGGCGGCAGCGGCGGCTATTGTGACGAAAAATCTGACTGCGCTGCAGGACAGCCTAAGCGCTATTGATAAAAAGCAGCAGCTTGAAAAATATATGCAGACGACAGAAGTGAGAATAGCAGGCATGCAAAAGCAACTGGAGCAGGAAGCAGCTGCAGCAGTGCAAAGACAGGAGGCTCTGCAAAAGCTTGAGGCAGAGGTCAGCGAAGCGCAAAAGGGCGAGGTGGAGCTGGCACAGATGCAAACAGAAAGGCAGCAGCTGGCTGCACGCCAAAGAGAGCTGCGGCAATTACAGGAAATGCAGCAGCGTTACCAAAGTCAGGAGGTTGCACTTCTGCAGAAGCGTCAGGAGTATAAGCAGGCCTGCGATAATTTCAATCATCTTAATGAGCTGAGCGACGCTTGTTTTGACAGATTTTTGGGCGCGCAGGCGGGACTTTTGGCACACGATAAGCTGAAACCCGGCAAGCCCTGCCCGGTTTGCGGTTCCTGCGAGCATCCGCAGCCTGTGCAGCTGGCGCAGGACGCACCTACCGAAAATGATGTTGAGCAGGCGCGCGCTAAAGCTGAGGCTGCTCAGAAGATAAGGGATGGTCTTATAGGCGAAGGCAAGGCTTTAAAGGAACATCTGGAGCTGGACAAAACCTTGCTGCTAGGCAAGGGCGTAGAGCTGCTTGGCTGTGATGATTTGAAGCTGATTGCCGAAAGAGCGCAGGCAGAGCTGAAGGATGTTAACAATAAGATTACGGCCCTGCGCCTGAAGATGGGCTTTTTGCAGGAAAAGGTGGAGCAATACCGTGAGCTGGCGAAAACTTTGGAGCAGCAGAAGGCTGCCGACAAGCAGGCGGAGGCTGCGGCACAAAACTTAAGGCAGCAGCTGGCAGGTGCCGAAGGACAGCTGCAGGAGCTGAAAAAGCAGCTCGCCGAGCAGAATGAGCTGCTAACGGATGTTGATGAACAGGAGCTGCAGCAGGAGCATGAAAAGCTGTTGGCGCAGCAGCGTGAGCTGGAGCTGCAGGATAAGCGATTGTATGCCGCCATCAAAAACAATCAGCGTATTAAGCAGGAGGTCAGCGGCTACGAAGCGCGCAGGGCAGCCTGCGAAGCGGAATACAGCTTGATCAACAGCCTTTCCGCAACGCTGAACGGAACCTTGACCGGCAAAAAACGCGTTAATCTAGAAACCTATGTGCAGATGCACTACTTCGATAAAATTCTGCAGCGTGCCAATGTAAGGCTGTTGCACATGAGCCGCGGCCAGTACGAGCTGTGCCGTGATAAAATGCAGGATGCGGACAGCAAGACGGGCAACAGCAAAACAGGCCTCGATTTGGAGGTCAAGGATTATTACAGCGGTAATCTGCGCAGCGTCAAAACCTTAAGCGGTGGCGAATCGTTCATGGCATCGCTGGCGTTGGCGCTGGGGCTAGCGGATGAGGTGCAGTCCTGCGCAGGTGGCATTCAGCTGGATACGATGTTTGTCGACGAAGGCTTCGGCTCGCTGGATGACAGCAGTCTGCAGCAGGCTATTGCTACGCTGCAGGGCCTCAGTGAAGGCCATCGCCTTGTAGGCATAATTTCACATGTACATGATTTGCAGGAAATGATTGACAAAAAAATTCTCGTCAGGAAAAAACGCGGCCAACAGGGGACAGGCAGCGAAGTCGCACTGGTGGTAGATTAAGGTAAAAATATCTCTGCGGAAGCAGAAAATCACTTTACCATAGATTGTCAGTGTGATAAAATAATCTTTATACTTAAAAGGCAAATTGATTGCTGACATGTTCGTAGCAGCAGTTAAAAAACAAAATGTATGGAGGGCATGACGATGAAATTATTGGAAGAAAAAATTGTTAATGACGGTGTTATCAAAAGCGGTAATGTCCTGAAGGTTGACAGCTTTTTAAATCATCAGATTGATGTGCCGTTTGTTGCGGAGCTTGGTAAAGAATTAAAGCGCTTGTTTGCAGACAGGAATATTACTAAAATCCTGACTATTGAAGCCTCCGGCATCGGTATTGCCTGCGTTGCGGCAATGTATTTTGGCGTTCCGGTAGTGTTTGCCAAGAAATCCAGCGGCAGCAATATGGATAAGGATGTTTACTTCACTCAAATTTATTCCTATACCCATAGCAAAACAAACGACGTTGTTGTTTCCAAAAGATTCCTGTCCAAAACAGACCATGTGCTGATTATTGATGACTTCCTGGCTAACGGTTGTGCACTGGAAGGACTTATCGATATTGTACGTCAGTCCGGAGCTACTGTTGAAGGCGTTGGCGTTGCTGTAGAAAAAGGCTTCCAGGGCGGCGGCGACAAGCTGCGCAAAGCCGGCTACAACCTGCATTCCTTAGCTATTATTGATAAGATGGATGCAAAAACCAACACAGTAGTGTTCAGACATGAGGAAGCGTAATGAGCGAAAAACAATATGCGGTTGCACCTTGATGATGTTCGGTTCTATCGTAGTCAGCGGCGTGCAGATGATTGCCAACTGCGGCTACAACACCCGCAATGTAACGATTGCTTCTCTGGCACTCAGCATCGGTATCGGCTTTACCCAGACACCGGCAATTTTTAAGATTTTCCCGGATCTGATTAAGAATGTTTTTGCAGAAAACTGTGTAGCCGTAGTTTTTATCGTGGCTATGGTGTTAAATATCATTCTGCCTAAAGAGAAAGAAGAATAGCGATACGTGTTTTAAAATAAAGAGGGGTTACAAATGAAGATTATTGATGCCCATATGCATTATTACAATGTTGATGGTTTTGTGCAGGTTGCAGCCAATGCAGGTTATGAAAATACAGCGGTCTGTTGGCAGAAGATATGCGAAGAAAACAATATCGTCTTTTCTGTAGCTATGGGCAACACTAATTATACATCTTCGAAATACGGCGGTGTCACACCGCGCATGATTGACCTTGCAGCGCCTTTTGACGAGGAGCATTACAATCAGCCGCAGAACATGGGTTACTGCATGGGTGTAAACAGCGAGGATATAACCGAAGCAAATGCGGAAAAAACGGCGCAGGAATTTGAACGCTTTATTAAGGACCCGCATTGTCTGGGCATTAAGCTCTATCCCGGTTATAACGCTGTCTATGTCAACGATAAAAGGCATTGGCCACTGTTTGAACTGGCGCGTGCCTATAATGTGCCCGTAGCAATTCACACAGGTGATACAGCCTGGCCCAGCGGTTTATTGAAATACTCGCATCCGCTGACTGTTGATGAAGCGTCAGTGGCGTTTCCTGATGTTACCTTTGTTATAGCGCACTGTGGTTGCCCATGGTTCGCCGATGCGGCGGAGGTGGCCTGCAAGAATGCCAACGTATGTATTGACCTTTCCGGTCTGGTGGAGGGCAATCCTAAACCGTTGATGCTGCTCGAAAGACAGCGTGGCTTTTTGCGTCAGCTGCATACCTGGCTGAATTATCTTGGCAATTATGAAAAAATCATGTATGGCAGTGATTGGCCGCTTGTAAATATTCCCCTGTATATCTGGATGATCAGCCATGTTGTTCCCGAATGCTATCACGAGGATGTATTTTATAACAATGCAGTAAGGATTTACAGTAAAATCGGCAAGCTGCTGGAAAAGTGCGGAGGTTGAGATGGGACAGCCTGATATCAAAGAAATAGAGGCAGGACTTAAGGATTGGGACTTTGTGCGCAATCTGCCTGCTGCAATCGGTGATTATACCCTTGTGCCGGGCTCCGGCATCGACGGACAGATTTTGAATATTGCAGCCTATGTGCACGAAGCGTCGCACTGTTGTCTTGATTTGACTTATACAAAAGAAACCTTTGACTATGTGCCGGTAAAAACCGTAGGTCTGCATACGTTTCGCGACGTGCGCTTCTTCTGCCGTGACCGCGAGCACTTTCGGTCACGGATAAGCATCAGGTATCCAGAGCAAAGCTTGCTTATATTATTGATGCAACCGCAGCGCCAATCTGCATTATTGCGCCGATTTCCTCATGGGCGGCAGCAGTTACAGGATTTGTAGAAGGCGAGGATGGTTTTGCGGTCTTTATGAATGCGATTCCATATAACTATTATGCATTGCTTACAATTATTGCAATGCTGACAATGGTTTTATTTAAAATTGATTTTGGTGCAATGGCAGTACATGAAGCCAACGCGGTAAAGGGTGATTTATATACAACGCCAGAGCGCCCGTATGCCAATTCCGCACCGGATACGGTAAAGGGCAGAGGTACGGTGTTAGACCTTGTATTTCCGATTATTACTTTAATTATCTGCTGTATCATCGGTATGATTTATACCGGCGGCTTCTTTAGCGGAACAGGCTTTATCGAAGCTTTTTCAGGAAGTGATGCGTCCATCGGACTGATGCTTGGCAGCTTTTTTGCACTGGTCATTACCATTATTTTTTATGCACTCCGCAGGGTGCTTACATTTACAGAAAGCTGCGGCTGTCTGCCGGAGGGCTTTAAGGCAATGGTTCCTGCCATTCTGATTCTGACATTTGCATGGACATTAAAGGGCATGACGGACAGTCTTGGCGCAAAAGAATATGTTGCCGGACTGGTCGGCGGTATTTCAGGACCTTGGCTGGCATTGTTCCCGGCAGTGGTATTTATTGTCGGCGCATTTCTTGCATTTGCAACGGGTACGTCATGGGGAACATTTGGTATTTTAATCCCAATCGTTGTCAGCACATTTTCAGGAACGAATCATACAATGATGATTATTTCTATTTCTGCCTGCATGGCAGGGGCAGTGTGCGGCGACCATTGTTCACCAATTTCAGATACAACGATTATGGCATCGGCAGGGGCACAGTGCAGCCATATCAATCACGTATCCACCCAGCTGCCATATGTTTTGGTGGTGGCGGTTGTTTCGTGCATTACATACATTATTGCAGGCTTTGTGCAGAGTCCGGTTCTGCCGTTAATCATTGGTATTGTGCTTATGGTTGGCACGCTTTTTGGCATCAAGTATCTGATGAAGAATATCGCTGTGCGGGATAAGAAGCATAAGGTACAGTAATGGCGGATAAAATCAAAAACATTAAAGGAAGTCTGATTCTTCTGCTGGCAGCGTTTATCTGGGGAACGGCTTTTGTTGCCCAGACAAGCGGTGCGGATTCGGTAGGAACGTTTACATTTAATACGTGCCGCTCAGTGGTCGGAGCGCTTTTTTTACTGCTGGTGATAGTGCTTTTGGACAGTTACGGAAAACGTACCGCAGGCGGGGAAAAAGACACAATACAAGAGCTGTATTCACGGACAAAGTGGCCGGTAAAGGGTGGCGTACTCTGCGGCATAATTTTATTTGTGGCAATGTCCTTACAGCAGTATGGAATCAGTATTTATCCGGCAGGCGTGGCAGCTTCCGGCAGGGCAGGCTTTCTTACGGCAACGTATGTGGTGCTGGTTGCCATCTGTTCCGTATGGATGGGAAAAAAGCTGCATCCGCTGATTGCGGTATCCATTGGCGGCTGTATTGCCGGAATGTATCTTTTGTGTATGTCCGGCGGATTTGCAGGGATTTATATGGGCGATGTGTGCGAGTTTTTGTGTGCAGTCGGTTTTATGTGCCATATTCTTACGGTTGAACATTTTGCAAAGGAAGACGGCATAAAATTATCCTGTATTCAGTTTGCGGTATGTGCTATACTGTCAGGTGTGATGATGCTTTTTACCGAAAATGTCGATTTTGCCGGAATATGTGCGGCAGGACTTCCGATTTTGTATACGGGTGTATTATCGAGTGGAATCGCCTATACTTTGCAGATTATCGGACAGAAGTACGCACAGGCTTCGGTGGCTTCGATTGTAATGAGCCTTGAATCCGTCTTTTCAGTACTGGCTGGCTGGCTTGCTTTACATGAGGTGTTAAGTCCGAGAGAACTGACCGGCTGTATGCTTGTGTTTGCAGCGGTGATTCTGGCACAGGTTCCGGATATGCTGAATCATTCAATAAATGAAAAAGGGTGAGAAAATGAAATATACATATTATCAACTGGGTATTATGGCGGCAGTTGTATCGTTTCTTGGATTCGTCGTTGAAAATATCTGGCTTGCCATGACAAAAGGGTATATCAATAACAGGAATATGAATGCGCCTTTTTTACTGGGCTATGGGCTGTTGATTTTGTTTATGTACGCGGTGTTTGGAACACCGGCGGCATTTAAAATGTTTACAAAGGAAAAGGTGCGCTGGAAGCGGTATCTGCTCTACTTTTTATGTTCATTTGCCGTTGTCTGTGTAGGTGAAATTGTGCTGGGCATTGCGGTGGAGGCACTTTGTCATATTGAATACTGGAATTATTCCAATATTCCGATGCACATTACAAAATATACGTCTATACCGACCAGTACGGCATTTGCGGCAATGATTACAATTCTGATGGGAAATGTTTTTCCGGTTCTGATGGACTGGATATGCCGTATCAATGCCCAATGGGCGAAAATCATCTGCATTGTACTGTGGGTGGTTATGGTAGTGGACTTTTTCGTGAGCTTCGGAC
>ENA-UPWO01001142-UPWO01001142.1-human-gut-metagenome-genome-assembly--contig:-NODE-1142-length-12410-cov-6.665369_pt1 | contig 12410 bp, 12 predicted proteins | sample MGYA00250056_ERZ773388 | MGnify/ENA primary metagenome ERZ773388 (study PRJEB29103, sample SAMN06112004) | human gut metagenome | biome: human gut; feature: ankylosing spondylitis patient; material...
GGTGCTGTTTTAGCAAGTTCAATGATTTCATCTAAATATACCTCTTGAGCAATTTTTTCAGAAATCTTTTCGATGACTTCACGCGCATTATTTTCTCCAGCTCTTTCAGTTTCCATCCCTTCATAAAGCGTATCTCGTCCTTTTCCTGCTCCGTGCACAGGCTGATGCGCAGCAGTTCGGGGTAGAGCACCTGTATATGGAAAATCTTGGCTCTCCACAGCAGCATGGACATCTGCCAGGGGGTGAGGGCTTGGATGCGGTTCAGGGTGAGCAGCATTTCCAGATAATGACGGTAGAAGGCTTTGTCCACGGTCATGAGTTGGTTTATCAGATAGTTCATTTTTATTATTGTTAAATGAAAAGATTAGTTGAATGGATAGTCAGGAAATCAAAGCGGAGGAAAGGAACGCTATCTTTGGTAAAATCATCCTTGGATACGCTATCTTTGAAGAAGCCTCTTTGAAAACAAACAGTTCTCATTGGAAACCCTATCTTTGGAGAAAGCTTCCCTTAAAAGCGGTATTCCTTTACAGCATCAAAACAAGGGCACGGCTTCACGGGATTCAAGTCATGATGCCCCACTATCAACGCTTTGGGGAACAGGAGGCGCAGCTCGCGCAACAGTGCCAGCATACTTCCTTTCTGCATCAGAGTACGCGTATCGGCAGGTGTGCAGTCCGCCGAGAGTCCTCCTTCATAGCAGATGCCGATAGAATGCCGGTTATGGTTCTTGCAATGCGCTCCCACCTTTTCCAGAGGTCGTCCGCGGTGAATCTCTCCGTCACGGGTGATATAGAAATGATATCCTATGTCCGTGAAGCCCCGGTGGCGGATGTGGTCCCGGCGGCAAGTCTCAAAATCCAGCCTCCGCCCCTCAGGGGTGGCGGAGCAGTGGATAATAATCAGGGTAATGGTTCTCATGATCATCAGATACAGGCGTTCAGGCCGAGTGCGCCGGCAACGGCGGTGGCTACGGTGATAATTACTTTCAGAATCAGTGTCCAGGTGTTTTTCTTTGTTCTTGAACTCATTGGAATTTTGTTTTAGAGGTTGATAATAAGTGAATTGTAATGGAAGCCAAGGGCTGAATGTACCCCAATGAAAACGGCTTGTCACAGGGGCACATTCAGCCTTTTAGCGTCGTGCCTTTAGCGTTGTGCCTTGCTTCCGTCATACAGGGGTTCCGTCAGGCCTGTCCTCCGTTTTCCGGCTCCTTCGCCTCTCCGGTAAGATCCACACTGGTCTTTCCGGCTTTCAGCGCCTTCACCACCAGTCGGGCCGCCTTGCGCGTGGCCACCAGATTGAACACAGCTTCCTCCTGCAAGTTCTGGAAACGTGTTCCGGCACTCCAGTTCACATTCAGCTTTCTGACGTGGATGGCAGGATTGTAGTCGGCAGCGCTTTCCGCTCCTATACTGTTGATGCTGATGGAGAAATCCCCCAAGTCGCCCAGCTGTATCTTCTGTCCTCCCAGAAGCTGTTCCCTCATGCAGTCCACTGCCATGGTGAGGATAGCCACGATGTCCGCACGCTTGTACACACAGCCGTGGCTGGCGATGTGCTCGGCAAAGCGGTTGATGTCCATCACTTCCGAATACTGTGCACTGGCGTAAGCCTTCTTGGCGGCATCCGCGTCCATCGGATTGCTACGCATAACGATACTGTAATTTACCATAGTCTGTTAAAATTAAAAGTTGATAATTGAGAATTAAGAAACACTGTTGCCGGGGAATGAAGTAAGTCAGCCGTCAGTCACTGTCCATTAACCGTCTGCCACTGGTTGCCGACTGCTGAAAGAACCCTATCTTTCACGTGTAAGATCCTATATCTTACAGCTGTAAGATTATAGATCTTTCGCCTTCATCGTCCCGACATTACAAAGATACGATGTGCGGATTCCGGAAAGTTGATTCCGGTGGGTTGTAGTTGATAACAGTTGATTCTAGTTGATTATTGTTGGAAAAACATTCTTTTTTCTCGTCCGTTTTTCGTACTTTTATGGAAGTAAATAAAAAGTATGGAATGTATGGAGAATTTTGAGATACGCACGTATGGCCGCACCGAACTGGCCCTGTGTTATTTCCCGGATTTGAATCCGCAGGTGGCTTACCGTAAGTTGCAGTATTGGATTGACTATTATCCTCACCTCAGGGAGCAACTGGAGAAGATGGGCAGTGGCTTGAGTTGCCGTACCTATATGCCGGCTCAGGTACAGCTGATTGTGGGGGCGATAGGGGAGCCTTGAAAGGGGATTGTGATGGAGTGCGGCCAGATAAAAAGAATGGCTTCCCCGATTGCGTAATCGATATGGCAAGTGAACGACCGGCTCCTGTTGACAGTCGCATTGAAAGATTGGCAAGGTTGATATATGTGAATGAAAATGACACGAATGACGCCAATCAGAGATATAGACCCAATTTGCGCCATTCGTGTCATTCACATTCTGGATAAAGAACGGAATAGAACCTCTATTCCCGTATTTCTCCCTTATGCACCAGCATTTTCACCAGTGTCCGTTTGGAACTGTGCGTGTCCGAAACCCATAGCACAGAGTCGTTTTGCGCATAGATGCGGGCAGGCTGGGAAAAAGCATATCCTTTTACAGTTTTTATTTTCTTGCTCCATTCGTTGGACTGGCGTTCGTATATGTTGATGGCATCATTGTCACCGGTAGCATACCAGCGGTCGCCGCACAACGCCAGTGTCTTGGGCTTGAAGCCGGGCGACAGGGAAAGGTCGTCCAGATCGATGGAAGCGTCGTTTGCCATATCATCGTTGACCAGTGCCGGATCGAGCACCCGTATTTTCTTCCCTTCATAATCCGTGAGCAGCAGATGCCCTTCCGCATCGGGCTGCATGGAATGGCTGGCAAAGCCGTTGTTGCCCGGACTGCCGTTACCGGATGCCCGGCGGTAGCGGTTCACCTTCTGGTAATTTTCCGGGGTGGCATCCTCCTCTTTGTAAATGCTGACCATTCCGTTCTTGTCGCGTGCGAAAATCAGCCCGTCCTTTACCGTCATGGCCTGTGCCTGGAATACGGGGCCGCTCCATTGCCCGTTGCCTATGCAGGTGAGGTAGGACAGTTCCGGCAACCGGAATACATGGATGCGCGACTGGCGTTCGGCCACATACAGCCGGTTGCCCGACGGCACGATGGCTTCTATCTGACTTCCGAAACTCTTCTCCCCGCCGTCGTGCTGCCAGCTCTGCAAGGTTCCCAGCCGTTCACCTTTCTTTATACTGAACAGCAACAGGCTGCTGCCTGCCTTTCCGATGTTTGCGATGAAAAGGGTATCCCCCAGATGAGCGACGGTATAAGGGGTGAAATCCTCGGCCGTTTCCATGCCCAGGGTTTCCGCATCAATCAGTTGCGCCGCCTCATACGAGTAATACCAGTAACTGTTATAATCCCCGTTTCCTTCTCCTTCCCCGTTTCCTCCGCCGGGAGCGGAGGGGTAGCCGCAGATTTCATCCAGGGTGACTTTGCTGCATTGTGCCGTCAGGACTCCGGACAGCACAATCAGGATATAAGCGTATATTTTCATGTTGTTCTTACTATATTATATAGGTATATATTTATTTCAGCTCACTCATGGGGATGGCGTAAACGCATGTCCCGTTTTTCACGCGGTCGGTGATGAACAGCGTGTGGCGGCGGATGCAGAACTTCTCAGGTGCTTGCAGGGTGATGCCGCCGATGGTGGTATGGTCCTTCATGATCTCTCCCGTCCGGGGATTGACCTCACAGAACTTTTCTGTGCCGTTGGAACTTACAAACAGCCTTCCTTCGTAGAAATCCAAGTCGTAGGGTACATTTTTATAAGCCAGTTGCCCGGTGCGTTTGGGTGAAACTCCTTCCCGTATCCCGTCGGGGGCGAACAGGTCTATGCGTTTGGCGGGATGGGTGGAGTAGAGCAGGCCGGTCTGTTCGTCCACCGCCATGCCGTAAGTGCCGTTTGTCTCGCCCAGATGTTCGGAACGTACATAAATCCGCGGAGTCACTCCGGACTGTATAGCCTGCTCTTCTACAAAGTTGACGTAGCGTTTGTCGTGTATCATGACCAGCCCTTTGTAGAGCAGCACATCGAAGGCATGTACGGTCTGCGTGGGCCCTGTTCCCCAGCTTCCATTGCCTATGCAGGTAAGGAACTGATGGCTCTTCGCATCAAAAATCTCGGTACGGCTTCCTTCGTGGGTGACATAAATCTTGTCGTGGGCACGGGTGATACCGTTCGGGCGGCCGCCGAATTTCCCGGTAACTTCTCCGTGCTTCCATTCCTTGATGCTTCCCAAGTGCTTCTTGCCGCCGCCGGCAAGGCCGAACACCTCTACGCTGTACTGGTTGTCCGCATCGTTCACGGCATACAGGGTATCTCCGTACACATATACATCCTTGGGGCGGAAGGTGGTTCCCGTAGCGCCGGGCAAGTCGGTATAATCCAGCTTGAACGCCACCGGCTCCCCGTCGTTTCCTCCCCGGTCGGTCTCTCCGCGCAGGGGAGACAGGCCACCGTCCAGCGCATCGAGTTCCGGGTCTTCGATAATGTGTTTCGAAGCCACGTATATATCATCAAAATAACGGTTCCTGCTCCAGCGGGTGTGCAGGAAGCGGCGGGAATAGACGGGCAGCTCCTTGTCCAGCGACAGCGCCACATATACGTTGTTGCACAGGGTGATCCACCCCGGTCCCGTCTGTTCGTAAGTCATGTTTCCCGCATGGCCGTAGCCCACACAGTGGGCAAACTCGTGGAATATGGTTTCGGTGATGCTTTTGTCATCGGCATAGTGTTCCAGATAACACACTTCATGCATGCCGAAGGTGGTTCCTCCGCCCAGTCCCATCACGCCGGTGGTATAGCCGAAGGTCAGTCCGCGGTGGTTGAGCACGTTGGCCAGCAGGGCGGTCTTGTCTATTTCCGTCTTGTCATTGTTGCTGTGCAGCGGGCCGAACTCGTACAGGGCGGTCTTGAACCGTTCCGACGAGAACATATACGCCATGTTCAGCGCGATGGCCACCGCCTCACGCGTGTGCGAAGCCTTCATCTTGTACTTCCAGCTGTCCTGGGTGTCACTGTATCTGCCGAAGGCGATGTACCATTTGCACCGGATGGATTGCAGCCTTGCCCAGTACGGGTCGTCACACTCTACGGTGAAGGTCAGGTTTTCTTCCGTGAGGTAGGGGTTTGCCATGATCCGTATTTTCTTTCCGCTGCGGGTATAGGCGGTCAGGTCCTTGGTGGCGAACGGTATGTGTACCCGGAGTTGCTGGAAAGGCATGATCTTTTCCAGCGACATGAACTTGAATTCTTCCTCGTAACCGTCTATCCTGGCCCAGAAAGTCACGTTTTTCAAGGCTCTGGGACTATAGAAACGGAGTTGGAAACAGTGCTCGTCGTCCATTCCGAACTGAAGAGGCCGGCTGACGTAGAAGCTGCGCTGGCCGGAGTCGAAATAAACATCCTGGGATTCATTGTCATTCAGCAGGTAATACGTGTTGTTCGGGTTATAATCCGTTTCGGCCAGCCGGACGGGCAATTCGTTGTTTGCCACGTTTCCTTCTCCGGAAACCGGAAGTTCGTCCTCTTTGCAGCTGCCCAGCAGTAAAAGCATACCTGCTAAAATCAACAGGCTGGTGGAAAAAAGTTTTTTCATCGTCTGTCTTTATTAGAATTACATTTAAATTTGAAATAATCACTCTTTTGGAAAAGGGTTGCAAAAATAATTGTTTTGGATCAGACGGACAAAGAACCTGTATTTCATTTTGTATGAGTCCCTGTTTTTTATGTTCTTTTGTTTTTCTGCCTCAAAAAAATAAATCCTATATTGTTGCCCTGAACTTTGTTCATAGGAAAATATGCTGTATTTTTGTTATCCGAAATAAAGATGAAGATATGGCACAACCTTTAGCAGAACGTTTGCGTCCGAAGACATTGGACGATTATATAGGTCAGAAACACCTGGTGGGGCCGGGGGCTGTCTTGCGCAAGATGATCGACGCGGGACGCATCTCCTCCTTTATCCTCTGGGGGCCTCCGGGGGTGGGGAAGACCACGCTGGCGCAGATCATAGCCAACAAGCTGGAAACTCCTTTTTATACACTGAGCGCGGTCACTTCCGGTGTGAAGGATGTGCGCGATGTGATAGAGAAGGCGAGAAGCAACCGTTTTTTCTCTCAGGCCAGCCCCATCCTGTTCATTGATGAAATCCACCGGTTCAGCAAGTCCCAGCAGGATTCCCTGTTGGGGGCGGTGGAGACGGGAGTGGTGACCCTGATAGGCGCCACCACCGAGAATCCCTCGTTCGAGGTGATCCGGCCCTTGCTCTCCCGCTGCCAGCTGTATGTGCTGAAATCATTGGAGAAGGAGGATTTGCTGGAACTGCTGCATAATGCCATCGCAAAGGACGTGATACTGAAAGAAAAGAAGATAGAGCTGAAGGAGACGGATGCCATGCTCCGCTTTTCGGGAGGCGATGCCCGCAAGCTGCTGAACATACTGGAACTGGTGGTGGAGGCGGATGCGGATGCCGGACCCGTGGTGATTACGGATGAGAAGGTGACCGAGCGTCTGCAGCAGAATCCGTTGGCGTATGACAAGGATGGAGAGATGCATTATGATATCATTTCCGCCTTTATCAAGTCCATCCGCGGAAGTGATCCGGACGGGGCGCTCTACTGGCTGGCGCGTATGGTGGAGGCCGGAGAGGACCCGGCTTTCATAGCCCGCAGACTGGTCATTTCGGCAGCCGAGGATATCGGTCTGGCCAATCCCAACGCATTGCTCCTGGCGAACGCTGCTTTTGATGCCGTGATGAAGATAGGATGGCCTGAGGGGCGTATCCCGCTGGCGGAAGCTACGGTGTATCTGGCCACCAGCCCTAAGAGCAACTCGGCATACGAGGGGATCAACAGCGCCCTGGAACTGGTGCGGCAGACGGGTAACCTGCCTGTTCCCTTGCATCTGCGCAACGCACCCACCAAGCTGATGAAACAGTTGGGCTATGGCAAGGATTACAAGTATGCACATGCCTATCAGGGCAATTTCGTGCAGCAGCAGTTCCTGCCGGACGAGGTGAAGGACAGCCGCATCTGGCATCCGCAGAACAATGCGCAGGAAGCGAAGATAAAGGAACGGATGCAGAGCCTCTGGGGGGAACGGTTCAAGGAATGAAAATGAATTGCATTGATCCTGTGCTATAAAATTAAAAATTGGAACGCAAATGACATAAATCCAACCTTCCGGCCGGTTTATATCCATGCTGTGCAGCTGTTAATTTGCGTCATTCGCGTTCCAATCTAACCGAATAAATGAACAAAATATGAAATTTAACTTTTGAGCATATGAAAATAGTAGTTTTAGACGGTTACGGATTGAATCCCGGTGATTTGTCATGGGAGGAGATGCGGGCGTTGGGCGAGCTGACGGTGTACGACCGCACGGCCCCTGCCGAGTTATTGGAGCGTTCTGCCGGAGCGGAAGTGCTGATTACAAATAAAACGGTGATTACGGCGGAGGATATGGCCGCTCTGCCTGCCTTGAAATACATCGGCGTGCTGGCTACGGGATATAATATTGTGGACATCCAGGCTGCGAAAGCGCGGGGCATCATTGTCACCAACATACCTGCCTACAGCACCGCTTCCGTTGCCCAGATGGTCTTTGCGCATATACTGAACATCACCCAGCGTGTAGGCCATTATGCCTATGCCAACCGTCACGGGCGTTGGGCGAACAATCCCGACTTCTGCTACTGGGATACCGACCTGGTGGAGCTGGACGGGAAGAAACTGGGAATCATCGGCTTGGGAAACACCGGACAGGCGACGGCGCGCATCGCTGCCGCTTTCGGAATGCAGGTATGCGCCTATACTTCCAAGCCGCAGTCACAACTTCCCGGAGGAATCCGGAAAATGGAGCTGGATGAGCTGTTCCGCGAATGTGACGTGGTGAGCCTGCACTGCCCCCTTACACCCGATACCAAAGAGCTGGTCAATGCCGCCCGCCTGGCCCTTATGAAACCGACGGCCATTCTGATAAATACCGGCCGCGGTCCCTTGGTGAACGAGAAAGACCTGGCCGACGCACTGAACAAGGGTGTGATAGCGGCTGCCGGACTGGACGTGCTTTCTTCCGAGCCTCCCCAATATACCAACCCCCTGCTGACGGCGAAGAACTGCTTCATTACGCCGCATATCGCCTGGGCCACGAAAGAAGCCCGTGTCCGGCTGATGCGGATTGCGGTGGGGAACTTGAAAGGATTCATCAAGGGTGAGATTGTAAACAATGTGGCGGAATGAGAACAAAGGAAAAAGACGGAAAGAAAAGAAGGAGGTAAGAAAAATGGAAGAAGACAAGAATACGTTGGATTTGCATACGGAAGTTAGGGAAGAGGACAGGGTGGCAAAGGCCGTTGCCTTGTTCAAGGAAGGATATAACTGCTCCCAGTCCGTAGTGACGGCTTTTGCCGATCTGTATGGCTTCACCCGTGAACAGGCCCTGCACATGTCCGCCTCTTTCGGCGGCGGCATAGGGCGGATGCGTGAAACCTGCGGTGCTGCTTGCGGCATGTTCCTGCTGGCCGGGCTGGAGAAGTGCGCCATCGAGGGGAAAGACCGTGAGAGCAAGGCGGCGAATTACGCTCTGGTGCAGGAACTGGCCGAAGAATTCAAGAAGCGGAACGGCGCCCAGCGGTGTCTGCCGAAGATGCATGGCATCGAGGTAAGGGCGGACATGGCGGACGGTTTCAATCCCGGTGGCAAGGACGGCGGCTACAGTTTCGGGGCGTCTCTTTCCACCTACACGAAGAGGGGAAACAAGTGGGTGTTCGGTGGCGAATACCTCCTGAAAAACAATCCTTACAAGAACACCAAGATACCCGTGGCGCAGTTCACGGCGGAGGGCGGCTATTACTTCAAGATACTGTCGGACGCTCGAAAAATCGTGTTCGTCTATGCCGGGGCTTCGGCTCTTGCCGGATATGAGTCGGTGAACTGGGGAACGAAGGTGCTGCATGACGGTTCTACGCTGCACGACCGGGACGCCTTCATCTACGGCGGCGCGCTGACGCTCGATGTGGAATGCTACGTGGCAGACCGTATAGCCCTGCTTGCCAATCTGCGGGAGCGTTGCCTTTGGGGTGGCGACACGCGGAAGTTTCACACGCAGTTCGGGGTCGGTATCAAGTTCATCATCAACTGACACGGGCATGGAAAGGACGGAAATAGATGCTGTCAGAAGGATGCCGCTTGCGGATTTTCTCGCACGGCTGGGGCATGAGCCTGTCAGAAGGAGCGGTAACGAGCTGTGGTATCTTGCCCCGTACAGGGGCGAGCGCACATCCTCTTTCCGTGTGAACGTGGCGAAACAGCTCTGGTACGACTTCGGTTTGGGCAAGGGCGGCGACATCTTCACGCTTGCCGGGGAGTTTCTGCAAAGCGATGACTTCATGAAGCAAGCGAAGTTCATAGCGGAAGCCGCCAATATGACGGTTGCCGGATGGGAAAAGCCCGCCTATCTCCCGAAGCCGACCGAACCCGTCTTTGAGGATGTGGAGGTCGCTCCGTTACTTCGCTCACCGTTGACGGACTATCTGGCGGAACGTGGCATACCCATCGCCATCACATCCCGTCACTGTTGCCGTCTGAACTACAGTGTGCGTGGAAAACGGTATTTTGCTGTCGGTTTCCTGAATATGGCAGGTGGATATGAAGTCCGAAGCCGATTTTTCAAGGGGTGCATCCCGCCAAAAGATGTGTCTTTGGCAAGGACGAAGGAAATCCCGGCTGACGAGTGCCTCGTGTTTGAGGGCTTCATGGACTTTCTCTCCGCTGTGACGCTTGGCGTAACCGGTAACGCTGACTGCCTTGTTCTGAACTCTGTCGCCAACGTGGAGAAGGCGGCGGAATTGCTGGACGGCTACGGGCGCATCGGATGCTTCCTTGACCGTGACGAAGCCGGACGGCGGACGCTTGACGCTCTTGCCAAACGGTATGGGGCGCGTGTCGCCGACCGTTCCTCCCTCTATGACGGTTGCAAGGACTTGAATGAGTACCTGCAACGGACAACGAAAAAACAGAAAAACAATCATCTAAAAATCGAAGAACAATGAACATACTGAACAACAGAAACAAGAGTACAAACATCTTTAAGGTGGTGGCGTTATGCCTGATAGCCGCTGTGTCATTCACCCTCGTGTCGTGCGATGACGACATGGACATCCAACAGTCCTATCCCTTCACGGTGGAGGTCATGCCCGTGCCGAACAAGGTGACAAAGGGGCAGACGGTGGAAATCCGCTGTGAACTGAAAAAGGAGGGCGACTTCGCTAACACGCTTTATACCATCCGCTATTTTCAGTTTGAGGGAGAAGGAAAGTTGAAAATGGATAACGGCATCACCTTCCTGCCCAACGACCGCTACCTGCTGGAGAACGAAAAGTTCCGCCTGTACTACACGGCGGAGGGCGAAGAGGCGCACAACTTTATTGTGGTGGTGGAGGACAACTTCGGCAACTCCTTCGAGCTGGAATTTGACTTCAACAACCGGAATGTAAAGGATGACGGTTTGACCATCGTTCCCATCGGCAACTTCAGCCCCTTGCTGAAATGATGCGTGTATTCATGGTAATGCTCTGTTCGCTTATGGCGGTCTGTTCCGTGTCCGCACGGATCAGCCGCCGAGAGGGAATGGACGGGCAGGCGGCAATCTACCGTTTGCCACTTTTCGAGAGGGCGGTGTGCTGCACGAAATATTTTGAGGGCTGGCACTCGGAAAAACACCACCCATACGTGGGTTGGGGTCACAAAATTCTGCCGGACGAAAGATATTCGGCACGAACCATGACGAAGCGGCAGGCGGACGTGCTTCTGCGGAAAGACTTGCGGAAGTTCTGCGCGATGTTCCGGCAGTTCGGGAAAGACAGCCTTTTACTCGCCACGCTTGCCTACAACGTGGGTCCATACCGGCTTTTGGGTAGCAAGACAATCCCCAAAAGCACCTTGATAAAGAAGTTGGAGGCTGGCGACAGGAACATCTACCATGAATATATTGCTTTTTGCAGTTACAAGGGAAAACGCCATGCCATGCTGCTCACACGGAGAAAGGTGGAGTTTGCGCTGCTGTATATCCCGTGATTGATGCAAAATTCGTAAAAAAAATAATTACCTCTGTTTTATAATTCAAGAGCAGGGGTAATTATGTATCACCTCAATATTACTTTAGTTGTATTATTTTATGATAACATTTTGTCATTCAGTATAAAATGCCTAATTTTGCGTCCAAAGACAGAACAATTATGAATAATAAATTAAATATAAAAATAGAACAATTAAAGAACATCAATAATATTGAGTTAAATCTACCAATAGAAACAGGACTTTATGCTATAACTGGAGCTAATGGAACAGGCAAAAGTACTATCATGACAGTCATTTCTAAGGTTGTACGTAACTCTGCATTCAATGTTTTTCAACCTCATGATTATTCATCTAATAGTAAAATCACAATATCCTATGATGGAAAAGAAAATTCTTGGACAAAAGCCAGTAGAGGATGGAGTTGTAGTTCAACTGATATAATATCTCTAAAAGGTTTTTATGAAGGTAGCATAATACATGGAATGCGTTTTATAGATGCAAATTATGATACATTACTAAAAGCTGAAAGAGTTAATAATACAATTTTAACTGATGCAGATTCGTTTGTTTCGCGCAATTTAAGTTATATTTTGCATGGAAATTATGATTTCTATACAAATCTTAAACGCATTAAAAATAGAACATTAGCACAACTTAAAGCGTTCAAAGGAATTCCATATTTCATTGAAGGAACTAATGGAATAGTTAATCAGTTTTGTATGAGTGCAGGAGAAAATATGTTGATTAGCTTATTGCATATGTTGAATGTTGTCATTGTTCGCCCTGCAAAGTCTGAAGATGTACGGCTTATATTGATAGATGAAATTGAATTAGCATTGCATCCATCTGCAATCATGAGGTTAGTTGATTTTTTGCAAAAATTGGCTACAGAGTATAATCTTGCTATATATTTTTCAAGTCATTCAATAGAATTACTTAGGAAAATAAAGCCTTCAAATATTTTTCATTTACAAAAGGAGTTGGATAATATCGCTATTGTAAATCCATGTTATCCATCATATGCAACACGAGATATTTATCAACATTCGGGATACGATTTTCTTATTTTAGTAGAGGATGTGTTGGCTAAATATATATTGGAGAATATAATTGATGAAAATGCCTTGTATAAAAGTAAATTGATTAATATTCTACCAAGTGGTGGTTGGGAGAATGTGTTAAAAATGCAAGATGATATTTGTAAGTCAAATTTAGCAGGGGTTGGAACAAAAGTATTAAGTGTTCTTGATGGTGATGTAAAACCGGATTTTGAACA
>ENA-UPWO01001155-UPWO01001155.1-human-gut-metagenome-genome-assembly--contig:-NODE-1155-length-12318-cov-8.040520_pt1 | contig 12318 bp, 5 predicted proteins | sample MGYA00250056_ERZ773388 | MGnify/ENA primary metagenome ERZ773388 (study PRJEB29103, sample SAMN06112004) | human gut metagenome | biome: human gut; feature: ankylosing spondylitis patient; material...
GAAGAGGGTGCGGCCGGTGAGGATGAGGTCCTGACGGGCCTCGTAGTCCTCCTTCTTAATAAGGAAGTATTCCTGCTCGGGGCCGACGGTGGTGGAGACATAGTCCACATCCTTGCCGAAGAGCTTCAGGACGCGGACGGCCTGATTGGACAGCGCGTTCATGGAGCGCAGCAGGGGAGTCTTCTTGTCCAGCGCCTCGCCGGTGTAGCTGACGAATGCAGTGGGGATGCAGAGGACGTCGTCCTTCACAAAAGCGAAGCTGGTGGGGTCCCATGCGGTGTAGCCGCGGGCCTCACAGGTGGCACGCAGGCCGCCGGAGGGGAAGGAAGAGGCGTCGGGCTCGCCGCGCACCAGCTCCTTGCCGTTGAACTCCATGATGGCGGTGCCGTCGCCCACGGGGGAGACGAAGCCGTCATGCTTCTCGCTGGTAATGCCGGTCAGCGGCTGGAACCAGTGGGTGTAGTGGGTGGCACCCAGCTCCATGGCCCAGCGCTTCATGACGCTGGCCACGACGTTTGCCACCTCGATGTCCAGAGGTGCGCCCCTGTGCAGGGTCTTCTCGAGGCTCTTGTAGGTGGCGCTGGGGAGGCGCTCCTTCATGACGTGCTCGTTGAACACCTTGCTGCCGTAGATCTCCATAACATTTGCTGCCATAAATCCTACTCCTTACTTGAATTGAAATACTTCAGCTGGTCGCGGATTTTTACGCGGAAAGAGGCGGGCTCTCCCGCGAAATATCGGTTAAACGAAACGACGCTGCGAGTCAGGAGGTGACTCACAGCGTCGTTGCTGTCTATGCGATGATTATAGCCGAACGGGGCGAAAAACGCAATAGACAGATTTGACGATTCTGCACAAACTGACTCCCGATTTTTTGGAGTATTGCGCGGATGGTATGACTATTAGATGACCTGAAACAGGAAAAACTTCAGATAGTTCGTCTCCGGCACGCCCCAGAGGATGGGGTGGTCGGGGGCCTGCTGGCGCACTTCGATCTGGCGCAGCTGGCGGTGAGCGTCCTTTGCGGCGGAGCGCAGCATCTTGATGAACAGCTCCTCGGTGGCAAAATGAGAGCAGCTTGCCGTGGCGAGGTAGCCGCCCCGGGGCAGAAGCTTCATGGCCCGGTAGTTGATCTCCTTGTAGCCCCGCATGGCGTTTTCCACCGTGCGGCGGGCTTTGGTGAAGGCCGGCGGGTCGAGGATGATGAAATCGTAGGGGTGGCCTTCTTTTTCGAGGCGGGGCAGCAGCTCGAAGGTGTCCTCGCAGAGGAAGTCCATGTTGGTCAGGCCGTTGCGCTCCGCGTTCCGCTGGGCCATGGCGATGGCGTCGGCGCTGATGTCCGCTGCCGTGACCCGGGCTGCGCCGCCGCTGGCTGCGTTGAGGGCAAAGCTGCCGGTGTGGGTGAAGCAGTCCAGCACGGTGTGGCCGGCGGCGAGGCGGGCGACCGCCCGGCGGTTGTACTTCTGGTCGAGGAAGAAGCCGGTCTTCTGGCCGTTCTCGAAATCGACGTGGTAGTAGACGCCGTTCTCGCAGATCTCGGTCTGGGCGGAGGCGGGGTGGCTCTCACCCGGAAGCTCGAACCAGCCCTTGCTCTGCTCGAGGCCCTCTTTGGCACGCAGGGCCTCGTCGTTCCGCTCGTAGATGCCGTCGATGGTCTGGCCGTCGGCCCGCAGCACTTCGGCGAGGAGGGGGAAGAGGAGGGGCTTCAGCTTCTCCATGCCGACGCTGAGGGTCTGGGTGACGAGGATGTTGTTGAAGCGGTCCACGGTCAGGCCGGGGAACTGGTCGGCCTCGCCGAAGATGACCCGGCAGGCCGAGAGGTCGGCAGGCTCGAGGACGGTCTTGCGGTAGGCCCAGGCGTACTCGACGCGGCGGCGCCAGAAGCTGGCGTCGAAGGTGTCGTTGGCGTTGCGGGAGATGAGGCGGACGCGGATCTTGCTCTTGAGAGAGACGAAGCCGGTGCCGAGGTAAGCGCCCTTCGGGCTCACCACGTCGGCGAGGGTTCCGTTCTCAGACTCTGTCTCCGGGAACTCGAGGATGTCGTTCTCGTACACCCACGGATGCCCGCCCACAAGGCTGGCCTCGGCTTTTTTGTTTACTTTATAAATAGGATAGCTGCGTTCTGATTTCATGGTTGCTCCTTAATAATTGAGGATGAACCTCTCCGTCACGGCTGCTGCACGAGGGAAGGCTTCGCCTTTGTACAACCTCTCAGTCTGCTTCGCAGACAGCTCCCCTAGTAGGGGAGCCTCTGGCGAAGAGGCGAGGCTTTACGGAATGCCAAGGCCTCCCCTCGATAGGGGAGGTGGCACGGCGTTAGCCGTGACGGAGAGGTTATCTTTTGGCTAACTCACCATTTATAATACCATAAAAATATGTTAGAATAAATACAAAAACCACCGAAAGGAAGGAAAACATCATGGAGATCGAGCGCAAGTGGATGGTGAACGGCTGGCCGGAGGGGCTGCCGCTGAAAGAGGAGTTTGCCATGCGGCAGGGCTACATCAGCGTGCGGCCCACCGTCCGCATCCGGGAAGAGGCCCTGACGGGAGGCAAGACCCGCTACGTCCTCTGTTTCAAGTCGGGCGGCGGGCTGGCGAGGGAAGAGATCGAGCGGGACATCGACCCTGCGCTTTTCAATGACCTCGAGACGAAGATCATCGGCAGGCCCCTTATCCCGAAGCTCCGCCGCAGCTACCTGCTGCCGGACGGTGCGGTGCTGGAAGTGAATCATGTGGACGAGGGCCAGCCGACGGAGTTCTGGTACGCCGAGGTGGAGTACCCCACGGTAGAGGCAGCCCGCAGCTGGCAGCCTGCCGCCGTGGGCCTCGCGGACTACCTCAGCGACGAAGTCACCGACCAGCCCGGCCAGAGCATGGGGGCCTATTGGGAGCAGACCCGGGGCTGAACCGACGAACGTAGTGGAAAAACCTTGAAGATTATGATATGATGGTCGTATCACTCATACTGCGGCCCCGGACGGGCCGGGAAAGAAGGAAACAACTACGAAACGACCCAAATTCACGCTGTCTGTGCAGTACAATTCGCCGGTCATCCTGACATTTTTCCTCCTCTCACTGGGGGTGCTGTTCCTGGGCCAGTACACCGGCGGCTGGACGACCACCCATCTGTTCAGCGTCTACCGTTCCTCGCTGAAAGACCCGCTGTTTTACATCCGGCTCTTCGGCCATGTGCTGGGCCACGGCAGCTGGGACCATTTCCTGAACAATATGCTGCTTCTCCTCGTCGTCGGCCCGCCGATGGAAGAAAAGTACGGCAGCCTGCCCCTGCTCAAAGGCATCCTGCTCACGGCCCTCATCTCGGGCATTCTGCAGTGTGCGTTGTTCCCCCGCACGGCGCTGCTGGGCGCGTCGGGCATCGTCTTCATGCTCATCATGCTGGCATCCCTGTCCGGCTTCTCGGGCGGCATCCCCGTCACCATGCTGCTGGTGGCGGCGCTCTATCTGGGCCAGCAGATCTATGACATCATCTTTGTGCGGGACAACGTGGCCAACTTCATGCACATCGTCGGCGGCGTCTGCGGCACAGTGTTCGGCTACGTCAATGCGGGGCCGCGCAGGAAACGGAAACACTAGCCCTCTCAGGCGCGCAGCGATGACTGAGAGGGCAGCTAAGAACATGCAAATTTTATCATTCGCGTGGTTTTGTCGCTTGCTTTTTGATGGGCAGCGCTCTATTATATCATTTGTACAAATATTTCCCTTCGAATTTTCACAAAATCACCAAATGTAGTTTATCGGACGGAGGTTGTTTATGAGACGACTGCGCAGCCCATCCCCGGGGATGAAACTGCAAAAAAATCACGACAAAGGAGGACGGACGCTTTGAACGAACACGAAAAACCACAGATAGACTTCATGCACAAGCTTGCGCGCCAGATCGTGGAACGCCGCAACCTTGTGTTCCTGTTTGTCATTCTGGCTGCCATCTTCACGGTGTTCTCGGTGCGGTGGGTCAAGGTCGAGACCGACATGACCACCTACCTGCCCAAGACCTCGGAGACCCGCATGGGCCTTGACATCATGGACGAGCAGTTCACGACCTACGGCTCTGCCGATGTCATGGTGGCCAACATCACGCCCGCTGAGGCCGATGAGCTTTCCGACAGGCTCACCGAGCTCAAGGGCGTCCAGATGCTGGACTACGACGACACGACCGACCATTATAATAAGGACGCAGTGTCAGCCCTTTACTCCATCACCTTCGACTACCCCGAGGACGATGACCAGTGCCTCGAGGCCCTTGACCGGGTGAAGGAATACCTCGCCGACTACGACATCTACGTCTCCACCTCGCTGGGCAACACCCAGCAGGAGACCATTGATGCCGAGGTGCGGGTCATCATGGTGTACGTTGCCGTCATCATCGTCATCGTCCTGCTCCTGACGTCCCAGACCTACGCCGAGGTACCCGTCCTCATCCTCACCTTCGTGGTGGGCATGATCCTGAACATGGGTACAAACTTCATGCTCGGCACCATCTCCTTCGTGTCCAACTCGGTCACGAACATCCTGCAGCTGGCGCTGTCGCTGGACTACGCCATCATCTTCTGCAACCACTTCAAGGAAGAACACCAGACCATGCCTCTGAAGGAGGCCGTCATCGAGTCCCTGAGCAAGAGCATCCCCGAGATCAGCTCCAGCTCCCTGACCACCGTCGGCGGCCTTGTGGCGATGCTGTTCATGCAGTTCCGCATCGGCTCCGATATGGCCGTCTGCCTCATCAAGTCCATCCTCTTTGCGATGCTCTCGGTGTTCGTGGTCATGCCCGGCCTGCTGATGCTCTTCGGACCCTACATGGATAAGACCAAGCACAGGAACTTCGTGCCGGAGATCCCCTTCGTGGGCCGCTTTGCATGGCGCACCCGCAAGGTCATCCCTGTCATCTTCCTGGTGGTCATCCTCATCGGTTACCACTTCTCGAACCTTTGTCCCTACGCCTACGGCTACGATGTCATCAAGGTGCCGAAGATGAACGAATCCCTCATCGCGGACCAGATGATCGAAGAAAACTTCACCAAGTCGAACCTCGTGGCACTCGTCTACCCCAAGAACGACGATTACAGCATCGAGAAAAAGATGCTGGAGGAGCTGGAAAGCTATGATGAAATAGACTCCACCAAGGGTCTGTCCAACATCGAGGCCCAGGACGGCTATATGCTGGAAGACAAGCTCACCGCCCGCCAGTTCTCCGAGATGGCCGATCTGGACTACGAGGCCGCCCAGATGATCTACACCGCCTACGCCATCGAGAACGAGGAGTACGGCCAGATCATCGGCAACTTCGCCTCCTATAAAGTGCCGCTGGTGGATATGTTCCTCTACGTCTGCGACGAGGCCGACACCGGCATCGTCTCCCTCTCTCAGGAAGACCTGGACGACCTCCACGAGGCCCGGGAGAAGATGGAGAGCGCACTGGCCCAGCTGCAGGGCGACGACTACAACCGCGTCCTCATCTACCTGAGCCCCTCTCTGGAACCCGGCCAGACTACTTATGAGTTCACCGACACCATCCGCTCCATCGCCCGGAAGTATTACCCGGACGGCGAGCTCTACATGGCCGGTGACGCCACCAACGAGTACGATTTCCAGAAGTCCTTCGCCGTCGATAATGTCGTCGTCAACGTCGTGTCCATCTTCATCGTCCTGCTGGTGCTGCTGTTCACCTTCCAGTCCGTCGGTATGCCCATCCTGCTCATCGTGGTCATTCAGGGCGCTATCTGGATCAACTTCTCGTTCCCGTATTTCATGGGGACCAACCTCTACTTCATGGGCTACCTCATCGTCAGCTCCATCCAGATGGGCGCGAACATCGACTACGCGATCGTCATCGCCACCCGTTTCAACGAGCTGAAGGATAAGATGGAGCACAAGCAGGCCATGATAGAGACCATCAACTTCGCATTCCCGACCATCCTGACTTCCGGCACTATCATGACCGTGTCCGGCATCCTCATCGGCCAGATGACTTCCGACGCCTGCATCGTGGGCATCGGCCAGTGTCTGGGCCGAGGCACCATCATCTCCATCATCCTCGTCCTCTTCGTCCTGCCTCAGATCCTGCTCATCGGCACCCGCATCGTGGACCGTACCTCCTTTGCTGTGCCGAAGCTGGTGGCCCGCAGCAGCGGCAATGGCCGTATGCGGGTCAACGGCATCGTGCAGGGCGAGATCCACGGCTCTGTGGCCGGTACGATGAACGCCATCGTGGACGGCGACGTCCAGCTGACCGTCATCTCGGGCAACGTCTCTCAGGAACTGGACGACAATAAACAACAGGAGGTGCAGAATGAAGACCAGTAACCATCTGCTGCGCCGCCTGACGGCTGCGCTTCTGGCCGCTGTGCTGGCGCTGAGCATCGCACTGCCGGTGTTCGCGTCTGACGACGGCGATACCATTTACATCAACAGCGTCTCGGACCTGCTTTCGCTGGCCAAGAACTGTGCCTACGACCAGTGGTCGGTGGGCAAGACGGTTATTCTACAGAAAGACCTCTCCCTCGAGGGGATGCTGTGGGAGCCCATCCCGTCCTTCAGCGGACAGTTCAAGGGCAATGGCCACACCATCTCGGACCTGACCATTACGGGCCAGTATTCCCCGGCGGGCCTCTTCGGCATCGTGGAGGAACAGGGCTCCATCGAGTCCCTGAGCGTCCGCGGTGTCGTGTCTGTCTCTGACTCTGCCGACACCACCACCGGCGGCATCGTAGGCATCAACCACGGTACCCTCATCAACTGCCAGTTCACCGGCGTCGTCACCGGCGACAGCGAGGTGGGCGGCATCGTGGGCCGCAACGAGTCCGAAGGCACCATCGACCACAGCACGGCCCGCGCCATCGTCACCGGCAAATCTTCCACCGGCGGCATCGCAGGCTACAACCTCGGTGCCATCACCGGCTGCACCAATGTGGGCAGCATCAACACCGAATATCCGGAAGCCTCTCTCGACACCGACGGCTTCACGGCCAAGATGGTGGACTACATCAACAACAAGATGGCCGCCGCTGCTGACGACGCCACCAATTCCGTCACCAACGTCGCCACCGACACCGGCGGCATCGCAGGCCGCTCCTCCGGCATGATCCTGACCAGCGTCAACACCGGCACCATCGGCTACGAGCATGTTGGCTACAATGTGGGCGGCATCGTGGGCCGCACCGACGGCCTCGTATCCGGCTGTGTCAACCAGGGCTGTGTTCTGGGCCGCAAGGACGTGGGCGGCATCGCCGGTCAGGCGGAACCCTATCGCGAACTCGACCTCTCCAAGGACACCATCAAGCGTCTCCGTTCGGAGCTGGATGTTCTGCGCGGCCTTGTCGATGACACCACCGGCGTCGTCGAGAACTCCACCACCAGCATCTCCAATTCCTTCAGCGCCATGACCAGCCAGATGGACACCGCCATTGCAGCGGCACGCCAGCTGGACGATCAGGCCAGCGACTACGGCGACGAGGTGGCCGACGAGATCGACCGCGCCTCCACTCTGCTGGCCGATACCCTCACCAAACTCGAACCCGTCATGGACACCGGCGAAGATGCCATGACCAAGCTGACCGACGCCACCGGAAACCTCAAGTGGGCCATGCGCGAGATGGCCGCTGAGATGCTGATGGCATCCAGCGCCCTCAGCAAGACCAGCAAGGGTCTGGACAAGGTGAGCGACGCGGCCGAGGATGGCCGTGACGGTATGTCGGCTATCTCTGAGGGTATCAAACAGCTGTTGGAGTCTGTTGATACCGGCGATGACAGCGCTGCCTCGCAGGCGATCTCCACCATCCTGACCGGCTACGACTCCCTGTCCTCGGACAAGAAGTCCGACAAGAACCTCAAGACTGGCATTGAGCTGCTGAAGGTGGCCAACTCCGTGGCCAGCGTCTTCACGCTGGGCAGCGGCATGGCCCCGGCAATGAAGGCCGTCACCGCAGGCATGGGCCTGCTTCGCACGGCGTCCCTCCTGTCCAACGATAGTGACATCGCCCGTGCTACTTCCCAAATCGCAAATGCCATCGGCACTATCTCTACCATTGCCACCCAGATGGGCGGCATCGTGGGCAGCGCTGCCAAGTCCGTCTCGGCCTCCGACCACCCCGAGCTGGCTGCGGCTCTGACCAAAGCCTCTGACGCGCTGGACGGCATGGGCAGCGTCACCGACGGTATCATGGACAACATCAAGGACTGGGTCGGCAATAACGGCGGCGGCAGCATCAAGGATGGTCTCGATCAGCTGAGCGATGCTTCCGACAAGCTGAGCGACGCCATGGATGACCTGAGCGACTCCCTCGACCTGCTCAAGACCGACGCCGCCCTCACCAGTGCAACGCTGGCGCATACCTCCGTGGCTCTGGGCCAGATGCAGGACGGCCTCGGCGGCCTGACCGATATGATGGGCCAGACCCGCGACATTCTCCACTGGCTCAACCAGCAGGACCCCATCAAGGTGCCTCGTCCCTCGGCAGAGCTGACCAACACCAAGGACTCCCTCTTTGATGCTGTCAGCGCCATCAACGACAAGATGGACGACATCAACAGCACCATGCGCACCGCCAGCAACCAGCTGACCGACAAGATGCGCGCCGTGACCGCACAGGTCAGCGTCGTGTCCAACCTGATGCTGGATGCTGTGGAAGAGATCAGCGACCCGGGCAGCAAGACCATCTACGAGGATGAGTCGGAAGACCTCATCGCTTCCCAGTCCGACGGCAAAATTGAAAACAGCATCAACCGCGGCACCATCGACGCCGACATGAACGTGGGCGGCATCGCCGGTACCATGGGCGTCGAGAACCTGCTGGACCCCGAGGAGGACAACAAGGACGACGGCACTTCGCTGCTGCGTACCTCCTATACCGTCAGCGCCGTCCTCATCGGCAACATCAACGAGGGCAGCATCACCGCCAAGAAGGATATGGTCGGCGGCATCGTCGGCCAGGAGGAACTGGGCCTTGTGACGGCCTGCGAGTCCTACGGCGACGTCACCGGCGTCAATCAGGTGGGCGGCATTGCCGGTGCGGCCAGCGCCAAGCTCCGCAGCAACTGGGCAAAATGCGCCCTCAGCGGTGACAAGTACATCGGCGGCATCGTCGGTCAGGGTACCGACAGCGACCTCACCGACGGCAGCCTCATCGCCATCAACAACCGCGCCATCGTCTCTGTGCTGGAAGGCCAGCAGTACGTGGGTGCTGTCTCCGGCGGACAGGACGGCGGCTTCTATGGCAACCTCTTCGTCTCCGACGATCTGCAGGGCATCGACCGCCTGAGCCGCGTCGGTCAGGCAGAGCCGGTCACTTATGAGACCCTGCTGGCTCAGGAGAATGTGCCGGACTCCTTCCGTAAGCTGACCCTGACCTTCAAGGCCGACGGCCACATCATCAAGAAGATCAGCTTTGACTACGGTGCGTCCTTCACTCTGGCCGACTACCCCGAGATCCCCCAGAAGAATGGATACTACGCCGAGTGGAGCGCACCCGTCCTCGACCAGCTCCACACCGACACCGTGGTCAATGTGGAGTATACGCCCTACATCCCGTCTCTGAGCAGCAGCGTCACCCGTGAGAACGGACGCCCCGTCTTCTTCGTGGACGGCTTCTTCGGCGGTTCCAACGCCGTGCAGGTCACTCAGCAGGACATCACAGCCGATGTCCACGGTGTGACAGAGCAGTGGCTGCTGGAGTTCACCGATGACGGCAATGAGACCCACCAGATCCGTTATCTGACCCCCGGCAAGGCCAAGGGCAAGGTCTACGTCAAGCAGGCCGACGGCAGCTGGCATAAGGTGGAGACGGGCAGCTTCGGCAGCTACACCACCTTCACCACCACCGGCACCGAGGTCGAAGTGGCTTTCGTCCCCGCAAAGCTCCCCGTCTGGGCCTTCTGCGCCGGCGGCGCAGCCTTGCTGGTGCTGCTCCTGCTGCTGGCAAAGCGCATCAAGTCGAAGCGCGGCCCGAAGGGCGAAAAGCCCCGCAGGGAGAAGAAGGGCAAACAGCCCGAGACGGCAAACGCCCCCGCCGATGAGCTGGATACCCCCATCTCTGAGACGGATATGCAGTAAGCAATAAGAAAAGCAGGAGCTCCATCCGAATGGATGGGGCTCCTGCTTTGTTTGTAGGTTAGGCTCGTCTTCGTACAACCTCTCAGTCTCGCTGCCGCTCGACAGCTCCCCTAGTAGGGGAGCCTCTGGCGTGTCGGCCAGGCCCACGCTGGACGAGCAAAGTTTCTTTATTTCAAAAACAGGAGTGCCCTGCTACAGAGGGCAGCAGCTTCGGAACAATATCCTTGTCAAGCTGCTGCTAGCCTTGGTAGCAGGGCACTCTTTTTTGCGTTATATTGAGCTTTCAGCGTCCAGTAGAAAGTGGCCCGGCCTGCCAAAGCCTCTCCTACAAGGAGAGGTGGCACGCCGTAGGCGTGACGGAGAGGTTGTACAAAGACGAGCCTGCCCTCTGTAGCAAGGCCCGCCCTTTTACGCTATATTGCGCCTCAGGCGTCTAGTAGGAAGTTGACCGGCCTGCCAAGGGCTCCCCCTCTGGGGGAGCTGGCGAGCGAAGCGAGACTGAGAGGGTTATTCCTCCGTCTCCTTCACATCGTTCAGGAACGCCTCTATCTTATCGATCTGGTTCTCCGCCACGGCGCGGCCCGTCTCGTAGACCCGGCGCAGCTGGGCGGGGTCGCGCTCCATAGCGCCGATCTCCAGCGGGATGGGCGGGCGGATGACATAGTCCTTGCCCGATGCCTCCTGCATGGCGATGTAGGAGAGGGCCTCGTTGTACCGCTCGTGACGGTCGGCCACCGCTGCCACGAAGGCCGGATAGCGCAGATACCGCGCACGGATGGCGGGCAGCATGGGGTTCTTCTTTTTCACAAAGCCCTTGGGCTGGGTCAGGATGATGAGGTTCCGCTTGTAACCCAGGTTCTCGAAGAAGCGGACGGGGATGGAGTCGGCCACGCCGCCGTCCAGCAGGGAGTAGTGGCCGATCCTGACGGCCTTCGCCGCCAGCGGCATGGACGCCGAGGCCTCCATCCAGCGCACGTCTTCGGCGTCACCGCTGCGGCACTTGTGGTAGATCGGGTCGCCGGTGCGCAGGTCGGTGCAGACGACAAAGAAGTCCATGGGCGAAGCGCGGAAGGCCTCTTCATCGAAGGGGTCCAGCTTTTCCGGCACCTCGTGGTAGCAGAAATCCTCGCTGTAGAGGTTTCCGGTGCGCAGCAGATTGCGGAAGCTGGCGTAGCGCTTGTCGTTGCAATATTCGGTGTTGTAGCGGATGACGCGGCCGATCTGGTGCGACTTGAAGTTGCAGCCGAACACCGCGCCCGCCGACACGCCGATGGTGCCATCGGTGGTGAGGCCGTGCTCCATCAGGACATCCAGAACGCCTGCGGTGAACATCCCCCGCATGGCACCGCCCTCTAATACTAACCCTGTCTTCATATACTGACTCCTTTTCCCGGTGCGGCCCTCGTCGGCCGCAGCAAGCCGTTTCCGGTTGCTACCAGTATACTCGATTTTGCGCAGAAAACAAGAGACAACTGCACAAATCGCCCGCCCTGAGACACAGACTGTACTGCAAAAGTCGTACTTATAATCGAAAGGGCTGAAAAAACCGGAGAGAACGAGTCAAATTTGGGCAGAAAAAGCCTTGCCAACCGGAGGAGTATCCGGTATACTGATATGAAATATCGACCGTTTTGTGACAGGAAAATTGGGAGGAAGAGACGAACTATGAAAATGCTGGAAGACCGCATCCGCAAAGACGGCATCGTCCGTGAGGGCAACGTGCTCAAGGTGGACAGCTTCATCAACCATCAGATGGACATCCCGCTGTTCCGCGAGATGGCAAAGGAGTGGAAGCGCCTGTTCGACGGCAAGCCCATCAACAAGGTGCTCACCATCGAGGCCAGCGGCATCGGCATCGCGGCTGTGGTGGCCAGCGAGTTCAACGTGCCGGTGGTGTTCGCCAAAAAGTCCATGAGCATCAACCTGGACTACGACAACTACGAGACGAAGATCCAGTCCTTCACCCACAAGAAAATTTATAATGTCATCGTCTCCAAGAAGTTCCTCACCCCCGAGGACCACGTTCTCATCATCGACGACTTCCTGGCCAACGGCTGCGCCCTGCTGGGTCTGCTGGAGCTGACCGAGAAGGCCGGTGCCACCGTCGAGGGCATCGGCATCGCCGTCGAGAAGGGCTTCCAGCAGGGCGGCGACCTCATCCGCAGCAAGGGCATCCAGCTGGAGAGCCTCGCCATCGTCGAGTCCATGGACAGCGCCACCGGCGAGATCGTGTTCCGCGACCAGCCGGAG
>ENA-UPWO01001158-UPWO01001158.1-human-gut-metagenome-genome-assembly--contig:-NODE-1158-length-12276-cov-26.850234_pt1 | contig 12276 bp, 10 predicted proteins | sample MGYA00250056_ERZ773388 | MGnify/ENA primary metagenome ERZ773388 (study PRJEB29103, sample SAMN06112004) | human gut metagenome | biome: human gut; feature: ankylosing spondylitis patient; material...
CCCCTGTACCTCCGCGTCGTCCTCTACGATCGCCACCCGGATCATGACCACACCTCCCTTACCACACCTTTGTGGAACTGTTACGGCTCTATTATAGCGCAATCCCGTCCGGTTTGCCAAGGGGGCACTCCGCAACAAAGGGCAGCAGCAGACGCTCCAGCGTACCATAGATGAACGGAGCCAGAATGGGAGAAGTCTCGGAAGAGTTGGCGATCCAGATGCCGAAGTTATTGATGCCGGTCTGCACCACAGGCCAGAACAGCGACAGCACGATGGAAATGACCACCGAGTAGACAGCGTAAAAAACGCTGCATCCTCCGGGGGTATTTTTATGCCCCAAAAGGCACAAAAGAATGCCCGCCCACCTGTGGAAAACCACGGTGAGCGGGCATTTTGCGTTTTATTGTTTGTGCCGCTGTAAAAGCGTTCAGAGGGCGGTGGTCTGGGGTACCAGCCGGAAGAGCATTACGGGCAGCTCGCTGTTTGCAAAATCCAGCGTATAGATGAGCTTTCCACGCTCTGTTTCAAACGGCATCTCCGTCTGTGTGCCGTCCGGGGCAATGCGCACAAGCTTTTTGCCTTCCAGCAGTCCGGCGGGCAGCGCAAGCCTTACCCGACCGGTGGGCTGCGTCAGGCTGCCTGCGGTTTCAAAGGCCACACTCAGGTATTCCCCGTTCGTCCGTGCGGTCACATCCTCCGCAGAAAGGCTGCCGCTGTTAGCCCACGCCGTTGCCGCTTCGATCTTTTCCAGCTGCGCGGCGTTTTCTGCCTGCCCGCACACGGGGCAGAAGGTCAGCGTTTCGCCTTCCGCAGTGCGGAAAGTAAACTTCCGGCAATCCGTGCTGCCAGTGTGCGCACAGCCCTGCCGCAGACAATCGGCGCTCTGAGAGCCGGTTCCGTTCGGGGACCATGCACCGAACTGGTGTCCCAGCTGATCGGTCGGGTCTGCGGTGTAGCTGTCTTTGCAGCGGGAGCAAGTAAAGATGGTATAGCCGTCTGTTTCACAGGTAGGCTCTACGGTAACAGCCTGATAATCATGGTTCAGCGCGGGCTGCTCCGCATAGGTGGTATAGTCACAACGGGAGCAGGTGTCGTAAGCGTCCCAGCCGATTTCCGTACAGGTGGGGGCTTTTGCTGCGTGCTGCACCAAATCATGGTTATTGGAGTCTTTTTCGCCGTATTCCTCACCACACACCTCACAGACCGCTTTGGTGCTGCAGGTTGCTGTGCCACCGGTACAGTCTGCGGTCTCAACTGCGTCGCAGTTGCTGCGCGTGCAGCTGACGGTGTGCGTGCCGTTGCCGTTAGGCGTCCACTCGCCCCAGTCGTGACCGAGAATGCCGTATTCCGCGCCGCATAAGGCACAGGTTTTGCCTGTGGTGCAGGTGGGGGTTTCGGTGCCGCCGGTATGCCTCGAAAGATTTCCATAAATGATTTCGTTCTCCCTGCCGCAGATTGTGCATTTTATATGGACCCTATGATTGTTTGAATCAGCTTTTATGTATCCGAGGATCTCACAGATTGTTTGTTTCGTACAGACGAAGCAGTACGTATAGATATAATAATCTTCCGCTTTAACGTTTAACACGATCCCCGGTATCAGGCACACCATTGCCAGCACCGTCAAACACCGGATCAGCCATTTTTTCATGTTACTCCCTCCTTGTCATCAAACCTTGTTATCCTTTCAGATCAAACTGCACGGACAGCGATGCAAGCACGGCATCTACCACCTTCCGCGCCTGGGCAAGCATATCGATCTCCGCCACAAAAGCGATGACCTGCTCGCGCTCCTGCGCGGGGACCTGCAGCGCACTCAGGCTCATGCTCAGATAGCGCCGTATTTTGCGCTCCAGCGTAAAGTAGGGGTCGCACCGCCGTGCCATGTAGCCGCGCATCATGCCAGCCGTGCCCAGCTCCATCTCGTAGAAATCGCACTCGGCGCACCCGGGCAGATACGCGCTGAACGCCGCCTGCAGCTCGGCCGTGGTGCTGCGGTGAATGATCTCCGCCGTTGCGGGGAAGGTGTACGCTTCCACATAGATATCCCGCAGATTCTCGCTCAGCTCGGTCATCGCAAGCTGCAAAGCCGTCTCCACCGCGTAGAGGTACACCGGCGAGGGGGCGTTTGCCGCCAGCGGCCTTACCGCGCCGAACTGCCTGCTGAACATCATGCCGATCAGCTCGGTCAGCACACCGTCCTTGGTGCGGAAAATATTCTGGAACGACCCGGCAGAAACATCTGCTTCCTTTAAAATTTCTGCCACCTTGGTGTTCGTGTAGCCTTTTTCCAGAAAAAGCCGGACACAGGCGGTCAGGATCCGCCGTTTTGCTTCTTTGCTGTCGTATCTGCGCGCCATTGGGAACCATCCTTTTCTATGATTGGTTTCTAACCCAATTATATATTGATTTGAGAATTGCGTCAAGTAAACTTTTAAGGGCATATTTTGGGCAGTTTGACGAGGGAGAGCTTTCTGCGGGTGCGTATCCGGGCAAAACAAAGCGCAATGGACATTGCTGTTATCCGCTGCCGCAGGCGAACCCACCATCTCCATGACGGCTCTTTTGGAGTTGCTCTTTGCGTAAGATAGCAAGATAAATCTTATTTCTGACAGAAAGAGCCGAACCCGTGCAACGAGTCCGGCCCTTTCTGTGCTTTGGTTGGATCTTGAGCAAAGTTATGGTAAATGAAGAAGTTGGCTTTGGGAGTTTACAGCAGGCTCAGTGCTTCCTCGTCTGCCACAAGGATGCAGTCCGGATGCAGCTGCAGGATGCTGCCGGGGCAGGCAGGGGTCACAGGGCCGGTCACGGCGTCCTTGACGGCCTGTGCCTTGGCTTTACCGTTGGCTACCACCAGCACCTTGCGTGCCTGCATGATGGTCTTGATGCCCATGGTGTATGCCTGTTTGGGGACAAGGGCCTCGTTGCCGTCAAAGAAGCGCTTGTTGGCTTCGATGGTAGTGGGTGCAAGGTCGATGCAGTGGGTCTCCAGCTCAAAGGCTTCGCCCGGCTCATTGAAGCCGATATGACCATTGGGGCCGATGCCCAGCAGCTGCAGGTCGATGCCGCCCAGCTTGTGGATGATACCGTTGTAACGGGCACACTCGGCGGCGGTGTCCAGATTGGTGCCGTCCGGCAGGTTGGTCTTGGCCGGGTCGATATTCACCTTGCTGAACAGGTTCTCGTTCATGAAATACCAGTAGCTCTGGGGGTGCTCCTTGGGCAGGCCGCGGTACTCGTCCAGATTGACAGTAGTGACCTCGGAGAAATCCAAATCGCCTTTGTTGTACCAGTCCACCAGTTGGGCATAAGTGCCCACCGGGGTGCCGCCGGTGGCAAGACCCAGTACACAGTCCGGCTTCATGATGACCTGTGCGGAGATGATGTTGGCCGCTTTGCGGGACATATCCTGATAATCTTTTGCGCGGATGATCTTCATAATAATACTCCTTTTATAGTACCGTTACGCCTGCGTTCCGGCAGGCCTGTAAAAATTCTACGGGCAGCTTTCCGTCCGAGATCACAATATCAATATCGGACAGCTCGCAGATGTGGAACGTGCTTTTCAGTCCGATCTTGGAGGAATCCAGCAGCACGGCTTTCTGCTCACAGCGGCGGAGCACGGTCTGCTTGAGCCGTGCTTCATCCTCCACGCCGCAGGTAAAACCGGTTTCCGGGCTGTAACTGGTCACGCCCAGCAGCAGCAGATCAAAGTTGATGCCCTCCATCGTCTGGATGCTCTGTGCACCGCAGACGCTCATGCTGAACCGGTTCAGGCTGCCGCCCGGCAGGGACACATGGGGCTTTTCCAGCTTTGCCAGCTCCATGGCGCAGCTCAGGCCGCTGGTGTAGATGAGCATGGGCTGATCCGGGATGCACCGGGCCACTGCTGTGGCGGTGCTGCCGGAATCCAGAAACAGGGTGGTGTTGGGGCGCAGCAGCGCAGTGGCTTTTTCGGCAATGATCTGCTTTGCTTCGGCATTGCGGGCGGAACGGCGGCTCAGCAGGTCGTCTGTACCTACCACCTGCTCCACCGACTTGACACCGCCATGCACCCGCACCACACGGCGGGCTTCATCCAGTGCTTTCAGGTCGGTGCGCAGGGTCATTTCCGAAACGGAAGGGAAAGCTTCCTTGAGCTGGGCAAAGCTAATGCTGCCTTTGCGGTTCACCAGCTCCACGATTTGATTGCGGCGTTGTTCCATGGGGGATTCCTCCTGTCTGCGTTTGTCCTGTCCCATGGCACGTTCTGCTTAGTCCTCCGGGTTGAAGTTTGCCAGCAGATATTCCTCTGCTTCCGGGCACCACAGGCCGTTGTGGGCATCCACGATGTCAGCCAGTGCGGTATAGCGGGGGTCGTTGTCCTGTTCGCCCTTGGCACGCAGATCGGTCAGGGCGATGAGGGGCATGGTCAGGTGGGTGTAGATCAGCTTTTTGCCGCCGGGGATCTTGGGCAGGTTGAGGGTGGTCTCGGCAGCGGCGTTCAGACCGCCGATGTGGGTGACCATCACAGCCGGATCGATGCGCTTAGCGGCGGTCAGTTCCAGCGACTCGATCATGTCGGCGGTATTACCGCCGGTGGTGCCCATGACATGGGTAGAATTGTAGTGCACATCGTAGAAGTTCATCTTGGCGCTGAACTGCTTGTCGGTGGGGCCTGCAAAGAAGTTCAGGCAGCCGTCACGACCCAGCACAGCACTGGACAGCTCCACCACCGGCGCGATGGGGGCGTAGCAGAACACATCATCAAAGCCGGTACCGCCGGTCAGCTCCCGCAGCTCGGCAGCGGGGTCTGCCATGTTGGCGGTGTTGACGAAGTACAGGTCGATGCCGTCCTTCTCCTTGACCTCCTTCGGGGGGAAGAGGGACTCCGCACGGGCCAGACGATCCTCGTTGATATCGGTGACCACCACCATGCCGGGGCGCACATCACGGTGCAGTGCGTAGGTCAGAGCACCCAGACCCATGGGGCCTGCACCGGCCAGAATCGCCAGCTTGCCACCCTTCTTGATGCCCATATCGTGATGGTACACCCCCATCTTGGTGTGGTAGGCGGCGTTGAAAGCACCGATGGAGCAGCTCATAGGCTCGGCCAGAGAAGCCTCGTAGTAAGCACGGCCCTTGTACTCCAGCAGGCAGCCCAGTTCCATGACCTCGGCAGGGATGATGCAGTAGGTGGCGTCGCCGCCGAAGAACTCGTAGGAGTAGCCGGGGCTCCACATGGTGCCCTTGTAGTTCAGGGCGGGCTGCAGGGTGAACTTCATGCCGGGCTTGAACTTGTCCTGATGCGCCTTGCCCACCTTGACGATATCACCGGCGAACTCGTGACCCATGATGGCGGGGTGCTCGGCTACATCCGGATGCACACGCTTGTGACCAGTGCCGAGGATGGCGCACTTGTAAGTAGACATGCAGATGCTATCGGAAACGACCTTGACCAAGATCTCATCGTCCTTGATCTCCGGCAGTTCAAAAGTATCCAGACGCAGATCGTTGGCGGCGTGCAGACGAACAGCTTTGACTTTCATAATGAAACTCTCCTTTTATTATAACAGTTACCGTTGTGTTTTCAAGAAGTTTTACAGATGCTGGAAGGTGACCAGCGGCAGCAGTTCTTCGATCTGGCTGCGCTCTGCGGCCTGTGTGCCGCTGCACATCACATTGGCGGCTCCTGTGGCGATGGACAAGCGAACGGTGTTTTCTTCGCTAAGCCCTTCCGCTTCGGCGTAGGCGAGAGCGGCGACCACGCTGTCGCCGGCACCCACCGTGCTGCCCACTTTGACCTTCAGTGCCGGAGCGTAGATCACGCTGTCCTTGCGGAGATACAGCGCACCCCGACCGCCCATGGACACCACCACATGTTCGATGCCCCTGCGGATGAGCGCCTGACCGGCATCGGCCAGTTCATCCAGCGTTTTCAGCTCCCGGCCCATCATGCGGGAAAGCTCGTCGTTGTTGGGTTTGACCAGATAGGGAGCAGCCTTCAGCCCCTCTGCCAGCAGCTCGCCGTCTGCATCCAGAAAGACCTTTGCCCCTGCCTTTTTGCAGGATTCCACCCATGTGTAGTAGGTGTCCTTGGGGGCACCCTTCGGCAGGCTGCCTGCCAGCACCACGATATCCCCCCGTTTCAGTTCCTTCAGCAGGTCGTACAGCAGGGCGGTCAGCTCCGGGGCATCTACCTCGATGCCCGGCTCGTTGATGTCGGTGTTGGTGTGGTTTTCCGGGTCGATGACCTTCAGGTTCGTGCGGGTCTCGCCGGGCACGAAACGGAAGTTGTGGGCAAGCCCTTCACCGTCCAATGCGTCCTGAATGGCTTTGCCGCTGTTACCGGCCAGAATGCCGATGGCCTTGCTGGTCCCACCCAGCTTTGCGATCACCTTGCTGACGTTGATGCCCTTGCCACCGGGATCGGTACGCATCTTAGTGATCCGGTTTACGGTGTCCAGCGCAAGGTTCGGGATCTCAACGGTCTTGTCCAGCGCCGGATTCAATGTTACGGTGTAGATCATGGGAACAACAGCCTCCTTCACGATTGTTGTTATGAAACTCGAAACTGTTGAAACGAAAGCTCTGGCATTATAATACCAACAGTTCTCGCCCCTGTCAAGCTGTTGTTTCAACAAATTGCACTGCGTGTTTTTGGTGCTTTTCGCCAACTTTCTGGGATACACGATTTTTGATTCAAAAGTTCTCTAATAGGTATCTTGTTACAACAACAAAAAACTCCCGGCTCTGCCCAAAAAGGCAAAAGCCGGGAGTTCGTTTTCAGTTCATTTTGTGTGCGGCGGTTTGCAGTCCGCAAAAAAGCCACGGTCAAAGCCCTGTTCCAACAGGTCTGCCGCTTCCTGCTGCTGTCCGGTGCGCAGTGCCTCCATCAGCCGGGGCGTTTCGATCAGCTGCCCGCTGACATTCTGCATGACCTCCACCGGGACGCCGTTCCCGTCATCCGGGGCCAGCAGCACCAGTGCCCCCAGCACGATGCGCCCCGGCTCATAGACCGGCGGCTGTGCCTGCAGATAGCCCAAACGGCAGTCCTTTACCGCACTTGTCCTGCAATGGAGCAGCAGGGCATACAGGGGTTTGATGTAGGTATCGCCCAGCGTTTCACGGCGGCGAAGCTGCTGCTCCACCAGCCGGGCGTCCGCTTCCTGCGGGCAGAACAGCTGCGCCGCTGCATGGATGAGGGCAGCGCGGCTGCCGGGAGCCTTGACGGGCTGGATGGTCAGATGTTCCAGCAGCCCGGTCATGGACCGGGTCAAGCGTGCATAATACTGCAGCTTGGAGCCTGCACAGGCTGTATCCTGCACGGGCTGCACCGCCGGTTCCGGTTCTGCGCGGTTCTGGCTGTACCGCGTAATAGCGTCCTTCAGCACGGCACGGTCTGGCTCCAGCAGGGAAGGGCTGATGCACACCGCCGGGTAATCCAGTTCCAGCGGCACGGTGGAGATAATGAAGTCGATTTTTCTCCGACGCAGGTCGGCAGTGTTCAGCTCCCGCACCGAGCAGCACCCCTCTACCTGCAAAGAGGGAAACTCGTTTCCCAGCCGGGAAGCCAGAAAGCGGCTGGAACCCATGCCCAGCGGACAGGCCACTACCACCCGCAGCCGCAGCCGGAACATGGCATTCTGTTCCAGCACTGCGCCAAAGTGCATGGCAAGGTAGGCCGCTTCGTCGTCCGAGATGGCGGGCAGAACGAATTGCTGCTGCACCGCATCACAGGCGGCGCGGGTGGCTTTCCACAGGCCGGGGTAGTCGGTGCGGATGGTGTCCAGCTGGGGGTTTTCGGTACGAATGTTCTGCTCCACCCGCAGCAGCATGGGGCGCAGGTGGCAGTACAGGTCATCCCGCAGGGAGGTGTAACCGGAAAGGTCTGTGTGCAGCGCCTTTTCCATTTCCCGGATAAGGGCGGCTTCCAGATTCCGCAACTCCATCTCCTGTGCGCTGCCCCAAGGGTCCTCTGCGCCCAGATAGGCGGAGAGATACAGTTCCAGATACTGCGCTTCCTCAGACGGCAGGGTCAGCCCGAAGGCGCGGTTCAGCGCCGCCACCAGCCGGGCAGCATGATTGCCCGCCGGGCGCAGCCCTCTGGGGGCGCTGCCCTTGTCGCCGCCCTGCCGCAGCTGCTGAATGGTCAGGGTGCAATGGATCGCCAGCGCCAGAAAGCCTGCATCCGGCAGATGGAGCTGCTCTTCCTGTTCAAACTGCTGCAAAGCCGCCCAGACCTTTTCGGCCGTTTTTGTATCCAGCAGGGTCGAGAAGATCTCGTTTTCCGGCATCCGTCCGCAGAGCACCTCTGCCAGTTCCTTTTCCGGCATACTGCTGCGCAGCAGGGCAGACACCACCCTCCGGTAGGAAGAAGCATCCCCCTGCAGCCAGACCCCCACGCCGGGGCGGCGGAACATCTCCACCCGGTAGGGGTGTAGCTTGGTCTCAAGTTCATCCAAGTCTGCAGACAGCGTGCTTTCCGAAACGCCAAGCGCCCGTGCCAGTACCGCTGTTTTGCAGGGCTCCTGCTCGCTGAGCAGCCTTGTCAAAAGCTGCTGCCGCCGCTCTGCGCGGGAAAGTTCTTTCCTGTCGCCGCTGTTCAGCTGGGTGCGCAGTGCGTCTCGCCGCTCCGGCGCTTCATCCAGCAGCAGACCCTTGCCGGGATTCCGCACAAAATGCGCCCCGGCAGCCTGCATCCACTGCTCCACAGCGGGCAGCTCCCGCAGCACGGTGCGGCGGCTGACCCCGATGCTTTCAGCCAGCGCCGCCGCCGTCACCCAGCCCTGCGGAAGGCTGAGCAGCTGCTCGATCAGCTTCCGTGCATTTGCCGACAGTTCCTCACGATACACCGCACCCATGTTGCTTCTCTCCTTTTTCCAAAAGTCACCCATTGCTTCTATTGTAACATAGTGCCACCCCGTCTGCCAGCCCCCAACGCAGAAAAGAAGTTGTGTGTTTTTTGTCACCATTGCCCGGTGACAAAAGCTTCCTTGTTCCCGTCTTGTATCCCGGCGCATCAGCAAATATGCACAAATCACCCGCGCATCCATTGGAAATGTTGCCGTATCAGCCCACTGGTGTCACCATCCTCCGGTGACAACCCCACCGCTTGTCACCATTGAAATCCGGCGCAGTATCGGCTAGAATAGTGCCAGAACGAAACGAAAGCTCCTCCGAACAACCGTCCGCAGGCCGCAGCTCCCATGCCACAGGAGCTGCACCGCCTGCCTTTCAAGTGAAAAAGGAGAGCTACAAATGAAAAACGCTGTTTCCCGCTTTGGCAAGTTCCTCAGCGGCATGGTCATGCCGAATATCGGCGCATTCATCGCGTGGGGCTTCCTCACTGCTCTGTTCATTGAAGCGGGCTGGTTCCCCAACGAAAAGCTGGCCAGCATGGTCTCCCCGATGCTGACCTACCTGCTGCCCATCCTCATTGCAGGGCAGGGCGGCAAGATGATTGCAGGCGACCGCGGCCGTGTCATCGCCGCCATCGCCGTGGTGGGCTGCATCTGCGGCTCGGACTACACCATGCTGATGGGCGCCATGGTCATGGGCCCTCTGGCCGGCTGGGTCATCAAGCAATTCGATAAGAAGGTAGAAGGCCATATCCCCGCCGGTTTCGAGATGCTGATCAACAACTTCTCCATCGGCATTCTGGGTATGCTGCTGGCCATCCTCGGCTACTACGTCATCGGCCCGTTCATGACCGCCATCCTCACTGTGCTGACCGCCGGTGTGGACTTCCTTGTGGCACACAGCCTGCTGCCGCTGGTGTCCATCTTTATTGAGCCTGCAAAGGTATTGTTCCTGAACAACGCTATCAACCACGGCATCTTCAGCCCCATCGGTGCAAGCCAGGCTGCTGAGACCGGCCGCTCCATCATGTATATGCTGGAAGCCAACCCCGGTCCCGGTCTTGGTGTCCTGCTGGCCTACTGCTTCTTCTGCAAGGACGACACCACCCGCCAGTCCGCTCCCGGTGCTGTCATCATCCACCTGCTGGGCGGCATCCACGAGATCTACTTCCCCTACATCCTGATGAACCCCGTGATCATCATCGCCCCCATCGTGGGCAACTTCTGTGCCATCCTGTTCTACTCTATGACCGGTGCAGGTCTGTCCGGTCCTGCTTCTCCCGGTTCCATCATCGCCTACATGGCAATGGCTCCCCGGGATTCCATTCTCACCGTTCTGCTGGGCGTTGTCATCGCCGGTGCAGTCTCCTTTATCCTGTCCTCGGTCATTCTGAAAGCGACCTCCGGTCACACCAAGAGCCTGACCGATGCCCAGAACGAAATGAAGGAGATGAAGGCACAGGCCAAGGGCGAGATCCCCGAGCCTACTGCCGTGAATGTCGGCCAGATCCGCAAGATCGTCTTTGCCTGCGATGCCGGTATGGGTTCCAGCGCCATGGGTGCTACCAAGTTCCACAACCGCATTAAGGCGGAGCGCCCCGACTTGACCGTGACCAACTCCAGCGTGGATACCATCCCCGCCGACGCGGACGTGGTGGTCTGCCAGCGCGTTCTGGCTGACCGCGCCGCCAAGTGCGCCCCGCAGGCACAGCTTGTTACATTGGATAACTTCCTTGCAGATCCGCATCTGGACGCATTGTACAACGCACTGACCTCCACTACCCCGGCACTGGATGCCAAGGCCGAAGCTGCCGCCAATGAGGAGATCGTATCCGACCTACGCAATGCAGCCGTAGCCCCTCTGGCGGCTGCCGTGACCGAGGCTTCCAAAGCCAACGATTCCGTGATGAAGATCCAGGCGGAGGACATCCAGCTGGGTCTGCCCTCCGTCACCAAGGAGGAGGCCATCCGTGCCGCCGGTGCGCTGCTGGCAAAGCGCGGCTATGTGGATGACAGTTACGCCGATGCCATGGTGGAGCGCGAAAAGCTGGTGAGCACCTACATGGGCATGGGCGTAGCCATTCCCCACGGCACCAGCCAGAAGAAGGGCACCGTTAAAAAGTCCGGCGTTGTTCTGCTGCAATATCCGCAGGGCGTGGACTTCGGTGATGAAAAAGCCTACCTCGTGTTCGGCATTGCCGGTGTCGGCAACGACCATCTCGACCTGCTGGGCAATGTCTGCGAGATCCTTGAAGACGAGGATGCGCTGGAACAGCTCAAGACCACTTCCGATATGAACTATGTGCTGGAGCACTTACAATAACGATTCCAAAAAGGAGAGATTTTTATGAAGAGCATCGATATCACCATTCAGGACAAAGAAGGTCTGCACGCCCGTCCCGCCGGTATCCTGAGCAAAGCTGCCAAAGGCTTTGAGAGCAAAGTCACCATGACTAAGAACGGCAAAGTCGCCGACATGAAGAAGATCTTTGCCGTAATGGGTCTGGCCGTGAAGTGCGGCGAGACCGTGACCATCGCCGCCGATGGCCCGGACGAGGATGCCGCCATCGAAGAATTGACCAAGCTGTGCAAGGACGCATGACTTCTCCCTCCGTCTATGACCATTCTGCATAAATACTGCTGACGCAAAACCGCTCCGGGCAGAACGCTCGGAGCGGTTTTACTGTCAGTATGCGTTTTTCATCACCGTGTTTTCCAGAAAGCTGAAAAACACATCGTATTCATTTGGGGTCAGCATTTTGGGAGAACTCATGATCACAAGATCATGCCCGTGGTTTCCCACATGATAGGGTGGATGAGTGTGAGAATAGGGGTTTTCCAAAACCCTCTTGACGAATTTCACATACAGTGGTATTTTTCTTGTAAATCCCACCGTCTTTGTGGATTGGTTTGAAGCCATCCACAAAATGTGGTCGTGTTCATTTTGAACACAGGCACAGAAAGTGGTTGGTTATCACCGTGAGACCCACCACTTCCGTGAGGAAAAGTCCACGAAAGAACTTACCGTCCCGCAACACACCCGATTCATTTTGCCGCTTACTTCACCCGACAAAATCCATCGCTGCGCTGCGTGGGCGGTATTTTTCTTTTATGGTCACTTGTCGGGGCGGAGGCCCCTCCATCTTGCTAACGCAAGACCGTTCGGTCGCTCAAAAGCCCCACTGGGGCTTTTGTTGCTGCGCAAACGCGGCATTTTGCTTTCCGAAGAAACAAAAAATCCGAACCCTTCTCCTATCGAGAAAAAGTTCGGATTTTCATGGTTTGGTGCGATGGAAGGGACTCGAACCCCCGGCCTACTGATTCGTAGGAACCGAATAGCACATTTTGTCCATTTCATCATTCAACGTCAAATCGTCGTTTTGATCGAATCACAGTTATTTTTCCGTTGTTATTCTGTTGCATCCTTTGCATTGCT
>ENA-UPWO01001171-UPWO01001171.1-human-gut-metagenome-genome-assembly--contig:-NODE-1171-length-12159-cov-137.709071_pt1 | contig 12159 bp, 10 predicted proteins | sample MGYA00250056_ERZ773388 | MGnify/ENA primary metagenome ERZ773388 (study PRJEB29103, sample SAMN06112004) | human gut metagenome | biome: human gut; feature: ankylosing spondylitis patient; material...
GGCCTGTCAGGCCAGTACGCCCGTTTCCAGCAGGGTTCAGAATATTCGCTGGAAGTAACGTGGAAAAGACAGCTGACGGAATCCATTTCCCTTCAGCCATCGTTCCAGTACATCAAAAACGACAATGGAGATTTCACGGCTCTCAGTGCCCGACTCTATGTCAGTTTCTAGAATAAACGAAAAAGATGACTCGCCAAGACGTCTAGTCATCTTTTTCGTTTTTGCTTTTTTATTCAAATTCGGTACTGAAACCGGAATCTGGAATGGTTGGAGAATCGATGATGAATGATGCGGAAGAATGGGTGGTGAGAAACGGACCTTTATAGGTGGTCCTCTTTCCCTTCACCATGTGGACGTTTTCAAACGACAGGTTTTTCACCACTTTATCTTCAGTATCAATAGACTGGGTAGTCAGCTGAATATCCGTAACATCATCCTTGCCCAGAAAGAAATAGATGCTGAAAAAGAATCTTTTTCCCGTGAGCTGATCGCCCGAGATATCGTATATCCTAGTCAGGGTGGTCTTCTGGAGACAATGGCCCGTAGTTGGATTGAAGACATTACCGCAGTTGCCGGTAATCGTATATTTGAACGACTTCATGTAGTCCGGGCAAGGTTCCTGACGGCAGTTGAGCTGCAATACGGTTACTCCACGTTTCAGGATGCAGTCGTAGTTCTGGCTTTCTTCTCTATCTTTTACAGCAATATCCTGATAGGTATAAAACATATCTGTGACCTCATTTTTCGGGAAGACGACCTCAGTCTTTGATTTGATGCTGACCTTGTTGTCTTTTGAAGGGGTATCAGTGGAAGCGGCGATAGCCACCATCTTGTAATTACCTTTAGGCACATACAGTTTCACCTGTCCGAAATTCTTGTCGGTAGAGAATTGGGTTACCAAATACATCGTATCTCTATCTTCCGGAAACAGGGCTATCTCCAACTCAGTAATCTGCTTGCAGTCACTCAGGTTCTTCTTTCCATCGGTGTCTGCACGGGTAATCCAAGGAGATGCTGCCTGTGCTACGTCAGCAGTACCTGCTCTGGATTCAATTTCTGAGATTGATTTCTCGAAGAAGTTGAAGCTAACTTCCAGTTTGTCACTTCGTGATGAAGAATCCATCACGCCATCCTCTTTACTACAACTTACTACTAGTAAGGCTGCAATAATAAGCCATAGGCTTTTAGTGAAATATTTCTTCATAGGTTTTAAATTTGAAGAAATACGCCAGAATATCTGGTATTGTCTGCTATTACCCATCTAGTTGATACAGCTAGCTTTTTTTCTGTGATAGTATTGATGCGAAATTACTAAAATTTTGAATACGCTGTACTCCTCGCCCCCTATTTTTTAACTATCTTAACGAAGTTTTCACCTGATTAAACAAATAGGGGGCTTTTATGGGCACTTATAGATTACTCCTGCTCCACCTTCATTCCCGTAATCCGGCTCTTGAAATCGCCAGCCTTCTGGAGTGGGAACACCAGCGTGCGCTGATAGTGCATCTTGGCAGAAGGATTATACACGATAGGCTGAGTGGCAGTAGCATCACTCTTCTGGAATGTAGCCAGGTCTTTCGGCAGCATCGCATAAAGAGTAACCGGACCCAGCTCCTCGCGCAATTTGCCATCCACATAAAGACAGGTCTTCCTGTTGTCGCCCGTAATCGCCAGAGTTACCTTCTTGCCCTTCTCTACCCTGTAGTTGAACTTGTTGAGATAACCCTCGTGGGCAAAACCAAGCTGACCGCTTTCAGGGTCGGCAAGATAGAAGGTGGCGTTATCTGATGAGAACAACACCGTACCCTTCGGCTCATCGGCTCCCTCGATGGTGAACTCCACCCGATAGCCATAGCCCACTTCCTTCTCACCCGTGGTCTGACCAGGGTTCAATGTCTCTATTCTTAGCTGCTTACCCTTCTGCCAGCGTGCTGCCTCGTTTACCGCAGGAGCCTCGCTGAGCGCAAGACGAAGACGATTGAAATCTTCAAAGGAGAAAGATGTTGCAGCACCCGTCCAACATTTTGCCGACAGCGTCTGCAGGGCAGGGAACAATCGGTCGTGAATATCCTTCACCGTAATGCCGTTGCCCGCATGGTCGTTCCATACGGCAAACATACCGCCGAGAATGGCTGGGTCGTTCTCCTCGAACTTCTCGTTGCCAATCTGTGCCGGAGTCCATGAATCATAAAGATACTGGCAATTCAGGTAATCGTAATAATAGCCCGCTGCCGGAACGATGTAAACCAATCCGTCAGGAATGCTCACCAGTTTGTAGCCCTGGCGCTTCATCTCCTTCGGGTCAGCATAACCATTGTACCAGCAATGCATCATCACGTTCTCCGACTTCACCTTGGTATCGCCCTTGGCATGAGTAAGCGCACCCCAAACGGCAGCCTGCTTGCCAAACGACTCCACATATTTAATATAATGGTCGGTGAAGTAGCGGAATTTCTCCACCACCTCCTTCTTGGCGTTGGAATACTCATCGGTTCCGATGTGCACTACCTTACCACGGAACACGGGGTTCTTGCCCTCCAGATACTCCTTGAAGAGCCCATCCACAAACTTGTAGGTCTCGGGATTGAAGAGGTCGAGATGATCCATGCCATATTCCTTGGAACCGATTTCCGGCTTGTAATGGGTGAAGGCGAGCGAATGGGCAGGCACATCTATCTCGGGGATGATGTTGACGCCATACTGCTCTGCCAGCTTCTGGAGTTCGATAAACTCAGCCTTGGAATAGCTGCCATCCTTTGCCGTGAGTCCAGGATAGGTGTCGCATTCCAGTCGGAAGGCTGCCGGGGTCTTCGCCCAGTCGTTACCGAAATACTGTCGGAATCCGTTATCATTCAGATGAATCTGCAGGGTATTCATCTTGTAATAAGACATCATCTTGACGAGCGAACGCAGATAAGACATCGGGATGAACTTTCTTCCGCAATCCATCATGAAGCCTCGCAGCCCGTAGGCAGGCTTATCCTGAGTAGAGCCTTTAGGCAGCACGAAACCAGCCGATCGCTGCTGCTCAGAAAGCTGCAGCACGGTGCGGGTACCCCATACCAGTCCTTCTACCGAAGAAGCCGTGATGGTAGTTACGTCGCCGATGGTGAGGCGATAGCCTTCCTTGCCGAGCAGTCGGGCTGATTTCTTATCAGACTGGAGCACCAGCACGATGTCGCCGGCAGAGGGCTTTCCCGTCTTAGGCGTGAGCGGTTTTCCTACCAGGTCATGATAATCGGCAGCAAAGAGTTTCGCCACCTCCTGGACGTTCTTTCCTCCCTTCACCACGTATTTGCCCGATGGGGTAAACATTCCCTCTGCCCCGCTCCATTGCTTGAGTTCAGGGATTACAAAAGGTTTTTCGTTGACTGTTGCCCAGCCACACGAAAGCACCAAGGTGCAGCAAGCCGTCAGCAAGAGACGCTTGAAATCATTTAGGTTTTTCTTCATATTTTACTGTTTTAATCGTAAAGATAAAAAATGCGCTCCATCATGTGCCACTTCTCATCGCTCGTAGCACCCTTGCCGCACTTCTGGAACTTGCCTACCACTTCCTCCCACTCTGCCTGTCTAGGGAGGGTAGCGAGTTCTGCCATTTTCTTGTCCCAATCGAAATCTACGGGAGCATCCACAACCATCACCAGGCGGTTGCCGAAGATGTAAATCTCCATCTCCAGGATACCTACCTGTCGGATTCCTTCACGGATCTCCTTCCACTGCACTCCCTCTGAATGCAGGCGGCGATACTCGCGGATAGCCTCTTCATCAGATTCCAACTCCAGCCACTGCACGTAGCGTTTGGTGGCTACAGGATACTTCTTCTGTTCATAACCTTTCATCATAATCATTAGGGTTTTAAAGATTAAACATTATATTATCTGCAAAAATAATGCAAGCGAGCGCAATGTAAGCTTGCTTACAAATTGCCGAGCGCAGCTTATTTTCTGCAAAAATATGAAAAAAAATTGAGGTAAACAAGCCAAGTTACCGATATTTTGTTTATTTTTGCATTATCATTGCAGAAATGCAAGTTATGATTTACAAAACAATTCTATAAGATTAAAAGAAACTAAAGATTTACGATATGAAGAAACTACTTTTATCCATCGCCTTCCTGCTCCCTGCTATGGGAATGATGGCGCAGACTCAGGTAAAGACTGCCGAAGGTATTCTCGAAGGAAAAGACCTCTCAGGCATCACAGTTTTCAAGGGTATTCCATTTGCAGCCCCTCCTGTGGGCAATCTCCGCTGGAAGGCTCCTCAGCCAGCCCAGAAATGGCAGGGCGTCCGCGAGGCAAAGGAGTTCGGACCGAACCCGATGCAGGAACCTATCTTCGGAGACATGAACTTCGGCACGAAGACAAACAGCGAGGATTGCCTATACCTTAATATATGGACTCCTGCAAAGACCATGAAGGAGCATCTGCCGGTTTTGATTTATTTCAACGGCGGAGGACTGATGGCTGGCAGCGGAAGCGAACCTAGATATGCGGGCGATGCAATGGCGCGCAAGGGCATCATCTCCATCACAGCCAACTATCGTGAGGGCATCTTCGGATTCTTCGCTCATCCACAGCTCTCCAAGGAAACATCCTACAAGGGTTCCGGCAACTATGGATTCATGGACCAGGTGGCAGCCATCCAATGGGTGAAGGATAACATCGAGGCTTTCGGCGGAGACCCTAACCGCATCACCATCGTAGGTGAATCGGCTGGTTCCATGTCAGTAAGCGCCCTGATGGCTTCCCCTCTTTGCCAGGGACTCTTTGCCCAGGCTATGGGTTCCAGCGGTTCGGTGATGGGATTCAAGAAGATTGCCACCCAGAAGGAAGCCGAGGAGAAAGGCGTGCAGCTTGCCCAGAAAATCGCAGAGAAGATGGGCAAGGAAACGGGCAAGAAAGTGAAAAAAAACATAGGAATGAAGAATCTCAACGAGCTTCGTGCCCTTCCTGCCAAGGAACTGATGAAGCTGGCGGGAGTAAGAGCGGTTCCTGTCTATAATATCGACGGATATTTTATGAAAGAACAGCCTGTAGATGTCTTCGCCAAGGGCGAGCAGACCAAGGTGCCTCTGCTCATTGGTGGCAACAACCAGGAGATGACACCATGGGCGGTATTGATGGGCAAACAGCCTACCGTTGAGAATCTGAAGGCTGGCGCCAAGGCCACCTTCGGGTCAGAGAACATCGATGAACTCTTCCGCCTTTACGGAATCAACAGCGACAAGGATGTACTGGAGCAGCCGGGTGTGAATCTGGCTTCGGATATCTTCCTGGATTATTCTACCTGGAAGTGGGGCAACATGCACAAGCTGACTGGCGGACAGCCAGTTTACCGCTATCGCTATTGCCATCCTCGCCCAGCAATGGCCATCAAGGGCAAGGTGGCAGCTTTGGCTGGCGGCGTGGTAGATGCGAAAGAAGATGCAGCTCCTGCTCCACAGGATAAGGGTGCCGTTCACTCTGCCGACATAGAATATGCAATGGGCACCTTGCCAACCAACCGCGTGTTCAACTGGCAACCGGAGGATTACATGATCAGCGACATCTTCAGCCAGTATTATGTAAACTTCGTGAAGACCGGAAATCCAAACAGTCTGGGTCTGCCGGAGTGGCCATCCACCAATGGCAAGGCCGTTGCCCCTGTGCTTCAGATAGATGTAAAGACAGAAGTGAAGTCTGATGCCCAGATGGAGAAGCGCTATGATTTCATCGACAAAATGTTCTGGGAGAAGAAATAGAGATGTTTCAGAAATTCATCATCAATAGAGACGGAGTGCTGAAGTTCGGCCACGTCTATCTTCACCGTGACATGCTGGCCCCGGGTGAGCAATGCACCTACGGCGGAGGTTTATGGAAAATTGATGAAGGCAGGGGAGCCATCGTGCTCTATGGAAGGAGTTTCGACTTCGGTCCTCCCGATTTCGACTTTGTGAAACAGATAGACTGGACGGGCTTGGGGGGAACCCCTCGCCCGCTGCTCTATCTGCCGCATTGGCCTAACGAGGAAGAGATTGTGCCTATCATCATCAATTGAGAAAATAGTATAATATTCTATAAATTCTATGCAAAAAGTTTGCTCTTAACAGATAAAAGCGTACTTTTGCGAAAAGAATTCACTTAAAAAGCAGTATAGTATGAAAAAGAAATTAGTTTTGACTGCAGCCGTTATCGCTGCATTGTCAGTTGTCTCTTGCAATAGCAAGAAGACAAATAGCCAGGGAGCTGATCAGGATAGCCTCAGCTATGCAGGAAATGATTCGCTCAATTCTAACGATATCGTGCTCGATTCCATCGCCGGCACCTATGAGGGAACTCTCCCTGCTGCCGATTGCCCAGGAATCAAGACAGTATTGACGCTCAATGCCGACAGTACCTATCAGTATTCTGCCGACTATCTGGAGCGCAAGGATGGTCACGACGAAGCAAGCGGTATCTTCAAGGTCTTGGCTAACAACGTAGTGGAAATCACCCGCCCATCCAGCGGCGAGACAACTTACTTCAAGGTGAAGGATGCCAACAGCCTCATCATGACCGACTCGCTCGGTACTGAGCCTGAAGGCGCCATGGCTAAACACTATGTGCTGACCAAGAAGAAGTAAGCTATTCACATCTAAAAAAAGCACCCATCTCATATCAAGAAAGCATCTTTTTCTGCTTCCGAAATACGAGATGGGTGCTTTGCGTTGTGACAGTTGGCGGAATTATTTCTTTTGATACACCCTTACATAATCGATGAAATACTTCATCGGAAGAGCGGAATCATCTATTTCGCCACCATTATCACCGCCCAGGGCAAGATTGAGCAGGAGATACTGCGGCTTCTTGAAAGGCTGCTCGCCATTGCCCAGCTTGCCATTCACCGCCTCTGCCTGACTAATCTCGTTGAGAAGTTCATCGTCCAGATAAAGACGGATGCTCTGCTCATCCCAATCCATACGCCAAACGTGGAACTTATCAGCCCATTGCGCATCACGATCTGTGAAATGGGTGAAAGGGATAGCCTTACTGTTCCATTTCGCCGTCCAAGGCTTATCGGTACCCCAGCAGGCATTGGCAAGGATATGAGGCACTCCCTGCCTGCGATAATACTCCATCATGTCGATTTCTCCATTCGACGGCCAGTCCATGCCACGCCCCAGAAGCCAGATGGCAGGCCAGGATCCGCCAGCCGTAGGAATCTTCGCCCTTACCTCTACCCTGCCATAGAGAAACTCCTTCTTCTCTGCCGTATTCACCGAAGCAGAGGTATAATGAATCTTCTCGATGTTCTCAGGCCATCGGCTGCTGTTCTTCCTGAAACCGGGATTTCTGCGAGCCTTCTTCTCCTTACGGGCCTCGATTACGAGATTGCCATCCTTGCAATAGGCATTGGCTTTCTGATACCATTGCGCCTCGTGGTTGCGCTTGAATCCCTCCTCGTAGTTCCACACCCTGGAATCGAGAAGTCCATCGGTATTGAACTCATCGCTCCATACCAGTTTCCAGTCATTCTGAGCCATCAGGGCAGATGGAGACAAAGCCATCGCCAACACTCCGAACGCCATTCCCATTTTCTGCTTTACATTCATATTGATTGATTGTTTTGTTATTAATTTCCAATGATTGTCAGTTTCACGTATAATCATAGAATCAATAATACTGATGATTACTGAATTAATGATGCTTATGATTACCTAAGATGATGCAAAAATACAAAATTACGATAAGAAAGAAGAGTACTTTTCGAGAAATCAGGAGTATTTTTCGAGAAATCAAAAGTTATATTCTACATTCCAACATATTACAAACCCATTACATTCTCATCTTTCACGTTAAATTCAATTAAGTTTTACCTCATAACTTTCGCTATTTCAGATATTTTTCCTAATTTTGCGTCCACGTTTCCAACGGATGAAATGAATATTAAGATTAGATTATAAAATTAGGTATTATATAAAATAGAAAAGGAAAAAAGAAAAATGGAACATGTTTTTACTGAATCGATGTTTTTGGTGGGCTTTGTGATATTTATCGCCGCCATACTCGTATTAGACATGCTGGTCATCGACCGAAAGGCGCATGTGGTTTCCATCAAGGAAGCCGGCTCCTGGACGGCAGTATGGATAATTCTCGCTCTCGCCTTCGCCGTGTTCATCTACTTTCATGGAGACATGGTGCACGGCATAGAGAACTTCGACGACCTAAAGCTGATAGCCTCGCGCTATGCTTCTCATCTCAAACTGGATCCGAACGATTATGAAGGGAGTCTGCAGCAATATCGCCACTACATGACCATCTCTTACATCTCAGGTTATCTGATAGAGAAGACGCTCTCAGTGGATAATCTCTTCGTGATGATGATGATCTTCAGTTCATTTGGAGTGGATAAGAAAGATTACCAGCACGTATTGAACTGGGGTATTCTGGGAGCCATCGTGCTTCGCTTCGTCTTCATCTTTGCGGGTGCTGCCCTCATCAGCCGATTCGCCTGGATATTGCTCGTATTCGGAGGATTCCTGGTTTACAGCGGTGCCAAGATGTTCTTGAACAGAAACAAGAAGGAAGAAATCAATGCCTTGGATCATCCGGTAGTGAAGTTCATGCAGCGACGTCTGCATCTGGGACCTCTGGTAATGACGGTGGTGTTCATCGAGTTCTGCGATCTGATTTTCGCTTTCGACAGTATCCCTGCCGTATTCTCGGTTTCGCTCGACCCGTTCGTGGTGTTCTTCTCCAACATCTTCGCCATCCTGGGCTTGCGTGCCCTCTTCTTCCTGCTGGCAGCAATAGCCGATAAGTTCCGCTACTTGAAGGTGGGCGTGAGCGTGCTGCTGGTGTTCATCGGTGTAAAGATGCTCATCCACGATTTCTTCGAGATTGATGCAGTAAGTTCGCTGGTATTCATCATCCTCGTCTTGCTCGTCAGCATCGGAGCTTCGGTGGTGATTCCGCAGAAAAAGGAAGCTTAAAAACACAAAACGCAGTAATACGCCCTGAAAGGGCAGAAGCTCCTAGCCCAGGGCACCGCCCTGGGTTTACGCATAAGCAAGAATGTCGCCCTGTAAGGGCAAAAGCTTTTAAGTACCTGGAAAGTACAAAGTTTTTGCCTTTACAGGGCGAACTGTTTATATTTCTAATACCTCCTCAACGATCTATACTTAATGGTATAAATCCGGTTGAAATAATCCTTCCATTCATTCGGCTCCTTGTCATCATCCCGAACAATCCGAATACCATAAAACCTGGTGCCGGTTTCCTTATACTCCTTGAACCTCGCCAACATTTGCTGCGGCGGATTCGGAATCAGGAAATCCGTAATCCAAAGCACATCAGCATTCACATAATGCAGACCATCGTTATCCAGCAAATCAAACATCTGGTTCATCATCTTCTTTGCCGAAGTTCCACCGCCTATAAAAGGAAGATGGGTTGTAGTAGGCTGGCGCCGAGTTCCGGGAATTCCGGAAGATTCATGAGACTCCACAACCGTGATTCCAATCCTCTTCAACCGCTCCGCTTTCCGCTTCGCCATCAGATCGATGGCACGGGTACTCACGGAGAAATCTATCAGAAAGCAATCACGCTCCAAATCCTCTGCCGTTTCTTCCAACAGGGAAATCAGCGTAGAAGAAATCCTTTCAGGCGTTCCATACATACTCGCCGAAGTATCCAGGCAAACTATCATAGGACCCTTTCGGGAAGCATGGGTAAAGCCGAGTTTGCGGGATGGCTTCGACATTTCGCTCTTGTAACGGAAAGTCTGGAGCCTGCGGGTTCGATACTTATAGATAAAAAGCCCCTCCATATCCTCATCGCTGTATTGCGCCAACTCCAGCGGAAGAAGCGAATTGAGATCATCGCCCACGGTAATGCCCTCGATGTCGCTTCCTGCGGAATGCTCCATCTTCATCTCCACCCCCGAAGCGATGGTGAGCCTATCTTTGCCGTTGGCATCTGCCACACGACCCATCTTTGCCACAATCTCCTTGATTTCAGGATATTGATCCTGAATCTTCACCTGATTCAGACGACGTTCAAATTCCGTTTCCGTCCATCCGTTCGTCATCAGTTCCCAGGCCTGCACGGCTCGCTGCTCCGAAACGCCCTTCGTCTTCATGTTGCGGGTTATCTGGTCCATCATGCGAACCAATCCCGTTTCGAAGTTATTCTGACGGAGCGAGATAAAATCCTTCAGTTTCTTCAATACCTGATGGTCGATGCACACCTTCCAGTCTCTTACCAGACGCTCCCAGTTTTCGGGTTTCGAAGCTCCATCGCCAGCCATCAGTTTCAGGAAGAAAGACTTATCGAATCCATCCTCCCGGTGTTCCTGATCCAACTGGTCGATGAGCGGAAGCCACACCTGCTCATCCATTCTCTTAAAGGGAGTCCAGTCGAGCACATCATCAGCCCGATGACTTTCGGTCCAGGCACGCTGGCGCTGGAATCGCATGTGATGAACGCATTCCACGATGAATTTTCCCACACAATCATAGAATACCTTGCTCTTGATTTTGCTGTTCACCACCTGGCGAACGAATTTCTGTACCTCTTCACCAGTTTCCGGAATCGTCACTTTCAGGGTAAAGAAATGAATGAGATAATCCTTCAGCGGGTCTTCCTTCAAATCCCAAGGCATGGCTGCGCCTGTCGGATCAGGAATCTTTACCTGCCCCGACTTGCAGAAGTCGTCTAGCATCTTCAAGTAATACTGTGCTTCCGCCAAGTCCTTGTTATTCTGGAATTTCATCTTATTCAATATTTTTCACCAAATCGGTAAAAAGCCTCTTATAATTATAGGAAGATTAAGCCTTCTCTTTCTCCATCAGATATTCTGCGAAGATTCTTGCTGCACTCTCTACTTTGGCAGCGCAAGGGCGAGACTTGTAGTATTCTGCCGTTCTTGCTGAAGCCACATAGCTGGATTGCGCCTTCTCATGGCCCTTCAAGCCCAGAATCTCGGCACAGATGATACTGCCATTCTGCTCCTTCGATTTGGCTAACAAATCCTGCACCACCTTGTAGCAGGCCGACTTTCCCTCGCGGTCATCCCCCTCGGTCTGTCCGCAATCCAAGCCAACGAGCACCACAATGCCCGAAACGGCTCCACACATCATTCTCATTCTGCCAACTCCACCACCGAAGCCGGCACCAATGCGCTTTGCCATCTCATCATCAAGACCATACAAATCGGCAAAGGCAGCCACCACCGACTGGCAGCAGCCATAGCCCTGCATAAAATTCTCCACCGCTTGGTGAACACGAGCCTCCAACTCTGGAGATAAAGTTATCTGTTCGTTCATCATGTTTTTGTTCTTCTATATATGTTTTGATTCTTCTATATATGTTTTGATTCTTCTATATATGTTTTGGTTCTTCTATATATAATAATGTATAAGTAACAAGAGGCGATTAAACCTCATAAAGTTTCATCGTATCCTGTCGGGTAAACGCCAACTCCTTATAGAAATCACGGAGATAAACTGAGATTTCAGCCTTATCATCCGAAGACACAAAGAGATTCTCGCCCAACTGCCTTTCCAGCGAAGTCAAGCCATCCGAAAGGGTTTCGATTTCCCCCTCATAATCTCTGCCATCATCAGGATTCCTGCGAACCCGATGATACTTGATATCCTCAGCAAGCGCATTCTTCATCTCCACCAGTTTTTCTGCAAAAGGAGAAAAGAGTGCCCGGATTACGATGCTTCGGATAGCATCCCGCTCTTCCGGTTCCTGCCACAGACAATGGTAGATAGGAAGCAGGTCGCAGATATCCACCTCTTCCCTATCCTGCATGAAGGCTGAAGTGCGAAGCAGACGAACGATGTTTTTCCATCGGCGGTCGCTCACATAGATGTTTCGGCGCTCGGCAGCCTCATCCACATTCACGGCTCTCAGAGACTTACGGATGGCGGAAATTGCATCTAGCACCTCCTCCTTCACGCCAATCTTACAGATTTTCTCCGCCCATTCAGCATACTCCTCAGGGGATATTCTTATATCGCACACGGATTTCACAGATCTCACAGATTTTTTCTTTGTATTCTCAGAAATAAACAAATCTCTTTCTGATGTTTCTACTCCCATTGGCATTTGCTTTACAGAAGACTTCTTGGACATAACATTAGCCTCATCCGTGGAATCAGTGAGATCCGTGTGAGACTCATTAGATTCC
>ENA-UPWO01001189-UPWO01001189.1-human-gut-metagenome-genome-assembly--contig:-NODE-1189-length-11967-cov-16.201766_pt1 | contig 11967 bp, 10 predicted proteins | sample MGYA00250056_ERZ773388 | MGnify/ENA primary metagenome ERZ773388 (study PRJEB29103, sample SAMN06112004) | human gut metagenome | biome: human gut; feature: ankylosing spondylitis patient; material...
GATATGATTCGCACCCATATGAACGATGGAGAGAGTGGGCCGGTCACTCTGAATTGTGATAAAGGTTGCTATGTGGTAGAAGGACGCCTTTGGAAGGGACAACTTGACAATATTCAGGACAGCATTGTTTTTATCGACGAAGGAAATGAGTTTGTCAAGACCAAAGATTTTGCACGTGCGATTCAGCAGACCGACAACTATTACGTCATCGTGACCAGAGAGGGTTTGTCTGCCTTGCCATACAGTGTGGAAGAGGTGTACGGAATCCGGACCTCTGGAAAGTATGGGGCACTGAAACAGAGCTATCATTCGTTCTATCGAATCTACCCGGATAGTACGACTGAGAATATTAAGCCGGAGAAAATTCTGACCGAGGACAGCAATTCGGGTTATCAGTTTTTTGACGCGGTCTGTGCAGAGCATCAAATGCAGTGTGATACTGCAAATGGAAAGTCAAATGTGTTTTCCTATTTGAAGGCGCATAAGGATGAAAAGATTCTGGTGATTGCAGATGGCGCTGCCTTTGGCCCGGAAATGGATAGGGTGTTGCAGTTGGTGCTGACAAGAGAGAATCTGGAACTCTATTTGCCAGAATCTTTTGAATGGTTAGTGCTTTCTTCTGGAATCCTGAAAGATACGGAGGTTGCACAGATCTTGCAGACACCGTCTGACTACATCGACAGCAAGGAATATTTTAGCTGGGAGCGTTACTTTACGGCGCTTCTGACGGAGAAAACGGCGGGAACATATCTGAATTATACCAAGAAAACGCTGAATGAGGCCTATCTGAGGGATGGTGTGAAAAACGCGATTTTGGGACAGATGCAGAAAGTCGAATTGAAATAAAATCAAAAGAAAGTGGAATCGTAATGAGGATACAGTATACATTAAAGGTTTATCCGGCAGGGCTTGGGCGCAGCGTATACAGAACGATAACCATCTGTGGTACGGATACACTGGATCAGCTCTGCATGGCGATTTTGAATGCATTTGGTTTTACGGCAGAGCATCTGTATGAATTTTGCATGGACAACAAGATGTACAGCGAAGACTGCTATCGATTCAATCCGATGGAAGATGACCTGTTTGACGAAGATGATGCAGAAGGAACCGATATTGCATTAGATGAACTGGGGCTGATCGAAGGACAAAAATTCTCGCTCCATTATGACTTTGGCGATGATTGGATGTTTGCCATCCGTGTGATGAAAATAGAAGAAGTAAAAAAACATCGCAAGCCGATGCTGCTCAGTTCAAAAGGAAGCGTTGAGCAGTACCCGGAGGGAGAAGAATGATGTCCAACGCTCTGTAATTTTGGCACCCGCCCAGGCTGCGATCAAGAACCCCCGCAAGTAATTGCGTGAGGGCTTGAGAAAGCACGAATAAAGCATAATGAACCGCCTCGGTTTCCGTAACAGGAGATCGGGGCGGTTTTTATATCGTGGATTATATTTATTTTACATATTTACACAAAAAGATTTGAAAAGAAGCGGAGGCGGTGACTGGTTGAAAATTTAAGAGCGACTGAGTATAATAAAACTGTAAAATGCTTTATTTGGGAAAAGAGGTCTGTATGGCAAAGTTTGTACCATTTATTATAAAAACAGACGGCAGTCAGAATATCAGTGTGAAAATCGTGCGCATGAAAAAGTCTGATGCGGTACAGACTGAAAAAGAACCCGTCTGGCAAACAAGCTGGTTGTCAGATTATATTCAGGATGATGCCTTTGAAAAGTATGCCTTAAAGACGGGTAATGGCGAATTGGTTGCGCTGGCTGCATACGAAATATTGGAAAATGACGTGATGGTTCATATTACCTACATTGAGAGCCAGCCGGAAAGCAATCCGACAATTGTCGGGCATTCTAAAAAGTATCAGGGCATTGGCCGAGTGTTGATTGCGTACGGAATCAAGCTGTCGATTGACCATGAATGCGGCGGGACGGTCACGTTCGAGGCAAAGGTTCCGGAGCTGGCAGAGCATTATGTCCGGGACTATGGAGCTTGTCCATTGCCGAGTTTTGGTGGAGCACCGCGTTATGAACTTTCTGGTGAGGCGGCAATGAACATCTTTGTAACTTACTTGAAATGAGGTGTGTTTGATGAGTGCAAAAGAATATTTTCAGCGTGATGCAGAGCGAGAGATATTTTATCGCACATTTTATCAAATTTGCAGACGCTTTAATGTCACATGGTCAACAGCAACACCGGAAGTCCGAGCTTTTATTGAGGAAGTTACCCGTGTGACTTATGAACGGGAAAAAGCAAAGCGTAACGGAGTTTCTCTTAGTACGGTGAAGCCGTTCTTTGGTGATACAGCGTGTTAAAGAAACGGCAGATCACTGTTGCGAACGCTCTGTAATTTTAGCACCCGCTCAGGCTGCTATTAAGAATCCCCGCAAGTGATTGCGTGAGCGCTTGAAAAAGCACAAATAATGCAAGTGAACCGCCCCGGTTTCTGTAACAGGAAGCCGGAGCGGTTTTTGTGTCATTTGCTGAATCGGAAGGATCCGCTTGTAAAGTTGGGAAAAAAGGTGTAATATTGGTATACAGAGATTTAGAATAATGCTTGATATGTAAAGTCTCTGGGATCTGCATCAGCGGATGTGCTCCGAATGCTTGATAGGGGGCAACACTCTCCCCGCCTTGCGGGGGTAACAGCCGGAAAACGGCAAACATCAAAAAACTGAAAAAAACCATGAAAAAGCAGCAAACATCCGTTTTATAGGACTTTTTGCGTGCTATTCTATCCTCAGAGAAACCCCGATGATGCGGAAAAAGCGATTTTCCTGACTGCAGTGGAGGTGGAACAGGATGAGACGACGAACGCTTTCTTACGAGGTACGGCTGTTTGCAGGCAAAACAGACCCGGTGAACAGCGGTTTCTGGCTGCCGCTCTGGATGCACCTGCGGGATACGGCGGGTATTATGGTATATCTGGCGCAGAGGTGGCTGCCGGAAAGCGTCCGTCAGCATATCGAGCTGGACGAGGACCTGCTGACACAGACCGCCTGCTTTCTGGGGTGGGTGCATGATATTGGTAAATTGAGCGGCTGTTTTGCCGGGCCTATTATGGAACTTCTGCCGGAGCGCAGACAGCGCCTGGAGAAATACACAACGCTCAGTTACCGGGAACAGAACCGCAAGTATTCACGTCACGCGTTGGCGAGTGAGGCCATCTTGCGGTGGCTGAAATGCCCCAACGGGCTTGCATCGGTAGCGGGAGCGCACCATGGCAAGCCGCAGACCGGGAAGGACGTATTTGACCAGCTGGGCGATGAGGAAGAAGAAGGTTGCTGGGAATCTAACTACTGGCCCGAGGGTGAGCAGGAATTCTGGGAGAGCTGCTGGCGGGAACTGTTTGACTACGCCTTGCAGGAAAGCGGCTTTTCCAGCGTGGACGAGCTGCCGCAGCTGACCATCCCGGCTGAGATCTTGCTGACAGGTCTGCTCATCATGGCGGACTGGGTCGCCAGCAACACCCGGTACTTTCCGCTCATTCCGGTGGAAGAGGTGGGCAGCGATACCCTGTATCCCGCCCGTGTCGATCGAGCGTGGGAAGCGCTGGACCTGACCTCTCCGTGGGAGGTGCAGTCAGATGTGACGGAACCGGGGGCGTTTGCGGAACGGTTCGGCTTTCCGCCCAACGAAGTCCAGCGGGCCATGCTGGAAGCTGTCAGCCGCACGCAGGAGCCGGGGATGTTCATTCTGGAAGCACAGATGGGCGTGGGCAAGACGGAAGCTGCGCTGGGTGCGGCAGAGATTTTAGCCAAGCACGGTGGTGAGGGCGGCATCTTCTTTGGTCTGCCCACCCAGGCCACCGCAAACGGCATCTTTGGGCGGCTGCTGGCATGGGCCGAAAAGCAGCCGGATGGGTTGGAGCACTCCATCAAGCTGGCCCACGGCATGGCCGAACTGAACGAGGCCTACCTCCGATTGCAGCAGGACACGGTGCGGGTGGAGGAGGATCTGGAAGCAGACCTCGATGCTGACCCGGAGAGCCGGGTGATGGTGCATCAGTGGTTCCGCGGCAATAAACAGGGGCTGTTGGCTGATTTTGTCATCGGTACGGTGGATCAGCTGTTACTGGCGGCGTTACAGCAAAAACATGTGATGCTGCGCCACCTTGGCCTTGCGGGCAAGGTGGTGGTCATTGACGAGTGCCACGCCTACGATGCCTATATGAACTGCTATCTTGACCGGGCGCTGACCTGGCTGGGCCGGTACAAAGTACCGGTGATCCTGCTTTCCGCTACCCTGCCCGCCAAGCGCCGGGTCGAGCTGGTCAGGGCCTACCTGAATGGAAGAACCGCTCCGGACGGCTTATGGCAGACCTGCCGGGGCTATCCGCTGCTGACCTGGACGGACGGCAAACAGGTGGAGCAGACGACTATCCCGCTGGAAATCGAGCCACGCAGAGTGGAGACATTCCCGCTGACCGAGGAACAGCTGACTGACACTCTGCGCAGTGCCTTGCGGGAGGGCGGCTGCGCGGGCGTGATCGTCAATACCGTGAAAAAGGCGCAGGCCATTGCGGCCCGTCTGCGGGCAGAACTGCCGGAGTTTGAGGTGGTGGTATTCCACGCTCAGTTCCTCATGCCCGACCGTGCCGCCAAAGAAGAGGCGCTGATGAAGCGCATCGGCAAGCACTCCACCCCGGAACAGCGGGATAAGCTCATTGTGGTGGGCACGCAGGTGCTCGAGCAATCCCTTGATATCGATCTGGATCTTCTGGTCACAGAGCTCTGCCCCATGGATCTGCTTTTACAGCGCATCGGACGACTGCACCGCCACGAGGGGCGGGCTCGTCCCCGGCCGGTGGCGCAGGCCCGCTGTGCCGTGCTGGACACTGGGACGGAGGACTTCGACGAGGGCAGCAAGGCGGTTTACGGGGAATGGCTGCTCTGGCGCACCCGCAAGCTCCTGCCCACCGCCATCACCCTGCCCCATGACATTGCCCCGCTGGTGCAGGATGTCTATGGCTGGGAGCCCGACCCGCTGCCCGCCAGCCCGCAGAGCATGGCGGCCCGGGTGGAGTACGAAAAGGCCCAACAAATCAAAATGGGCAAGGCAGAGACCTTTACCATCCTGCCGCCAGAAGAGCACAGAAAGCGCCCTTCCCGGAATACGCTGGACAATTGGATGGATGATGTGGGTGCGGTCAGTGACAACGGTGCCCGCGCGGCGGTGCGTGACGGTGACCCTTCCATTGACGTGCTGGTGCTGATGCGGGATGCGGCGGGAAATGTCCGCTTCCTGCCCGATGAAACGGGGCAGCCCGGTGTCTGCGTGCCCACGGACGAGCCGCCTCAGCCGGAGATGGCGCTTCAAATTGCACGGCAGAAGCTGCGCCTGCCCGGATATTTCAGCAAGCGGTGGTCGGTGGAACAGACCATCGACGCACTGGAAGCCCGGAACCGGGAAGTGTTCGGGCTGTGGCAGCAGTCGCCGCTGCTGCGGGGAGAACTGATCTTACTGCTGGATGACCACCTGACCGCACAGCTTGCCGGGCAGGTGCTGCAATACGACCGTGAAAACGGTCTGACCTACCGGAAGGAGGAAGAGAATGAAGCAAATTGAGTATAATTTGCTGGAGGAACGCTGGGTGCGGGTGCGCGGGCAGGACTATACCGTGCAGGAAGTCTCTCTGCCGGATGCCCTGCTGCACGCCCACGAATACCGCGACCTGGCCGGAGAACTGCCCACGCAGGATGCCGCCATGCTGCGGCTGCTGTTGGCGGTTCTGCACACGGTGTTTTCCCGGGTGGATGAAAACGGTATTCCGGCCCCCTTTGAGGAAACGGACGATGCCCTGATCCGCTGGGAGGAGCTGTACCGGCTGGGGCATTTTCCGGAAGCGCCCATCCGGGCCTATCTGGAGCAGTGGCGAGACCGCTTCTGGCTTTTCCACCCGGAACGCCCCTTCTGGCAGGTGCCGGAAGCGAAGATCGGCACGGAGTACACCGCTTCCAAGCTGAACGGGGAACTTTCCGAGAGCAGCAACAAGCTGCGGTTATTCTCGTCCTATGCGGGTGAGGGCAAGGAGGGCCTGACTTATGCCCAGGCGGCCCGCTGGCTGCTGAGTGTGAATGGCTACGATGACACCTCTGCAAAGCCCAAGGGCAAGGGTCTGCCCTCGGTGGGCGCTGGCTGGCTGGGAAAGCTGGGGTACATTCAGGCGCAGGGCAGCAACCTGTTCGAGACTTTGATGCTGAACCTCACTCTGCTCAAGGATGGCGTAGAACTGTGGGGGGAGAATCATCCCTGCTGGGAACTGGAACAGCCCCGCAGTGCAGAGCGCACAGAGATCGCCCTGCCGGACAATCCTGCGCAGCTGCTGACCCTGCAATCCCGGCGGCTTCTGCTCGACCGAGAGGGGGAAATCGTGACCGGATTTTCTCTGCTGGGCGGCGATTTCTTCCCCCGGGAGAACGCATTTGCAGAACAAATGACCGTCTGGCGTGACCCGGATGCCAAAAAGAGCAAAAAGACCGGGCAGGTCACCTTTGTGCCCAGCCGTCACGACCCGGCAAAGCAGTTCTGGCGGGAGTTTCCGGCAGTGTTCTGTGAGGAAGGGGAAAGCGTCCGCAGGCCCGGCGTTGTACGCTGGGTGGAAATGCTTCAAAATGACCCGGACTGCCCGCTGGAACGCAAGCGGCTGATCCGCTTTGCCATCAGCGGCATGAAGTATGGCGATAAGGATTTCTTCGTGAACGATTCTTTCAGCGACAGCCTGACCTTTCAGGCCGCGTTGCTGGGAGAACTGGGACGGCGCTGGACAGTGCCCATCCGGGATGAGATCGGGCGCTGCGAGCAGGCCGCGCAATGCGTCGGCCGCCTTGCCTGGGAGCTCTCCCTTGCGGCGGGAGATAAGAACGATACGACCGCGGAATCTGCCCGCACCCAGTTCTACTTTGCCATCGACCAGCCGTTCCGACTTTGGCTGCAGAGCATTGACCCCGAAACGGACAAGCTGGACGAAAAAGCCGATGAATGGCAGGAGAAAGCCCGCAAACTGGCCGCAGAGCTGGGCCGCCAGATGGTGGAGCGGGCCGGAAATGCCGCCTTTGTGGGCCATAGGGTCGAGGTGAAAACAGGCGGTAAAAAGGACGAAAAGAAAACCGTTCTGTATACGGCCCCCAAGGCCTACAATAGCTTCCTGTACAATCTGCGGAAGCTCTACCCGAAGAAAGAAGGAGGAACAGCATGATAACGGATGCGATCCATGATTATGTGGCCGGACAGCTGAGCGGGCTGTGGAGCCTGCCCAAACCCCAGCGGCGTGCCCGGCTGGCAGAGCTGCGCCGGGGCGTTGGGCATCAGCCCGGCGACCTGCCGGCGCTGTGGGGCAGCTTCCTGCAGGAACTGCCCAAAGAGCTCTGGGGCAGGGAAACGGCGGCAGGAGAGTGCCGGGAACCATCGGAAGCCGAGTGGGCGGTCTACCTTGCCCTGACTCTCTACGCCCTGCACCAGCAGGGAGAAGAGAACGTTTCCATGAATGAAAAGGGCTGCACGCTGGGCAGGGCGGTGCGCCTGCTGGCCCAGAATTCCGCAGCTGCCGCGCAGGACTGGACCGAGAGCAGCGTCCTGCGCCGGTTCAACGCACTGGCCACAGCGGATTCCATGCCCGAGGTGTCCCACTACCTCCGGGGGATGGTGCAGCTGTTCCGGGGAAATGAACCGAAGCTGAAACTGGATTACCCCCGGCTGGCTGTGGAGCTGTACCGGTTCCAGCTCCCGGATCAGGCAGCCAATGTCCGCCTGCAGTGGGGCCGGGACCTCTACCAGATGAATGCCGACACACCTGAAACCGAAGAAAAGGAGAATTGAAATGGATACCAAGCGTCTGTATGTTGATTTTCATGTGCTGCAAACGGTGCCGCCCAGCTGTGTGAACCGCGACGATACCGGCAGCCCCAAGACGGCTGTCTATGGCGGTGCCACCCGCGCCCGGGTATCCTCTCAGGCGTGGAAGCACGCGATCCGCAAAATGTTTGCCGAAGAAATGGCCGACATGGTCGAGACCGGAAAACGTACCCTGAAAGCAACTGACCTTGTGGCCGGGGAACTGGCCGCACTGGCTCCTGAACTGGACGATGCCAGACTGAAAAAGGATGCAAAAAAGGCACTGGAAAATGCAGGCATCAAGCTGAAAGATGACAACAACGCCGCCCTGCTCTTTTTGAGCACGGCCCAGGCCCGGGCGCTGGCCCGGCTGGCCGCCGAGGACTGCGAGGAGAAGGATGACTACAAAAAGGCCCTGAAGGAGAACCCTTCGGTGGATATGGCTCTGTTTGGCCGGATGGTCGCCAGCGATCCTTCCCTGAATTACGATGCCGCCGCTCAGGTGGCCCACAGCATCTCCACCCATGCCGTGCAGAACGAGTTTGATTACTTCACCGCTGTGGATGACTGTGCCCCGGAGGATTCGGCAGGCGCGGGCCATCTGGGCACGGTGGAGTACAACTCTTCCACCCTGTATCGCTATGCCACCGTCAACATGGTGGAACTGGTACACCTGCTGGGGGCTGAAAAGGCAGCCCAGGCTGTCCGGGTGTTCGGCGAAGCCTTCATCCGCTCCATGCCCACCGGAAAGCAGAACAGCTTTGCCAACCGCACCCTGCCGGATGCTGTCTATGTCACCCTGCGGGAAGATCAGCCTGTGAACCTCTGTGGTGCCTTTGAAAAGCCGGTGCGCAAGAGCCCCGAGGGCTATGCGGAACCCTCCAAGACGGCGCTGAAGCAGTATGCGCAGCAGGTATATGCCTGCTATGCGGATGCTCCGGCCCAGAGCTTTGCTGTGGGCATCGGGCTGGACGAGCTGGCCCCGGCCATGCCCCTGAACCAGATGCTCACCGCGCTGGAACGTGCCGTAAAGGAGAAGCTGCCCGGAAATGAGGTGTGACCATGGCAACGCTGTTGCTTCGGCTGGCCGCGCCCCTGCAATCGTGGGGTGCGGATTCCAAATTTGAGACCCGCAAAACGAACCGGGAACCCACCAAAAGCGGTGTCATTGGCCTGTTGGCAGCGGCTTTGGGCCTGCGCCGGGACGATGCCGCAGGTCTTGCCCGGCTGAACGGCCTGCACTTTGCCGTCCGTGCTGACCGGGAGGGCAGCCTGCTGGTGGATTTCCACACAGCCAACCGGGAAGAGGATCGGAAAAAAGGCAAGGCTCCCTATGTGACCTACCGCCATTACCTGCAGGATGCGGTCTTTCTGGTGGGGCTGGAAAGCGAGGACACCGCCCTGTTACAGGAGCTGGAAACGGCCCTGAAACATCCGGTCTACCCGCTGTATCTGGGGCGGCGATCCTGCCCGCCCACCCTTCCGCTCTGCCTTGGCCTCCGGGCCGGGAAACTGCTGGATACCCTGCGGGCCGAACCGCTGCTGGTGAAACAGAGGAATGGGGCCCCTTTGCGCATCGTGGCAGACGCGGACCCGGCGGATGCTGCTGCCGTGCCCCGGCGTGATCTGGCGGTGTCGTTCAGCCCCATCCACCGGCAGTACGGCTTCCGCCCAGTGCGGGAGTGGAACACAAACCCGCCGGAAATGCCCGGCGCGACCGAACATGACGCAATGGCAGAATTGAGGTGAGAAATCATGTATCTATCCCGCGCAGAACTTGACCCGACCCGCCGTGAGACCATGGTGGCGCTGATCTCGCCCCAGAAATTCCATGGTGCGGTGGAAAACGCTTTTGCCGGTGCGCGCCGCCGCAGGCTGTGGCGGCTGGATCAGCTGGGAGAAAAACTGTACCTGCTCCTGCTCAGTGAGGAACGGCCGGACCTGACCGCCCTGTGTGCGCAGTTCGGCACCGGTGCGCCCCCGGAGACCCGGCCCTATGACCCGCTGCTGGAACGGGTGACAGCGGGCAGCTGCTGGCAGTTCCGCCTGACTGCCAACCCCACCCGCAGCAAAAAAGACTCTGCCGACCATACGGCCCGGGGTACCCTGAAACCCTGCTATCTCGAGGTGGAGCAGGAGGAATGGCTGTGGGCGCAGGCCGCAAAGCACGGCTTTGCCGTCTCGGAGGGGTCGTTCGCAGTGACCCGGAAGCAGACCTATCACTTCAAGAAAAACGGCACCCGGCCTGTTACCCTGCTGGCTGTGACCTACGAGGGTGTTCTGCAGGTGACAGACCCGGAGGCCTTCAAGGCCCTGCTGTGCGAGGGCGTTGGCCGGGGCAAGGCCTATGGCCTTGGCCTGATGACCATCATCCACAGGGGAGGAGACCATGGCTGAGATGCCGGGCATTGCGCGGCCCGAACGGCAGGCGCTGCCGCAGCTCCGGGACCGGATGACCTTTCTGTATCTGGAACACTGCACCCTTGGCCGGGACAATGGAGCCATTACCGTAACGGATGAAAAGGGAATCGTTCAGGTTCCGGCAGCGGGCATCTCTGTCCTGCTGCTGGGGCCCGGCACCCGTGTGACCCACCGTGCCATGGAGCTGATGGGGGATACCGGTGTGGCAGCGGTCTGGGTGGGGGAGCATGGCGTGCGGTTCTACGCCCATGGCCGTGCCCTGAGTGAGCACTCCCGCCTGCTGGAACGGCAGGCTGAGCGCTTTTCCAACCAGCGGGAGCATCTGGAAGTGGTGCGCAAAATGTACCAGCTCCGTTTCCCGGATGAGGATGTTTCCCGTCTGACCACCCAGCAGCTCCGGGGTCGGGAGGGCAGCCGGGTGCGCACGGCATACCGCAAGGCCGCAAAGGCCACCGGTGTCAAATGGAATGGCCGGGTGTATGACCCCAATGATTTTTCTGCAGGAGACCTCGTCAATCAGGCACTTTCGGCGGGCACGGCCTGCCTGTACGGCCTGGCCTTTGCGGTCATCACTGCGCTGGGCTGCGCGCCGGGACTGGGATTTGTCCACGTCAAGCACGAGGGCTCTTTTGTGTACGATATCGCCGACCTGTACAAAGCCGAGGTGGTCATCCCGCTGGCCTTCGAGGTGGCGGCGCAGGCTCCGCAGGATCTGCCCTCCGTTATGCGCCGCCGTGTGCGGGATGCCATCTGGGATCGCGTCTGCGAAAACCTGAAAAATGGGCAGGCAACGCTGGTGTTCAACACCAACAACGAACAGCGGATGGATTTCCGCACCCACAACACCAGCTGGGAGGCCGTTGATTTCGAGGGCATCAAGCTGATGCGCCGCCCGCTGCCCCGGACGCAGGCCCCGGCGGCTGATCTCAAACCGGGATTCAGCAACGCGGCCAAACGCCAGATGGCTCAGAAGATGGCCCGGAAGAAAGCCGCCGCCCCTGCCAAGGAAGAAAGCTACACCGTGATCGACCTTGAAACCACCGGTCTGAACACCGCCTCAGATACCATTGTGGAATACGGCGCTCTCCGTGTGCGGGATGGTCAGCCTGCCGAAGAATTTTCGGCCCTTGTCCGGGGCACAGAACCTCTGCCGGATGTGGTGGCAAAGCTCACCGGCATCACGCCGGAGGAGCGGAGCGGCGGTATGGAGCCGCTGGCCGCGCTGGAGGCGTTCCTCGCATTCGTGGGCAAAGATACGCTGGTGGGCTATCACCTGAAATTTGACCTCGATTTCTTGCGTGCGGCCTGCATTCGGAATGACAGACCCCTGCTTACCAACCGCAGCATCGATGTTTTGCCCCTTGCCCGCCGTAAGGTGTCGGGGGTGATGAACTATAAGCTGCTCACGCTGGCCCGGCATTTTGAGGTTGCCCAGCAGGAGACCCATCGCGCCCTGCCCGACTGCCGCCTGATCCAGCAGGTCTATGCAAAACTGAATGAAACGGGATCGGCCCGCTGATAAAAATGCCGCTTCTATGGGATCTTTTTAGTCTTTTCCCCGCCCACGCGGGGGTGATCCCCAACAAATCAAGATGGAAAGGAGCCTATTGATCTTTTCCCCGCCCACGCGAGATCGGAAGAGCGTCGAGCAGGGAAAGAGGGTAGATCTCGGTGGTCTCCGTGTCATCAAAAAATCGGCAG
>ENA-UPWO01001207-UPWO01001207.1-human-gut-metagenome-genome-assembly--contig:-NODE-1207-length-11832-cov-6.780689_pt1 | contig 11832 bp, 3 predicted proteins | sample MGYA00250056_ERZ773388 | MGnify/ENA primary metagenome ERZ773388 (study PRJEB29103, sample SAMN06112004) | human gut metagenome | biome: human gut; feature: ankylosing spondylitis patient; material...
GACGGCATACGAGATAAAGGAATGTGACTGGAGTTCAGACGTGTGCTCTTCCGATCTAACAAGGTAATCCGCCATATCGCCGACACCGATACACCAATCCTCAGGGTCATCGGCACAGCCTTCGCCGCACATTGCACGGCTATAACGACACGAACACGGACCTGCCGCATATTTGCCGTCATATTTATCAAGCCAATGAGAAATATGTTCCACATCAGCAGACTGATTTTCCATTGAAATTGCCTTTTCAACAGGGATAACGTGCATACCTATTCCGGCGCCTCCCGGAGGCACCATCGGCGTAATTGCTTCAAGCGGAAGTTGAGTCATACGCTCAAAGAAATTTGCAACTTGCGGATGCTCACAAATATTATCCCATTTCATATTAAAGAATTCTGCGCTTCCGGGAACGAACATAGGAAGCATATATTGCTTTTCATGCTCCGGATTTTCCCAATTAAATTCAACAAGACCTATATTTGCCATTTCCTTAAGAAGCGGCTCAAGGTAAGCGGCACTTTTGCCCGTAGCTTTTATAATTTCCTTAAGCTTCATACCCTTGTGCACCTTCATCTTAAGGGCAACCTCTGCCATCTCGTCTGTTACAATTGAAGCAAGACCCCAATACTCAGGGTCGTTAACGGTAAGCTCTTTACCTACCTTTGGAAGCCACGGCAATTTATACAAAACTCTGTCTGTAATATGCTTGCCGAGTGCCAAAATCAACGCCCGTGCAGGCTCGTTTGAATGATTTTCATAATAATGCATCACTCTGTCATCGTACACCCTATCCTCAGGCGGCTTGACAGTATCGAATTTGTATTCATACTCCCTATTTGACATAGTATTCTCCCTCTAAAATATACGTCTTATGTCATAAATTACAATATCATTTTATATGTTTGTTAATTATTTGTCAATATACAAATAAAGGTAAAATGTCATATTCAGGAATGATTAATATTTAGTTTATTTTTTTATTCAAGGTTTTTAAAACGCAAAAAGAGACGGCATTTCTGCCGTCTCCAAATGCTTTAATTAAAGTGTCAGATTAGTCCTGTCCACCGAAGCCCCAGTCAGTACCACCGGATGTAGTAATAACATCAGCTGTCTGCGAAAATTCATTAACCTCTGACACCGGCTTTGTATAAAGCTCTTTCATTAGGTGTGTCCTCCTTAATTTATCAAAGCTCGCCTCCACCCCTTAAGGCAGAGGTGAAAGCTTTGCCAAATTGTTTTAATTAAGCATTATAGTCGTAAAGTGATGGCTCTGAATAGTAAGTATGAACATTACCATCTGCATCCTTAGTAACTACGAATGCTCTTGCGCCGGCAACGCCTGTCTTTGCAGTAAGACCGTAGTTCAAACCAAGCTGTGAAGCGTTGGTGTTGTTATAAATAACTCTAACCTTACCAGGATTTGTACCTGATGCAGTATTGCCAACGTTTTCAAGTGCAAGGTCAGAAGCTGTTACATTCTTACCGTATACGAAGCCCTGGCTAACTACTGTCTCATTATCAGCAACAGTACGTGTTGCAACAAAGAGAACGTCACAATCTGTAGCTGAAGGACGAGTTGTTGAAACGATAGCAACCTGAGTCTTAGAAGTGTCATCAGCCTTTGTAACTGCTGTGAGTTCGATATCCGAAGCACAGAAGAATGAGTATGATTCACCGTAACCAACTGTTGCGCCGTTTACTGTCCATGATGTTGCGCCTGCCTTAGTAACTGTTACCTTAGCGTCATATGCAACATTTTCAGCCTTGTCAGTGTAGTCAGTGCCGTTAACTGTGATTGTTGCGCCTGCAGCCTTAACTGTGTAAGTCTGAGTAGCATCCTTCTCATAGATAGCTCTGATGGTCTTACCTTCTGTAAGAGCGGTAATCTCATCGTTTGTAAGAGCCCAGCCCTTGAATGTATAACCAGGATAGATAGGAGCAGTTGCAGGAACCTTAATGTTTGCACCGCTTGCTACTTCCTGAGTTGATACAACGTTGCCGTACATATCAATGAATACAACTACGAATGTTGATTCAGCTGTTTCTGTAAATACAGGAGTTACCTCTGTATCAGCAACTGCTGTGAATGAATATGTTTCGTTAGTTGAAACGAGCTTGTTAGCAACCTTCCAACCTACGAACTCTGCACCCTTATTAGCCTGAGCTGTAAGAGTTACAGTTGAGTTAGCAAGAACCTTAGTAGTCTTACCGTTTGTTGCGTCCTCGCTGTTAAGAGTTGTTGTACCGTAAGCAGTCTTAGCAACTGTGATATCATAACCCTTAAGCTGAGGAAGAACCTTAGTTTCGAGAACCTGACCGCAAATTGTACAGCTTGTAACTTCTGAACCCGGCTTATCAAGTGTAGGCTCTGTTACAACAGGTGTACCCTTTGTGCAATCTTCTGTTACAACCTTAGCAACTTCGTCATAGTTAGCGTTTGCTGTTACAGCAGAAACTGCCGGCCAGCTATAAGTTGTATGGCTGTGCTGTTTATTACCTGCCGGTGTAGCAGCTGTATCAGCAGTATTTGTCTTTGGAGCTACAGGAGTAGCGCCTGCAGCAAGCTTCTGAGTATCAACTACAGTGCCTGCAGCGTTTGTAAATGTGATTGTATAAACCTCAACAAGAACAAGACCCTTAACTGCATCTTCAAGAGCAGTAGCAGCAGCAGTTACCTGTGCCTGATCTGTGTAAGCTTCAACAGTATCCTTAGCGTTAGCTTCAAGAGCAGCTGTTACCTTAGCATAAGATTCAGCTGTGTACTTAGTACCGTCAACTTTCTTTGCAGCATCAAGTGCAGCATAGTAAGCTGTACCGTCAAGCTTATCGTCCTTAGTCTGAGTATCTACATGTTTACATACAGTACATGTTCCTGTAAGAACAGAACCTGAAAGAAGTGTATGCTTGCTTGTCTCTGCATAAGTAATGTTACAATCTTCCTCAGCTGTAGTAGCAACCTCTTTGTAAGTTGCATCTGCAGTAGCAGCTGATACTGCCGGCCATGAGTAAGTTGTTACTTCGTGCTTATTGTCGCTCTTATAATTTACAGTTGCAGCAGTATTTGTTGAAGGAACTGTTGGAGTATCGCCTTCTTTAACTGTCTGCGTATCAACAGTCTTGCCGTTGATGTCATTAAATGTAATAGTATAAGTCTTAGTTTCAGGTGTTGATTCCTTTGCATAATCTGTCCAAATTAATGCCCAGTTAGCAAAAGTGCTATCTGTATCGTCATGTGTAATAAGGAACAATTCAGGATTTACTGCATTACAGTTATTTGGTGCACCTGTACCGTCAATTGAAGTTCTGTAATAAGGCTCAAACTCTGTACCTGCAATATCTGTGTCAAATGTAAATACATCTGAAAGGTCACAATCCTGAAGAACTTCAAAACTATATACAAAAGAAACAATACCGTACTTACCGAATGGTTTTGTGCCGTCATCACCAATACCAATATAGTTAGATACTGACTGATCACCTGCTACAGCAGCCTTACCTGTAACTGCACCATAGAATGTACCATCTTCAACATTTACATTATTACCAGCAAAAGCTAATGCAGTCGGATAAAATTGAGTACCATCAGCGATACATCCTGCTGCACCTGATACAACTGGCTTCCAAGTATCACTACGTGTTGGCTTTGAAGAATAGGCAGCCGCTTTAAGATAGTCCTTATTAAACTTACCCTTGAACTGACCGTTTTGAAGAACGTCAAAACCACCAAATTCAACTGTTACAGCAATACGGTCGCCTGCTTTAAGCTTAGCCGGGTTAAGAAGGTTTCCGGCTTCCTTAACTGCTTCGTAAGTATGTGAAGCATCTACACCGTAATAATTATCGATATAATCTTTTACATAGTCAGTAACAGCGTTTTTATTACCAGCTTTTTTATCAGCAAAAGCTTTTGCAATTCCTGCATTAGTGCCCTGTGAAGATACAGTGGCAGCAACTACAGGCTTATAGTCGTTACGGTGGTCTTCATAACCACTGTTAGCATAGTCTTCAACTCTACCTCCGGACTTAAAATTCCATGAGCCTTCAGTGTTATAGGACTCGTCACTGTTATAACTCCAATATTCAGGAGTTGACTGAAGCTTTGAAAGGCTTGTATCAACGCCATCATCAACCCACCATTTTCTGTTCTTAGTAACAGTATAATCTGTTGCACCGAACATATCAGGTGCATCAGGAGTACCTGCTAAAGCAGAAAACGGAACGGAGAATGCAACCATAAGAACTGCAAGAAGAACAGCTATTGCTTTTCTAAATGTCTTTTTCACTTAGAAATCCCCTTTATTTATTTTGAAAAAAATCACTTTATCTCTAATCCGCTATAATAATTGGAACTAGATGCACAAGCATAAACTGCTGTTGCATCGGCACCTGTTACAACGCCGTCACCGTTAAGGTCATAGTTTAAATCCGTTTGCTTTGAAGCAAAAAGATATACACTTGTTGCATCGGCAGCTGTAATTATACCGTCCTTATTAAAATCACATGCCATCATAGGAATAACCGCATTAGTAATATCGGCACCGTTTACGATAACGGTAACGTCATTACGAGCTATTGCATAATCAGACGAGATTGAAAGATAGTAGGTTCCGTCCTTTAACGAATCAATAGAGAAAGCGTTTACACCATCTTTAAGAGATGATGTGGTTGTACCGACAAGCTCGGTACGAGCTGAATCGGAATATACGTTAACCGTATATTCACCGTAAACAGGACTGTTGGCAGTATTGCCTTTCGCATCTGTCATAATAACAAGCGAACCGTTTACGCTATGACCGGTTGACGGTGAAACGTCACAGGTCATTAAATATAGAGAACCGGGATAATCGGCAGATTCGGTAACAAGAGCGTACTCATCGTCAAATCCGTCATTATAATTAGCCAAAACGAAAGTCTTATTTGGGTCTGTTGAAACCGAAATAACATCAGCGGCGTCACAATCCTTTGCAAAAGCAACCGAGAAGGTTGCAAGCAACGTGCCGTCCTTTGTTACAGATGAACAAGTGTCAGCATCTGAAACAAAGCCGAATACCAAATTAGAATCATTCGTTACGGTTCCCATCGAAGATACGCCGGCAACCTCATCAGAAAGAAGAGCCTTAGGCTCACTCTGCACCGATACATCCGAAGAATAGGTTGATGTAACCTGCACAACCGATAACTCGGTGACGCCCTCTAAATAAAAGCTGACGTCGTATGTACCGGCAGGTAACTTATCACCGTCGTATTGTTTGCCGTTAGAATCTGTGTATGTGCAATAAACGTTCGGGCTCTCCGTTCCGAGCGCAGCAGCATACGAAGTACGAGGAAGGCACACAACAAGCGCAACAAAAGCCAAAAACGCAAGTGTACCGAAAATAACACCTACTCGTTTTCTTGCAATTGTATTCATTGGTGTTACCTCCTTGTTGAAAAAAATTGCTTAATTTGGGGAGAAGCAGAATCGCCGTGAAGGGCAAAGACAAAATCGGTCAGAAAACATAAAAATATTAAACCAAGCAACTTTGGCAAAAGCCAAACACCGTGAAACACTAAATATTTACTAAACGAAACTGCCCATAGCCTCCCCGCCCAAAGCGGGCATAGTATATAAACGGCAAAAGCCGAATATATCAAGACAAAGCAAAGCCATAGCTCTGCTTAATTAAATGATAACACAAGTTATCGTAATTTTCAAGTAAAACTTCTTAGGGACTTTCGCCCCTAAGAAGTATAGAAGCTAATATTACTTAATAGTAACAGCAGGAAGTGCGATAGCAGATGATGCAATAGCATAAACAGTTGTAGCATCCGCACCGGTTACCGAGCCGTCACCGTTAAGGTCATAACGAAGATCAGCAGCCTTAGAAGCAGCTGAATATACAGCAGTAGCATCTGCGCCGGTTACATTGCCATCCTTATTGTAGTCACAAACAACCATTGCAATTGCAGGACCTGCAATATCAGCGTCACCAACAACAATGCTTACTGTACGTGCAAGAGCGAATTCAGAAGTAATTGTTACTGTATATGTGCCAGGTGCAAGGTCAAGACTAATCTCGTTTGCATCAGTTGTAAGGTCAAATGGCTTTTCAAGAACAGGAGTGTTTGCACTGTCATAAACAGTTACTTTATATGTTCCGTTTACGCCCTTATTGTTAGTAGCACCCTTTGAAGATGTTGCTACAACAAGTGAAGCAGTAACATTATGAGTTGACGGAGCCAATGACTCAACCGAAGGAACGATTGTAGTATTGCCTGTAACAGTAAGCTCATATGGGAATGCTGTTGCTGTATCGTCAAATGTAAGTTTGTCGCCGTTAACAGTAAGTTCAGGTTTAAGAGTATAACCTTCCTCTGCTGTTACATTGATTGAAACAACCTGACCCTTTTCTACAGCTACAGGACCTGAGTAAGCAACGCCGTCGATTGTTACTGTAGCACCTGCAACAGGAGTTACAGTAAGTTCACAGCTCTCAAACTCGGTAAGACCGATTTCAGCTGCCTGAAGTTCAGTATCAACATTGTAAATCTTAGCAAGCTGAGCGTCATAGTTCTTACGGTCATTGATATTGAATGTGCCGGAATTCTTATACTTATAAGAACCGTTACCATAGTTAGCAAGGTCAACTGCAGCAGCAAGAGCTCTCACGTATCTGTTCCAAGATGCTGATGAGTACTTTGTTGTGCCTTCGTTAACAAGCTTACCTGATGCATCAAATGAACCAAAGCGTGGGTTAGCTGCTACGCCATTCTTAGATACGGTTGCTTCAGTAGCAACTGTACCGTCCTCATTGTATGTAGCAGGTGTTGCCTTGAGCATTAAGTAAGCATTACCCGATGCGCACTTGATTTCATTTTCAAGCTGCTTGCCCTGGTAACCACGTTCAATAACTGCAGAAGCGAATATGTTAAAGAGTTTAACGTATTCTTTTGCCTGAACAGAAGATACTTCAGAAGCTGTGGTATAAGTAAACTTAGTACCTGCATTCTTGAGGTCATTCATAAGCTTAGCAGCGTCAACATAAGACATACCGTTTCTTTCAACAGTCTTGCCTGTTGTTGCGTCAACGTAATCAACGTCAACTGTATACTGCTGTTCAGCCTTCTTTGCATATTCTACCATCTTATTATATGTAAGAATATCAAAGTTAATTTCTTCAAGACCATTTCTAAGCTCAGAAATCTCATTGTAGAGTGTTGATGATGAGCTGATAAGGTGAGACTTAACTACGCTAAGAACATATTCAAGTCTGTCATTAGCCTGAGTAGCAATACCACGATTATCTACTGAGTCCATCTCGCCTGAGTTAGGAATGAGCTGATACTCAGCTGATGGGAACTTACATGCCCAATTATCGCCTGAGTTGCACTTTTTGCCTTCAGCATTTCTGTATACATATTGAACCTGATTATAAAGAGGCTCGTTATCTTTGTTTGTATCCTGAGTAGTTGTCGGTCTCTGCCATGGGCCGCCAGGATATGTATCGAGATCCCATTTTGTAGCATACTTAACTGAGTTAGTAAGGTAATAGTTACCGTCCTGACCGAGTGTTACATTTGCCAATGCAGCATCCTTGCCATTCTTAACATCTGATGATGTAAGCGGCTTTGGTGAGTAAATAGGCATTGTACATTTCTCATCGGAATAGTAAATTCCCTTTACGCCGCCACTGGTTGCACCTGTTGTAGCGTCTATTGTGCCGCCGACATAAGCAGTTGCTTTAACCGATTCAGGGATTGTGTAGCTTACCTGAGTACCCTTTACAGTAAATGTTACTGTTTCGTTAGAGGTTGAGTAAGGAACGTATGCACGATCGCCTGTTGCGGAAGTTGTAACTGAAGTTGTAACTGCATACTCTGTTTTATCTGACTGAGTAAGAGCTGATTCAGCAGTGTAAGGAGCTGACTGAACGCTAAGTACATTCATAAGAGCATCCTTAGCCAAATCATAAACTGAACCTATAGATGCATCCTCTTTGAAGTCGGATGTTTTATAGTTAGCCATGATATTGGCAAGTTCTTTATAGTTCTTATCAAGTGAGCCGGCTGAACCGCTTTCACCGATAACAAGCTGGAAGCTACCTGTCTTATAAGAACCTGAATTATAGAAGTTAACATTAACATCATAAGTGCCGGTCTTAACAGTAGCCTCACCGTCGAAACCAAACGGTCTGTAGTTATTAACAGCATTTGAACCAAATGTTTGCTTTGAGGTATTTATATAGATAGCATCAATACCGGTACCGAGTGTAACCATATTAAAGATGTTATCATAGTTATATTTACCACCGGTCTTAAGATACATTGTATCATAAATACCGCTTTCATTGATATGGTAACCGGCAATAATCTTAGCATCAAGTGCTTCCTGAAGAGTGAATGCAACGTGAGTTCTTGTTTCAATCTCCTTGCCCTCATTTTGCTTTGAAATGTTACCGATTTCCTCAGAAGTATAACCTCTGTAGTAGTCAACAGCACCAAGGCCGCTACCTGTAGAAGCGTTTGTACGGTTACGCTGCCATTCGCCGAACTCGCCTGAGCCTGCAGATGTTTCTACACGATAGTCATACATACCAATCTTAAGAAGATCACCTGTTGACTTATCCCAACGAGCAATAGCGTTATTTTCACCGATATCTACTGTTGTTAAATTAGAATCATCGAATGCCTTAGCTGCAGTAGTAAGGTTATTTGATTCATAGCCGGATTTTCTGTCAAAGAAGAATACACCGTCAATGCTCTTTTCCTTACTGCCGCCCTTCATAAAGAATGAATACTGAGCGATTTCGTTAAGCTTGTTAGAAGCGATAACCATCTTATCAGGATAGTTTGCAGAGATATTACCGCCGATACCTGTAAGAGAATGAACGGTTACACCGTTTTCTTCTCTGTCAGTGCCGTCTGTCTGCTGGAATGTAGTGTTGAAGTTATAATCAGCATCATAAAGAGCATTTCTGAAGCTTACTTCACTTGTAAGAAGCTTATAAGCTGTTACAGTATTGCCTCCATAAAGAACATTGCCCTGATCATCAACGATATCATAATTTACAACAACACGGCATGTGTTTGTTGTATCAGAACCTGAAACTTCGAACGGAACTGAAATATTAAGTTCAGCATTCTTACCCGGCTCAATAGGAGTTTCAGGGAAAGATAATTCCTCAGGAGTTTCCGGATTATAAACATCATATTGAAGCACGCTTGTAATCTTTACATAGTAACGTGAAAGCTGAGTAGGCTTGCCGTCCTTGATGTACGATGCATTGATACCTACCGAGTTGTTTGTAACAGTAAGTACATCATCATAAGGTTCACCTGAAGTACAGCCTGTTACTGTGTTAGAACCGAATGAAGCAGTAGCCATCTTGAGCTGATGCTGACCAAGTGTAGTCAATGCATTAGGAAGGAAGCTGTTAACTGCCTGTACTGCAAAACAGATACCTCTGATAATAGAATCAGAGTAGGTCTTAGGACCGTTTGTACCGTATCCGCCGAACTCTACAAAGTTACAGATAAGCTTTTGGAATGCACCCAAGCTCTTGCTTGTACCTGCGAGTACCTTAACCTGGAAGAAATCATCAAATGGATGAGCACTTGTAGCATCAGGAACGATTGTCTTAAAGCTCTGTCCGCTGTAACGTGCGCCAAACAATCCGTTAATGAGATCCTTAAGTAAATCATAAACTGTTACGACGATTGAAGTCTTTTGGATAGGCTCTGCAGAAACGATTGTAAATAACTGGTTAAGGAAGTTAGATACGCCGCAAAGACCTGTCTTTGAATTTTCTTTACCAATATCAAGGAATGAAAGAACAATGTTGTTCCAAATAAGTTCCTCTGAATTGAATTTAGCATAACCTGTACCCTGAAGTGTACCGAGAACAGGCATAAGCTTATTAGCTATTGCATTAATGTTTTCCCAAAGAGTATTCTTTGTTGTGATAAGGCTGTTGCCGTTTTCATCACAAATACCGAGGAGAGCACCTACGCCCATAGCTCTTTCGCCCTTATTTACAGCCTTCTCCATTGCATGGTCGCCACCGTAGTAGCAAACTACAGAATTAAGAAGGTCAAAGAGTGTTGTTTTAGAATCAACAGCTGCTGACTCTGTCTTCCAAGTATTGCCGTTTTCGTCCTCAAGAGGAACGTAAGCCTCAATTACATAAGCAACTGCGTCACGAGCCATTGGAAGAATTGTGCCTTCAAGTGTTGCATTGATTGTTCCGTCGCTGCCAATCTTTACAAGCTTTGAATAATCCTTGTCAGGCATTGAGTATGATAAATACTCCTTAAGGCATACATAAGCTACTGCTTCTGCATCCTTACATCCGTCCCAATCAGAAGGATGGATAATTTTCTCAAGCTTGCCTGCGCCAAGATTTACCTGACCGATACAAGCAACGAGCATAGGAATCATTGCTTCTTCAAGATTCTTCTCTGTAAGAGCAGCGTTAGCGCCGTTCTTTGCGTAGAAAGCTTTAAGAATGTTAGCGTCTGTAGCGTTTGCTGTGTACTGAACCATCTTGCAAGCGTTGCCAACGAGTGTTGAAACGATTGTCTTAATTGCTGCTGCGTCAATAGTTGCAAAATCACCGGTTGTTGTCATTTCAGGACGTGTGCCGATAACGTTGCCGCGCTGCGGGAACAAGTCCTTAACTGCTGCAACAAGTGCGTCATTAAAGCCTGCTACCATTGAGCTGTACTTTGAATAGCTTTCGCTAAAGAACTTATCGAGGTTTGGAGTACCTGTTTCTGCAAAGTAAAGATTGATAGGACCTGTTGTTACGTTAAAGCCGTAATCAGCAAGTGGGCTGTATCTTAACTTAGCGAAAAGTCTCGTTGCGTCGATATCTTTCCAAGAACCTGTTGAGTTCTCGGCAGCTGTACGATCATAAGTTACCGTCTTCTTAACATAAGCAAGGAAATCATCTGCTGTGTCAAACTTATAATCCTTATATACTGCATTTGCCCATTGATTGAGCTTAGCCGGTGTATAGTTTGCAGCAACATCATTATCATTCCACTCACCCTTTTGGTCGAAGAAATAATAATAGTTGTTATCAAAGTTAGCGCCGTGACCCTTATCAAATCCGTCATTTACGTGAAGGAGTTTGACTGTACCCTTGAGAACTGTATCCCAAGCAAGGTCAAGAGCTCTGTAACTGAAATCAAAAAGATTATCGGTTGCCTTAAGTGTTACCTTTGTGGTTGATTCTGTTGCATAACCGTTTTTGTCAGGAGCACCATAAGCAAAAAGAAGAACGTTAAGAGGATTACCCTCATCATCTTTAAATTCATCTGAATATACAAGGTTAGGGTCATAACCAAGCTTTGCAGCTGCAGTAGCGTAGTCAGAACCGCTTGCCTTCATTTCAGCTTTAATCTTCAAATAACGTGTAGCCGATGTATCCTGAATTGCTGTTTGCGAATCAGCATCTGTGTATTCTTGATTATATGTAACAAGTACACTAATCTTATCAAGAAGCTCTGTTGTGAGTTTATTAATAAGCTGGTCATCATAAACCCATGTTGCAGTACCGTTCTTGAAATTATTAATTTCATCTTCTGTATACCAATTAGTATATTGGAAAATAAGGTTTTGAGCAACATTGTATACTAAGTTAGTTTTATACTTCGTATCTGTAAAGCCCAAAAGATTACCTATAATCTTATACACGTCAAGGTTTGCAACGTTACCGAGAGTACCGAGAGTAAATTCACCTCTAAGCACCTTGCCTAAAATATCAGTGCCGTTATAGTCGCAAGAAAGGTTTTGGAAAATACCGATTACACTTCTTAAAATATCAGTTGAAGATGCAGTTTCTCTTGAAA
>ENA-UPWO01001232-UPWO01001232.1-human-gut-metagenome-genome-assembly--contig:-NODE-1232-length-11618-cov-12.978078_pt1 | contig 11618 bp, 10 predicted proteins | sample MGYA00250056_ERZ773388 | MGnify/ENA primary metagenome ERZ773388 (study PRJEB29103, sample SAMN06112004) | human gut metagenome | biome: human gut; feature: ankylosing spondylitis patient; material...
CTTTTGCCCTTACAGGGCGTAAGCTTGTATATCATTAAAACCCAGGGCGTTGCCCTGGGCTAAGAGCTTCTGCCCTTTCAGGGCGTGTGGCTTCTAAGAGTTTTTTCCTTTTAGGGTGTTTCAATCGTACAGCTCGAAATAATTTGGTAAACTCCACTTTCGCAGTCGCTAAAGCGGAGTTTATTATTAGCTGCACGTTATATTTCTTGCTATAAAACAAGAAAAAAGCAGCAAGAATACTTTTGCATAAATATTCACAGCCATAGCTTAGTTAACTATGAAAAAAAAATTTCATAGTTAGGAAAAAATATTTTCCCAGTTAGGCGGATTAAAAAACCTAACTGGGAAACGTTTTTTGGGCTATTACCGTATGAATATACAGAATAAAAATACAGACAAATTACTAAGCTTCTATTTCTTTCACCAAACCCTCCACATAGCGGCAAAGAATATTGATACCCTTCACATTCTCGCCGCCCTCAGGAATAATAATGTCGGCATAGCGCTTAGTAGGTTCAATAAACTGCTCGTGCATGGGCTTGAGCACTTTCAGATAGCGGTCGACGACCATAGAGACCGTACGTCCGCGGTCGATAGTATCGCGCTGAATGTTTCTGATCAGCCGCTCGTCGGGATCGGCATCCACAAAAACCTTTAAATCCATCAAATCGCGTAACTTTTTGTTGAGCAGCGTCATAATACCCTCTATGATAATGACAGGCTTGGGCTCTACATGTATCGTCTCTGCCTCACGGTTACACTTGAGGTAACTGTAGGTAGGCTGCTCGATAGCCTTTCCGTTACGCAAATCGTTGAGTTGCTTGTGCAACAACTTCCAGTCGAAAGCATCAGGATGGTCGAAGTTGATGGCATGACGCTCTTCGTCTGTCATACCCGTTGTGTCGTTATAGTAAGAGTCAAGAGGCACTACAGCCACAAAGTGAGGAGGCAAAGCCTCAACAATTTTTCTCACTACCGTGGTTTTGCCCGAGCCGGTTCCTCCGGCTATACCGATGATGGTTATTTTGTCTTTATCCATAGTTTTAATTTTTATTGAACTTTATCAGGTTCTGAAGTTATAGAAGTTAAAAGAGCTACTCTTTGGCAGCACATACACTTAGAGCACATCTTCGAACATTTTGCGATAATATTCAGCCTTCTTTTCCACGGCTAAGGGATAAGCCCTACTACTGCTCGGCATGCGATAGAGTCTGAGAATACGTCCATCGAAACCGAACTCCACATAGCCTCCCATAGGCGGAGTGGCTGTAATGCCGTAATGCTCGGAGAAGATGCGGGTAGCCAACTGTCCTGCAGTAAGCACAGCCCTGCATTGGGGCAATGCTCTGAGCATACCATCAAGGTCGGAGGGCTCCACCACCTGTAGGTCTTTGTCTGAAGCCGTATTCTTGGTACGTATCACCTTCTGAGCCGTGTCGTAGATAGCCACACCTTTCTCCTGCAGAAAACTCTTCAGTTCTGCCTCACGATAGCGTTTGTTCTCTTCGTCGACAAAATGAAGTTTATCTCCGAAGAAGATAAGCCCGAAGATGCGCCACATATCGTTCTGATAGTTAGGATAATACCATGGAATGCACCAGCGCTTGGGCGAAGGCGGGAAAGTGCCGAGCATCAGCAGATGGGCATTCGATGGCAGCCACGGCTCAAAAGGATGATTTTCTATCATTTTTTACCTTTTTACTTTTTTTACCTTTTTACTTTTTTACTTTTTTACCTTTAAAAAGTTACTTCTTCTCCTTCACGAGATACATCACTACAGGCAAGTGGTCGCTGTAGCCATTGAGCCAGCGTCCGCCTGCTGTGGTACGCAGCGGAGCTCCCTTGTACTGACCTTCCTGCTGGATGAGGTAATCGCGACGGAAGATATGGCTCTTCCAGTATTTCAGCGAAGAGTAGTCCTTCTTCTTGGCGTCCTTGTTAAGCAGATTAGGAGTAATCACTATCTGGTCGAAGAGGTTCCAGTTGCCACTATAGAACAAGGTGCCCTTTCCTTCCTTTGCCAGAACGTTGTACCAGGGGTTGTACATATCGCCAGCTCCCACCTGACTGATTTCGGGCTTAGCCTGCAGATAGACGTGCATGCTCTTGTTCACTGGGTCATCGTTCATATCGCCCATCACAAAGATCTTCATCTCTTGGTTCACATTCAGCAGACTGTCCTTGATCACCTTCACCTGTCGCGCAGCCGACTCACGATAGAAAGGACCTGAGAAACGGCTTGGCCAGTGGCATACGATCACCGCCACATCATCACCAGCCATCTCTCCTCTTACGGTGAGGAAGCCACGGGTGAAGAAGGCGCTGTCCTTTGCCAACTCCTGCACATAAGGCAACAGCTTCACATTCTTCACACTGAAGAGCGAAGGATTATAGAGCAGCGCACAGTCGATGCCTCGACGGTCGGGACCCTCGATATGTACATATTTCATATTGCGGGCCTTAAGAGGGGCTTGGTCTACCAAGGCATCAAGCACCTTATGGTTCTCCACCTCGGAAAGTCCGATGAAGGCACACCCCACATTAGGAAGCACGTCTGTTCCCATATCCGCCAAAGCCTTCGACATATTACGCAACTTATTGGTGTACTTCATGCCGTTCCAGCCCTTGTTGGGCAAATACTCGTAATCTTTCTTTCCCTCATCGTGACAGGTATCGAAGAGATTCTCCTGATTGTAAAAACCTACGGCGTAAACCGAGAACTTCTTCTGGGCAGAGGCAGCCATATTGACTATCAAAAGAGCCGCCAAGAATAGCAAATGTCGTTTCATTATTTTTAGTTTTAAAATTTGTTTACTGCAAAAGTAGCTATTAAATTGTAATTATCAGTAAGAAAAGTGGAAAAAGTGAATTTTTAATGAAATTTTAATCAAAAAAACTTTCTTTTTTAAAATTTATTTATTTACTTTGCACTCACATTATATTAATTAAACAATTGACTATGCAACAAAAGGTAAAATTAGCAATGATTGCTCTCTGCTACAGCCCATTGCTCTTCGCTCAGAACGCCACCGAGCAGAAGATAGCAAAGGGATTGGACGAGAATGCATTCACATTCACCGAAGCACAGTTGGGTGAGGATGACGATATGTCACAGAACGTCACCATTCTGAATTCTAACTCAAATGTTTACGCATCAGAGGCAGGCTACCTGTTCTCGCCAGTGCGTTTCCGTTATCGTGCCTTCAATCAGAAGTACAATGATGTGTACATCAATGGTGCTCCCATGAACGACATGGAGTCTGGTCAGTTCCGCTTCTCTAACATCGGAGGTCTGAACCGATTCTCAAGAAACGTTGACTTTGCCTTGCCTTTCGAGGGCAACAACTACTCCATGACAGGTATGGGAGGAAGTAACAACTATGACTTCCGTGCCGGAAGCATGCAGACAGGCCACTATGCTTCTGTGGGAGTTGCTAACCGCAACTACACGCTTCGTGGTCTTTATACCTATAGCAGTGGATTCAACGACAAGGGATGGGCCATCTCAGCGGGTCTTACCTATCGTTGGGCAAACCGCGGTTATGTAGAGGGAACCTTCTACAATGCGCTGTCTTACTACTTCGGTGTGCAGAAGAAGTGGGACAATGGTCACTCCCTGAGCTTCACCACATGGGGCAATCCTACAGAGCGCTCTACACAGGGAGCAGCAACCGACGAGACTTACTGGCTCGCCAACGACTACTATTACAACCCATACTGGGGCTACTACAATGGACACAAGCGCAACTCACGCGTTGTGAACGACTTTGCGCCATCAGCCATCGCCACATGGGACTGGAATATCAACGACAAGATGAAGCTCACCACCTCTGTCTTTGGCAAGTACTCAATGTACAAGAGCACCAAGCTCAACTATGCCAACGCTGAGAATCCGCAGCCAGACTACTGGAAGAACCTGCCAAGCAGCTACTACGACATCTGGAATGCTGACGCGCTGGGCAACAACTCGTCTACACTCCAGAGCTGGTACAACTCTTACAACCATTGGACAGCAAGCAAGGCCAACCGCCAGATTGACTGGGATCGCCTCTATTATGCCAACACTCAGGCTGCCAACCAGGGCCATGATGCACTCTACTTCATCCAGGCCAAGCACAGCGACAACCTGATGTTCAACATGGCTTCCACCCTGTCGGCTAAGGTTACCAAGCGCTCTACTCTCGTAGGCGGACTGGTATTGGGCAGCAACAGCAACCGTCACTATCAGACCATGGACGACCTGCTCGGTGCTTCCTTCTTCCACAACATCAACACTTATGCGCTCGGCACCTATCCTGCCGATGACCCAAGAGTACAGTACGACCTCAACACAGCAGGACCCAACAACCTCGGCTCTCTCGTTTACGAAGGCGACAAGTTCGGTTATGACTATAAGATAGAGGTAATGAAGGGCTTGCTCTGGACTTCCTACACTGCTGAGATGGGACGTTTCCAGACCATGATAAGTGCCAAGCTCGGTCAAACCAACATGCGTCGTCATGGCTATATGCGCAACGGTATGGCTGCCAACAATTCTGAGGGCAACAGCCGCATCGCACGCTTCGGCGAGGGCGGTGCCAAGGGTAGCATCAACTTCGATGCCGGCAAGGGTCATGTCTTCAAGATTGGTGTAGGCTACGAGTGGCGTCCACCAATGGCCAACACAGCATTCATCTCTCCTGAGATCTGCAACGACTACGTGCTCAACCTTGGTGACGAACATGTCTTCAGCAGCGAGTTCAGCTATCAGTATCAGAATGCCTGGGTACACGCCAACGTCAACGCATACTATAGCCGCCTCGACCACGTCACAGAGTGGCAGAACTTCTACAACGATGACGAGAACTCTTTCACCTACCTCAGCATGACAGGATTGGAGAAAGAATACTATGGTATCGAGGCAGGTCTCGACTTCAAGGTGGCTTCTTTCCTTAACTTCAAGGCCATCGGAACCATCAGCGACGCCAAGAACATCAACAATGCCAACGTGAACTACATGCTCTCCAAGTCGGCAGAGGTGGTTAAGGACTACGCATATATTAAGGACATGCGCGAAAGCGGAACTCCTCTTACTATCGGTAGCCTTGCACTCGACTTCCATAAGAGCGGATGGTTCGTCAACCTCAACGCCAACTGGTACGACCGCATCTATTTGTCATACTCTCCAAGCTATCGCTACAAGTCTTCTCTGAAGAACCGCGACATGCTCTTCAACGACGAGCCTCTCCCTGGTTCTATTGACCAGGCTAAGGGCCACGGCGGTTGGATGGTAGACGGAAGCATCGGCAAGAGTATCCGCCTCAAGCACGGTAGTCTGAACTTCAACCTCATGATAACCAACATCCTCAACAACCGCAAGATTGTTTCAGGTGGTTACGAGCAGAGCCGAAGCGACTACACCCTTGACAAGGAAAACAACGTTAAGGATCGCGTCTACAAGTTCTCTAAGAACCCTAAGAAGTATTACGTATTCGGAACCAACGGAATGTTCCAGGTATCATACAGATTCTAAAAGAAGAGAAAGATATGAAAAAGTTAAAATATATCGCAATGGCATTTGCTGCCCTGCTCTTGGCTTCATGCATGGGCGACGGTTATGCTGATTCCGTGGGAGAAAAGGATTATACCGGCCCTGCCATCGGCAACAACAAACTGGAGGCTACTAATGTCATCACCATCTCCGAACTGAAGGAGAAATATGCCACACAGATAGAACGCGGCCTGTACAAGCAGGTGGACGAGGACATCAAGATATTGGGTATCGTTACTGGTAACGACCTCGGAGGCAACCTCTACAATCAGGTTTGCCTGCAGGACAAGACGGGCGGTATCTTGGTTTGCATCGGCAAGAGCGGACTCTATGGCGAACTGCCTGTAGGTCAGCAAGTGCTTATCGACTGCAAGGGCCTCTACATCGGTGGCTACGGCAAGCAGGCTGAGTTGGGCGGTGTCTATACCAACACCAATAAGGGCTCACAGTCTATCGGTAAGGTAGACCGCTACGTATGGGAGAAGCACTACAAGATTATCGGCGAGGCCGACGAGGCCAAGGCTGAGGCAATGGTTGAGGTATTCGACCAGACCAAGATCAAGGATGCCGACTATCTGAAGTCTTGCTCAGGCAAGCTGATGAGAATCGAGGGCGTAACCTTCGCCGATGCTGGTAAGAAGGTATTTGCTGATTCTAAAGACAAAGACAACGCCAACTGTGTAAACCGCGGATTCTCTGGCATCAGCACCAACAACCTGGTGATTCGCACTTCTGCCTACGCCAAGTTTGCTAATGCTCTCCTGCCAGAAGGTATACAGAGCGTTACAGGTATCTTCACACGTTATGCAGGAAGCAAGAACGACACATGGCAGATTCTTATCCGTACAATTGACGACGTGCAGTTACTCAAGGGTACAGAGCAATGCCCTTACACCGTGGAGGAAGCTCTCAAGTTGATAAACGACGGAAAGACTACCGATGCTATGGTCTATACAGAAGGTGTCATCTGCTCTGAGCCAAAGGTAAATTTACAATATGGTGATGCTGAATTCTATATCTCTAAGGATGGTAAGGGTATGAATGCTGACGGAACTGGCGATCCTGCCAAGACCATCAAAGTATACCGCAACCACTATCTCAACAACGAGAAGTACACCGAGGCCAACAAGAACTTGATCAAGAAGGGACAGAAAGTTGTCATCTGCGGCAAGCTCATACTCTACCAAGGTGTAACTCCAGAAATCGACAAGGAAAACTATATCGTTTCCATCAACTAAAACTAACTCAAGTAGAAAACTATAAAAAGAATAATCAATATGAAAAAGTTCATTTATTCATGCTTGTTCTTGGCTATGGCAGCCATAACATTCAGCAGCTGCGAGGACGTTCCTGCTCCTTACAATATGCCTACAGAGGATGAAACTCCAAAAGTTCAGCCTGCAGGTACTGGTACTGCTGCCGACCCATTCAATGTGGCAGGTGCAGTAAAGTACATCGAGGATGGCGGAAGCGAATCTGAGTTGAAATACGTTAAGGGTAAGGTGGTATCAATCGAAAAGTTTGATGAAAGCTATGGTAGCATGAAATATTACATTTCAGACGACGGAACTCCTACCAACCAGTTCTATGTATTCAATGGCTATGCTGGTCCTAACCGCACCAAATTCTCTGGCGCAGACGCTCTCAAGGCGGGCGACGAAGTTGTTATCTGCGGTAACCTTATCGTATATAGCGGAACCAAAGAGTTTCAGACAGGCAACTACATTGTATCTCTTAATGGCGTAGGTGGAGCTACCACTCCTGACACTCCTACCACTGGAAAGGGTTCTGAGAGCAATCCATACACCGTAGCAGAAGCTATCGCAGCCATCAAGGCAGGCGCTCCTACCAGCGAGGTTTACGTGACAGGTATCGTTTCTGATGTTTATTATTACAATGATCAATACAAGAGCCTTTCTTACTACATCTCTGACGATGGTAAGAGCAAGGACATGCAGGTTTATTCTGGTAAGGGTTTGAATGGTGCAGACTTCACATCTAAGAATGATTTGAAGGTTGGTCAGAAGGTAACTATCAAGGGTATCATCAAGGCATTCAACAAGAATGGTACTGATATTATGGAAATTGACAAGAACAGCACTATCGTCAAGATAGAAGGCGAAGGCACTGGCGGTGAGGTTACTCCAAAGCCAGATACTCCTGATACAGGCAATGGCAAGATAACATTTGCCGACGACCACAGGACTCTTACGCTTGAAAACAGCAATGCAACTGCTGGTGAAAGCGTGTCTTTTGACTTCACTGCACAGAACTACGAAAATCAGACAGACATGACAACTATAAAGTTGTCTGATGGAACAACTATCACCTTTGATGCTAATGGTGAGAAAAATGGTTCAAAATACTACACTTCAGGAACTGCAGCAGTTCGCGTTTACAAGAATAACAAGATTATCATAAAGGGTACAAAAGAAATTGCAAAGATCATCTTCCACTGCAATGCACCATATACAAAGAATGGTGAAACTGTTAATTGCGACGGTAATGAGACTGCAACCATAAACTTCTCTGGCAAGACTGCAACCTACACCAATGTGTTTACAGGTACAACAGGTGGTGGTGTTCAACTTAGATTCTCATCTATCGAAATTGTTTATGCCAAGTAATCCACTCAATTACAAATAACTTTAACTATCCCCATTGCCTCTCATCAGACAATGGGGATTTTGTTTTCAGCAATGCCCATCGCTTGGTCACTCGATGAACACGCGATGGGGAGCTGGTGAACAAGGGACGGGCAACCATAGCCCACGCGACGGGTAACGTATGCCCAAACTAATGACTACTACTTGGGCAACACATCTATGAAAATAAAAAAAAGAGCGAAAGGTATAAAAACAGGTAGAAAGATTTGGAGGAAAGGAAAAAAAGTCGTAACTTTGCACCCTGTTAAGTCAAAAGGCTATAATGGGCATGCACCGCAAGGACATGAAATGATGGCAACATCCCCATGACGTCTAATTTCAATAACCCAAATAAAAGTAAAAAACAAAATGAAAAAAGGTATTCATCCAGAGAACTATCGTCCAGTAGTATTCAAGGATATGTCTAATGGCGACATGTTCCTCTCACAGTCAACTTGCAAGACCAACGACACTGTTGAGTTTGAAGGCGAAACTTACCCAGTAGTAAAGATTGAAATCTCAAGCACCTCTCACCCATTCTATACAGGTAAGAGCAAGCTCGTTGATACAGCTGGTCGCGTTGACCGCTTCATGAACCGTTACGGCAAGTTGAAGAAGTAATATACCTTTTTATATATAAGGATATATTATCAATACGAGATAGAAGGTGCGTTCTAACGTAGTTGCATATGCGTTAGTGCGCACCTTTTACCTTTTCTTTATCACCCCACTCTTTCTTATTTAAGATTATTCCTTACAATTTATTATTTATCATCTGACATTCTAAGGTATGAAACAAATCAAGATTTATTTATTCGCTCTCCTCGCTGTACTCTCTATGGCTGCCTGCAGCAGCGACGACGGAGACGGAAATGGTTCAGGTTCTGGATCAGGCAGTGGCTCTTCAGCCATCAACACCAACAAGAACGTAGTAACAACCGACAAGGCTGTCACTCGACTGGAGTTTCCTAAACTGAAAGGCGGAAACAGCATTATCCGTGTTTATCGTGATGGTAACAGCAAGCAATACGACCCAGACAACGTAAACTATGCAGTAGAATGGGATTGCAACAAGAAATCGCAGCGCTGGTCTTGCTACATCATCACCAAAAACAACAGAGCCAAGAATACAGATCGCTATAAAAGTGAAAGCAACCAATACCCCAATGATCCAGAGTTGGCTGCTTCAAACAGATGGGAGAAAGACTACATCTACAGATCAGGCTTTGACCACGGACACATCTGCAACTCACAAGACCGTCTGTACAGTTTCAATGCCAACTATCAAACTTTCTTCCTTACCAATATGCAGCCACAATATAGCGTCTTCAATGGAAGTCATCCCGACCATAAGTATAAAGGGCTTTGGATCAAAATGGAGAACTATCTGAACGGATTCAAACTCAATGACACAGACACCATGTACGTATGCAAGGGTGGTACCATTGACAAAGAAGAAAATATCTTGATGCGTATTCAAAACAAACTGATTGTCCCTAAGTATTTCTTTGTGGCTGTCCTCGTCAAGAAGATGGTCAAGGGACAGGCTTACTACAAGTCTATCGGTATGTGGTTCCCTCACACCAATGTATATCATGGAGACGACAAACTGTCTGATTACACCATGAGCATCAAGGATTTGGAAGCAAAGACTGGTATAGACTTTTTCTGCAATCTTCCCGACGATATCGAGCGGGATGTTGAAAGCAAAAAAATACTTAGCGACTGGGGAAGTATAGAAAAATAAGAAGTCAAAGGATAATAGCCATTTAGCTTGGTTTCCTATACACAAGTAATACTTCAGTAAGACAAAAAAGAAATCGCATGTTTCAAAAGTTCATTACAGAACTGTCGAAACATGCGATTTTTTATATAGCAACTTTTATTTATCGTAACATCCTTCGTTATCTCCGATTATTCAGTCGAGAAGAGTCTGCCTTGAGAGGCTTGATGGTCGCACCCCTGCCAAACGAAGAAGAACTCTTTACTGTCTTCTCGCTTGCCTTAGAAGAACCGAAGGCCTTGGCCTGACTGGTCTGGTTGACACGCTTTAAGTCAATATAAATCACATCACCCTTCGAACTTCCCGTACCTATCATATAGCCCCAGAAAGTATCCACGTCATATCCCTTTTCTGCCCCTAAGTGGAAGCCAGCTTGTGAAGAGCCATGGTCCATGACAAACGTTGCACCCGTATTCTTATACTTGATATAGATGTCTTGATTATCGTCAATATACCAATTAAACTCCAAAGTCTGTTGGCCTGCAACAGAACCATCATCGTTATACTTATAGTCAGTCTCCACGCCCTCTCCACTCAAAGCATCACGAGTGTTAGCATATTGGAAGAACTTCATATCGGCATAGAACTCATCAGTCTGTCGTGACTGCCCATCATCTGAAAGATAAGAATAGGTTACTGGTCCATACCATTCGCCTGTAAGCAACTGTGCCATATCAACAAGGTCACTATTCTGCGAACCTCCTTGCCAACCATTATTCCAATCATTGTTGCTCCATCCCCAATCATCATAATGATCGTACCAACCATAAGGATCATACCAATAATCATCACCGTCGCAACTGGTCATTGTAAGCGACATGGCAGCTATCACAGCCATTGTCAGCAAAGAATATACTTTTTTCATATCAATAGTAGTTTAATCAGAATTTATTTGTTTTCCGGAAAGAATCGCTTCGGCAGCATGGTGCTGTCGTTCTGCTCCTGAGCACTCTCCTGCTGTTCTTCCTTATTATTACTGCGTGTCTTGGCGTAGCCATAATAGCCCCAAGAGTCGTACCAGCCCTCGGAACCATACCAGTAATAATTGTCCCAATCGGGCGTATCTACCTTGACGAACTGGAAGTTGATCCATCTGTTCGTACTGTTGAAATCGATATCGCCATAGAAGTAACCATTGTCGTCAAGATGATAGTTGCGGATGACAGCCTTTTCTTGAGTATCAAGGAAATTGATATAAATGGTCGTGCCACTCACGCGCCAGGTGATGCGGTTGGCTACATAGTCCCAGGGCGCATTGCTGTAATAGTCTATCCAGTAGCCATCACCAGAATCATACCCCGAATTGAAGGTTACCTCAGACATGTTTGACTGATAATAACGTCCTTGATAATCCAGTTGTGTCTGCATATATCCCTTCCAATTTCCATTGAGAGCATAAGCTATATCTGCATCCTCATCACATGAAGTGAGCGAGAGCATCATGACAGCCATGAATATCATTGAGAAGTAATAAGTAATCTTTTTCATATCGCTTTTGTTTATAAGTTAATATTTTCGTTAAATTCTGGTGCAAAGATACCTTATTCTTTTCTTAGGGCAAAGGGAATAGTAGATTATTTTAAGGAAAAAGAATGACTAAAAAAGCAAAAAATAGCAGATTTGAGCTTTTGTTTTGAGTTTCAAGTGGTTGTGGCAGTCG
>ENA-UPWO01001240-UPWO01001240.1-human-gut-metagenome-genome-assembly--contig:-NODE-1240-length-11584-cov-6.209351_pt1 | contig 11584 bp, 9 predicted proteins | sample MGYA00250056_ERZ773388 | MGnify/ENA primary metagenome ERZ773388 (study PRJEB29103, sample SAMN06112004) | human gut metagenome | biome: human gut; feature: ankylosing spondylitis patient; material...
AACTACTTCTGCCCTGTCTTTTGTGCTGAGCACTTCCAGATAATTTTTATCCTTCCCCTGTGCAGCCAGATATTCCGGGAACGAATATGGATATATATCTACTATCATAAATCTACCGCCAAGTGTAGATGCAATTTCACTGCTTAGCATCTTGCTGTTGCTTCCAGTAATATGAATTCTATATTTCATGTCTGCTATCCGGCGGACAAACTTTTCCCAGCCTTCCACGTTTTGAATCTCATCCAAAAAAAGATATGGTTTATTGTCCGCGCCAGACATTTCGAGTCCGATTTCCAGGATCAGGTTCAGATCGTCTGCTGACAGTTCCAAAAGTCTTTCATCTTCAAAATTTACATAAACAATCTGTTTGAGAGGAATTCCATTTTCCTGCAAATGCTTAATCTGCTGATACATCATATAGGATTTTCCAGTTCTTCTAATTCCAACAAAGCAATAATTTACATTGTCTTCCAATGGATAGTCTCTCTTTATCATTGGATTATTTAAATAAGTTTCCTTTTGGTCAATCATAATCTGCTTTAAATAATCTCTGTTCATACGGCACTCCTTTCTGTCTGTAAGACAATTTTACCATTATTTCGTTCTGTGTATAAGACAATATTAATATATTTTTGTTCTGTGTGCAAGACAATATTGATATATTTCTGTTCTGTGTATAAGACAATATCGATATATTATTGTTCTGTATATAAGACAATATTGTCAAATTATTGTTCTGTACGCAAGACAAAATGGTTTCATGAAAATTCTCATGAAACCATTTCTATTCTTTCAATTATATATTTTGTCCTGATGATCCGGTTATTATCCAAAATAGAACATCTATCACACAATCTTCGGCAGATACTCTGCCAGATACTCTGCAAAAATCCTGTGGCTGTCAAGGCTTAAGTGCATCCAGTCATAAGGATACATCTCAATGCCCGGTATGGAACCGGCATCTATAAAATGACATCCTAACCGGTCTGCAACATCCTTAAATTCTTTGGCAAGTGCTCTGGAACGCTCCACGCATTTGTCACCCATCTCTCCTGCAACAGCTGTTTTTGCATAATCCGGGTGGATTGGCGGTGGGGCTACCAGCAGAATATTCGGTTTATTACGCCATGCAGCATGCGTGTCGATCGCTTTCTGTGTCAGGCGCTCCAGACCTTTTCCGATAATAAATCCATTTGCATTAAACCGGTCTTTTGTATCATTTGTACCAAGCATAATAATCACAAGGTCGAGAGGCTCATGTGTCATCATGCACGGGTAAATCGCATTCAATCCGCTCAATCCTTCAAAAACAGGATCGTCAAAAGACGTGGTCCGTCCACTTAAGCCCTCCTCGATCACATAGTAATCATCGCCTAACTTTCTCTGTAAAAGTTTTGTCCAGCGTTCCTCTACTGTGAAACGTCCTCCGGTTTTGGAATTATATCCATGAGTGTTGGAATCTCCAAAACATAATATATTTTTCTGATTCATTGTCTCATCCTCCCTGTGCTGTCATCTAAAAAATCTTTTTCCAAACAGATATATTGTACACGATCATCTTACTGCGCAAGTAACTTTTCCGCAAGGCTGACCGCTCCCATCATGCCCGCCGTGTTTGCAAGCTTTGCAGGAACGATCTCCACGATCCGAAGTCCCGGTGCGATCTGCGCTTTCACCTTCCGGTTTACCTCCGAAAGCACATACTCCTGCGCCATGATGCCTCCTCCAAGAATGATCCTGAATGGATTGAAAATACAGCATAGCGTTACAAGACCTGTGCAGATATCGTCGATCCACGCATCAATCTGCTCTTTGATCTCCGGTCTGTCCTTTGCCGCAAATATTTTTTTGCCGTTATCCAGAGATCCATCGACTTTTTTTACACGTCTGACCAGTCCGGTCGTGGAAGCGCACCGCTCATAGCAGCCCTCCAGACTGTCCGTTCCCGCCTTTTCTTCCGGATGGATCACCATTCCGCCAAAGCTTCCGGCAGAAAAAGAAGCCCCCGGGTAAACGTTTCCGTTCATCACAATGCTTCCGCCGACACCTGTTCCATAGGTCAGACATAAAAAATCATCGCATCCAGCGCCTGCTCCTGAACGGAGTTCGCCAAGAGCCGCCGCATTGACGTCATTCTCCACTGCGGCAGGCACACAAAATTCCTCTTCCATGATCTGCTTTACCGGCATGCCTGTGTATCCCGGAATATTGCTGTTCGCATAAAAAATGCTTCCATCTTCCGTATTCACTTCCCCGGCAGTGCTGATCCCGATCGCTTCAAAATCGTGATAGGAATGGATTAGTCCTTTGACACGCTCCATCAGTGCCGCTCCGCCTTCCGATGCACGCGTCTCTGTCTCACGCAGCTCCACGAATGTCTCTCCGTTCCAGAGACCGGACTTGATCATTGTTCCCCCGATATCCACAGCCACAATTCTCATAATTTCTCCTTTTTTATTTTTCGATCGCTGCCACGAATCTTGCCGTGATCTCCGCCGGTCTTGTGATCGCACCGCCGACTACCAGTGCAAAAGCTCCTGCCTCCAGTGCCTTCTTTGCCTGCTCCGGATAGTGGATATGTCCCTCTGCGATGATCTTTGCCGGGCATTTTTCGGAAAGTTCATGGATGAAATCAAAATCGATGTCATCACAGCCCTGTGTCTCCGGTGTATATCCGCGCATGGTCGTGCCGACAAAATCGGCTCCGGCATTGGCACATGCGATTCCTTCCTCGATGGTTGCACAGTCTGCCATCACAAGCTGCTCCGGATATTTTGCCTTGATTGCCTCGATAAACTGTGCTGCCGTGCTTCCATCCGGTCTTAATGCGCTTGTTCCCTGTACCGCAAGGATATCCACACCGCATGCCACCAGCTCATCCACTTCTTTCATGGTAACCGTGATGTACATCGGTGTTCCCTCATAGTCTTTTTTAATGATACCGATGACCGGAAGGTCTACTGCTTCCTTGATCTGTGTGATGTCACGTACTGTGTTTGCACGGATTCCGACTGCTCCGGACTGTGCTGCAGCCTTTGCCATCAAAGGCATGATGCCGCCCTCTTTTGTATACAAAGGCTCATGCTCCAATGCCTGACATGAAACAATTAATCCGCCTTTTATCTGATCAAATATTGCCTGCCTGTCCATTTTTATTATTTCTCCTTTTATGAATAGTTGCTCTTTCCATTTATAAGCAATAGCATAGCCCCTCTACATTTGATTTTCAATCATTCTGCTGTTTTTGAAAGTAGTTTTAAAACGATAGAACATTTTTTCAACCTTATTCAAAATACTCTTATGTTTTAAAAGAGTGTTTTTAACCATTTTTCTGAATGAAACCGGAGTAAAAATATGATGCTTCGGATCAGCCATTCCATACCCAGACAAATCCATACCCCCACAATACCTGCACCTGATTTTATAGATACCAGATAGCTTAATCCTACACGTACTATCCACATAACCCCAAGCGAAACATAGGAAGTAAATTTCACATCTCCCGCTGCTCTCAATACATTTGGAAGCACATTGGATGTTGACCAAAATAATACCATTGGCAGCGTTATAATAACCAGTAGTTTGTATATATCTCCAATGGTATCCGCCGGAGCCTGATATAACCCTAATATTAATTTTAAAAATGGAACCATAACTGCTAATGACAATAAAATTGAGAACTCTCCAAGCCAGATCATTTTCTTTCCATAATTTTTTGCCATGCTTCGGTCACCGGCTCCAATACACTGTCCCACAACAGGTACTGCGAGATTCGATACTGCAAGTCCCATTGCATAAAATACCGCAACAGTGGAATTGGCAACAGCGTTTGCAGCCACACTTTTCGTTCCAAGCTTTACAATAAACATTGATACCAGAATGGCTCCTCCGTTAAAACACAATTGCTCCATTGCAAAAGGGATACTGGTCTGAATTACTGAGGTTAAAATACTTCCGTTTATCCGCATAATATCCTTTAATCGGATACTCAGCCCACTCTTTTCCCCTAACAGACAATATAGCGCCACTCCTCCACCGATCACCCTTGCCAGATTTAAGGAGAGCGATGTGCCAATAATATCCAGTCGTAAAATATTTATAAAAATAAAACTTGCAAACAGATGAATGAGATTAATAATCATTGATAATTTTAAACATATTTTTGTCTGACCAATCCCCCGGAACACTGCTACACATCCCATATATAGTGAAAGGAAAATGCAGGAAATTGCACATCCAATCAAATATTCTGTCGCCTTATTTTTGACACAGATATCCGCATCCGCAAACATTGCATCGATAAGAGATCCCGCAAAAAAAGAAAGTACTATGGAAAAAAAGATGGCTGACGCAACCGTAAACATTACAATCTGTCCTGCGGCTTTTTTTACCATATTCATATTTCCATTTCCTTTATACTGAGCGATAATAACAGTACCTGCCGCAGATATCGAACTAAATATAGCATATGTCATTGTGTAGATTGGAGACACCAGACTGACTGCTGATACCGACTCCTGACTGGACGAACTGATCATTGCGGTTGTCAGCAGACCTATAATGCTCACAAAGAATTGATCCATAATTAATGGTACAAGCATTTCAAAGATCTGCTGGTACGTAAAATAATTGCTGCTAAGACTTTTCTTCAAAAAATTATCTGCTGTCGTTCCGGCTTTTAACCCAGTTTTCCATTCTGATTTCATTTGCAAATCCCCACATTATTGATACTTCTGCAATATTATCTATATAACCCCAGATTGTTTATTTTTCAATGTATTTTATAAAAACTGTATTTACTTTCAATTTATTTTTTTACCATGGAATTTTTGACTGCTCTTTCGCAGTTTTCTTTGCATCTGTAACACAAGTGATTTCTGCTGTAATATAAATGTGGACTGCCGTAAGGCAGTCCACAGACACATATTTTTTATAAGTTTTCTTCTAAGAAAGCGGAAAGTTTATTCATTGCCTCTTCTTCGTTTTCGCCATCTGTCTTTAAGGTGATCTCCTGCCCACATTTGACTGCAAGACCCATCACTGCAAAAATACGTTTTGCATCTGCCTCTTTTCCATCTTTTTCAATGGTTACTTTGCATGGAAATGCGGCTGCTTCCTTTACAAATAACCCTGCCGGTCTTGCGTGGATTCCCTGTTCATCTTTGATCACATACTTAAATTCTTTCATTGTTTTTCTCTCCTCTTAAGCTGCTTTTTTCTTTAATACACCGAGCAGTACGCATCCGACTGCGGAACCGACTGCCAGTGAAACGAGATATAATAATGGATTTCCTACGGTAAGGAATACGAAGATTCCACCATGAGGAGCCATTAAAGTACAGTTAAATGCCATGGATAAAGCACCTGCTACTGCAGAACCAACCACACACGCCGGTAATACATGGAGTGGATCGGATGCTGCAAATGGGATCGCGCCCTCTGTGATGAAGGAAAGTCCCATAATGAAGTTAGTAGGACCTGCTTTTCTCTCATCTTCTGTAAATTTATTTTTGAAAATTAAGGTTGCAAGCGCAATCGCGATTGGTGGAACCATACCACCGACCATAACGGCTGCCATAATATTATAGTTTCCGGCTGCGATGGAAGCTGTACCGAACACATAAGCTGCCTTGTTGACCGGTCCTCCCATATCAACAGACATCATACCGCCAAGTAATGCTCCGAGTAATATTGCACTTGCACCGTTTAATCCGTTCAATCCGTTGTTGATTAATGTATTTAATGCGCCGATCGGCGGTTCTACTACATACGTCATCAAAACACCTATCATAAAGATACCCAATAACGGATAGATCAATACCGGTTTTGTTCCCTCTAAGCTGTCAGGAAGTTTACTGCAGATCTTCTTTAATAATAATACAATATATCCGGCAAGAAATCCAGCTGCTAATGCACCGAGGAATCCACTTGTTCCGCTTGCTGCAATTGCGCCGCCGACAAAACCAACGGCAAGTCCCGGTCTGTCTGCAATACTCATCGCAATAAATCCGGCAAGGATTGGGAGCATGAAGCCGAATGCCACGCCACCGATAGACTTAAACATCGCTGCCATCGGAGTGATCGTACCGAAGTTTGATCTCTGGTCTAATGGAAGTGAATTCAAATCTACAGAAAAACCATCGATCAGGAATGCAATTGCGATCAGGATACCACCGCCGACAACGAATGGAAGCATATGGGATACACCGTTCATCAGATGTTTGTAGATCTGATGTCCGAGACTGTCTTTTCCCTCTTCTTCGTCATCTGCTGCTTTTCCGCCTGCCTCGTAAATAGATGCATGGCCATTTGCCGCTTTTGTGAGCAGTTCCTCTGCTTTGCTGATTCCGTCTGCCACTTTACACTGGATCACTGGTTTTCCTGCGAAACGATCCATTGGAACCTGTGTGTCTGCTGCAACAATAATGCACTCTGCCTCTGCAATCTCTGCTTTTGTGAGCACATTCTTGGCACCGCCGGAGCCTCTCGTCTCAACTTTGATCCGGTATCCAAGCTCTTTTGCTTTTTTCTCGAGTGCTTCTGCCGCCATATAAGTATGTGCGATACCGGTTGGGCAGCCGGTAACTGCCAGGATCAGTTTTCCATTGGAAGCCGGTGCTTCTGCCTTCTGTTCCTCTTCTTTTTTCTCTTCCTCAGCATCTTTTTCTGCCTCTGCTGCATCGATCACGTGTAAAAATTCATCAACCGTCTTTGCATTGCGCAGGTTTGCTGTAAAATCCTCGTCCATCAGTAACACAGACAATTTGCTGAGCACGTCGAGATGAACGTTCTCTTTTGTGTTCGGGGCAGCGATCAAAAAGATCAGGTTTACTTTCTCACCGTCTAAGGAATCAAAGTCAACCCCTTCCGGTACGACCATAGCCGCAAGCCCCGGTCGTGACACCGAATCCGATTTGCAGTGCGGAATCGCAATTCCCTCGCCGATTCCTGTGGTACTCTCCTCTTCTCGTGCATAGACACCTTTGCGGTAAACCTCTACATCATTGATCTTGCCGCTCTTTGCCATCAGATCGACCATGGCGTCAAGAGTTTCTTTTTTGCCTGTTACTTTCCCATTCAGTTCAATACTTTCTGCTGCGAGTAAATCTCTGATTTTCATTTGAATAATCCCTCCCTTTCTATTGTTCCCCTGCAAACAATTTCTTATTACTATCGAGTAAAGCGATCACTTCTGCTTTTGTAGCCAGTTCCTCTGAAAATGCAGAGGCACTTCCGGTGCAGACACCCATCTGGAACGCTTTCCCGTAACTTCCGTTCTCAAGGTATCCTGCGATAAATCCTGCCACCATGGAATCTCCTGCTCCCACGGAATTGACAACCTTTCCTTCTGGCACTTCGGACTGGAAAATGCTTCCATCTTCTGCAACTAAAACAGCTCCGTCACCTGCCATGGATACCAGAACGTTTCTCGCTCCCTTTTCCTGCATTTTCTTTGCATAGGTGATGACATCTGCCTTATTCCCGATCTTCACTCCGAAGATCTCGCCAAGCTCATGATTGTTTGGCTTGATCAAAAATGGATGATACTGTAACACATTCACCAGAAGATCTTTCGTTGCGTCTACCACAATTTTCAAATCCTTATTCTGTAAATGTTTCATAATGTCCATGTACATCGAACCCGGCATAACATCCGGAATACTTCCTGCAAGCACGAGGATATCGCCGTCCGACAGCGTATCAAGCTTTTCATATAGCTTTTTAATATCCGCCTCCCCGATCGCCGGTCCCTGTCCGTTGATCTCCGTCTCTTCATTGGAACGAAGCTTTACATTAATTCTGGAAATTCCCTTTTCCACGCTGATAAAGTCGGCGCGGACTCCTTTTTCCTCTAACAGATCCTGTATTCTGTTTCCTGTGAATCCAGCCAGAAAGCCAAGTGCTGTATTCTCAAAGCCAAGATTCTTTAAAACCATGGAAACGTTGATTCCTTTTCCTCCCGGAAAAATAATCTCATCCGTTGTACGGTTTACGATTCCGCAGGTAAAATTATCTACAGAAACGATGTAATCCAGCGATGGGTTAAAAGTTACGGTATAGATCATTTTTTCGACTCCTTTCTGATTACTGCTTTACATCTATGACATTCTTACATTTTTTATAAGCCGGAAGGCTAAGTCCTGTCGTGATGACCGTTGCTCCTTCAAATGGAGCAAACGTCACGCTGGAGATCTGATTGAACTTGCTCTCGTCTGCCAGAACGAAACGTTCCTTGCAGTTTTCCATGGATTTTTTCTTCACCATCGCCTCTTTTAACTCCGGTGTGGAATAGCCTTTCTGAAGGCTGACACCATTTGCGCCCCAGAAGCCTTTGGTAAAATTGTATTTTTCCAGTGCTGCGACTGCCTCTTCTCCTACGATCGCCTCTGTGACCGCTTTAAACTCGCCGCCCAGGAGATACACGGTAAACCCTCTCTCTGCCAGACGCTTCGCATGGCTGATCGCATTTGTCACAAACACCGCCTGATGGCTCGTGATGTATTCGATCATCAGCTCTGTTGTCGTTCCGGCATCCAGATAAACAAAATCACCCGGTGCGATCTGTTCTGCGGCGTATTTTGCAATTTTGTTCTTTGCGTCACGATTCTTTTCTTTCCGGCTCACGACGTTGTCATCCTTAGTACTGTACGCCATCGTTTTAAGGATTGCCCCACCGTGGACCTTCGTCAACTGACCGTTTGCATCCAGTGCATTCAGATCTCTTCGTATCGTAGATTCCGAAGCGTTAAGTTCTGTCATCAACTGCTGTACTGTCACACTCCCCATACTTTCCAGTATGGATAATATCTTCGCAAATCTTTCCTCTGTCAGCATTTATTTCCCCTCCAATTTCCGTCAACATCATTCATGTCCGTTCATCTTTATATCTGAATTATAGATTCACATTCCGTCACAGTCAATCATTTTCCGTCAAAAAAATAATTATTTAAAATTGTGCAGAAGTTACAAGAGCGGCATTTGATAAACTTATTCCTCGCTGATTATGTAACAGAAACATTGCAACATAATTTTCTGTTACAGTCGCATCCCTGCGGAGCGTTTTACTTTATAGGAATATTGCTTCGCAATTTCCTATAAAGTAAAAACTGCTGCACAGTGAGATCTGATTTACTTGCGTCTCTCTGTACAACAGTTTCTACATTTTTGTTGTGATTTATTTATTTTCTTTTTTAAACCGTGCGATCGCATCTATGATCTTAAAGCTTTCGATCATGACTACTTCCGCATTTCTTGTCTTAAATTTCCGGACCATCTCATCAAATGGAAGCCCTGCAATGTAACACCGCAGTGCCATAATGATCGCGCTGTGCGTCACGATCAGCACATCTCCGTTTTCCCGTTTCATAATATATTCCATAGCATCCAGCGTGCGTTTTACCACATCATTGTAACATTCACCGCCTCCCGGTGTGCGCACATAGCGGCGGTCTTTTCTCCACTCCTGATATTCCGGACTGTTTTCCCGCTCGATCACACGCCAGTTGGAACCCTCCCAGCTTCCGAGGTTCATCTCCACCAGTCCATCCAGCGGAATACAGGTCGCATGCAGCGCTTCTGCAGCGATACGTGCCGTCTCTGCCGCCCGAAGCTGCGGTGAATGATAGACATGTTTTACCGAAATATCTTCTTCCACCAGCTGGCACGCCAGTTCCTTCGCCTGCCGGATTCCATTTTCATTCAGTGGAATATCGGTTTTTCCCTGAATCTTCTTTTTTACATTCCACTCTGTTTCACCATGACGTACAAAATATAGTTTCATCGCTCGTCCTTTTCTATGATAAAAATAAGACCATCTGTATTTCATCCCGGTAGCTTCCGTCTTTCAGTTTAAACGCATGAGGTTCTCTTCCCCACTCGCGAAAACCTAATTTTTCATACAGACGGATTGCTGCCACATTGTCATCAAAAACACCCAGTTTCAGCTGCTCAAGTTCTGTTTTTCTGGCGTTTTCGATCGCATATTCCATCAACTGCCTTCCAAGTCCTATTCCGCAGTATTTTTGGAGAATAAAAATTCCGATTCCCGCCTTATGCCGGAATTTGATGTGATTTCCCTCTTTTAAAACCATGACACAGCCAATCATCTGCTCTTTCCGAAACGCTCCGATCAAAAATTCTTCCCTGCGCTCTGCTATGTCTGAAATCATCGCCTCTGCTGCGTCCGCTGTGAAATCTGTCTCCTCCGGGTATCTCGCCAGAAAATACGTTTCACGGTAGGTGATGTCACGCACCTCTGAAAAAGTTTCTGCGTCCTGCTTCCCCGGACTGCGCAGTGTTATGTTCTGTCCATTTATCACAATCTGTTTCTCTTCTATCTGCATATGCGGCTATCTCCTATGAAGATATTTTAACATATAGAATTCGATTAACAAAGTTTTTCTTGCTAATAAGCTCTTTCAGTTTTCCTGTTTCTTTTTATTGCCCATCGTTATCGATTTATTGTACTTTTATATGCGGTATGTTAGAATACAAAATTGGATGTTTTATGCATCATCACTCGCAATAAAGGATACCTTAATTTTATAAAATATCTGGGGAGAATATTGAAAATGCCTAAGAAGATAAACTACTCTGAATTGATCAAAGAAACGCTTATTTTAACGGTCGCTGTTGCGGTCATCGCCGCCGCTGTTTTCTTTTTTCTGGTGCCGAGCCATGCATCCGTCAGCAGTATTTCCGGTCTTGGAATCGTTCTTTCAAACTTTATTCCGATGCCGCTGTCTGCGATCACAATGATTTTAAATGTACTGCTCTTAATCATCGGATTTTTCACCTGCGGAAAAGAATTTGGAATCAAAACAGTTTATACGAGCATTATGCTTCCGCTGTTTCTTGGACTTTTTGAATTTATTTTTCCTGAAAATACCTCAATGACCGGCAGTCAGGAGTTAGATGTGCTCTGTTATATTTTAGTCGTGAGCATCGGTCTCAGCATTTTATTCAACCGAAATGCCTCCTCCGGCGGATTAGACATTGTCGCAAAAATCATGAACAAATACCTGCATATGGAACTTGGAAAAGCGATGTCACTTTCCGGAATGTGCGTTGCGCTGTCAGCCGCGCTTGTCTATGATAAAAAGACTGTCGTTCTCAGTATTTTGGGAACTTATTTTAACGGAATCATTCTGGATCATTTTATTTTCAATCATAACATCAAGCGCCGTGTCTGCATTATCACAGAAAAAGAGGAGGAGCTCCGCCAGTTTATTTTAAATGATCTCCACAGCGGTGCGACCATTTACGAATCCATCGGTGCCTACAATATGCAGAAGCGGAATGAGATTATTACAATTGTAGATAAATCCGAATATCAGAAATTGATGAATTATATGAGCCATGAAGATCCTCTCGCTTTTATCACGGTGTATAATGTGTCGGATATGCGGTATCAGCCGAAACGGTGATTTTTACCTCAAAAAGAGTAGCAATGAAACACTGCTACTCTCCTAATCCATCTAAATCAATTTTATAGATCGTATTCGTAAGCTCTGTATTCAGATCGGAAGAGCACACGTCTGAACTCCAGTCACATTCCTTTATCTCGTATTCCGTCTTCTGCTTG
>ENA-UPWO01001249-UPWO01001249.1-human-gut-metagenome-genome-assembly--contig:-NODE-1249-length-11476-cov-160.341872_pt1 | contig 11476 bp, 9 predicted proteins | sample MGYA00250056_ERZ773388 | MGnify/ENA primary metagenome ERZ773388 (study PRJEB29103, sample SAMN06112004) | human gut metagenome | biome: human gut; feature: ankylosing spondylitis patient; material...
TCAGCCTCAACTGTAGAACGGAATACGAAACGACCGATACGGCCAAATCCGTTAATACCAATCTTAATCATTGTTCTAATATTTAAATTAAAAGTTTAAAAATTATATCTTTTAAGCTATCAAGCGAATCCGAAGGAGCTGATAACACCTTTTTTCATCCCTATCAAGCATTTTTTCTTCTTTTCGAGCGCAAAGTTACAAAAAATTTTCTAACTTTGCATACGAATAGAGTATTAAATAAGTTAAAAAAGGGCGATAGAACTCGAATATTACCTATTTTTAGCACTTTAAGATGCCATACTGACAACTCCATATAGCAAAATGCAATTATTAAAAGGAAGTAGAATATGACACCGGAAGAAAAAGTGAAAGTTGCGACTGAAACTTACACCTTAAATTATATTAAGGGGAAAAAGCTTCATCGTACACTGAAAAGCAAAAAAGGTATCATTCCAAGGGAAGTATTAATCATTATAAACATTAAAGACTATGGGTAAATTTTTGAATGAATTCAAGCAATTCGCCATGCGTGGAAATGTGCTCGACATGGCAGTCGGTGTAATCATCGGTGGTGCTTTCGGCAAGATTGTAAGTTCTGTAGTAGATGACATCATCATGCCTCCTATCGGATGGCTCATTGGCGGCGTCAACTTCTCCGACCTCAAAGTCACTCTTCCATCAGTAGAGGTGATCGGTGGCGAGAAGCTTCAGACGGCAACCATCAATTATGGCAATTTTCTCCAGACCACTCTCGACTTCCTCATCGTTGCCTTCTGTGTATTCATGCTCATCAAGGTAGTGAACAAGGTTACCGCCAAGAAACAGGAAGAGAAGCCTGCTGAAGCTCCTAAGGCCCCAGAGCCTACTCCGGAAGAGAAGCTTCTGACAGAGATTCGCGATTTGCTGAAAGACCAAAAGGGATAACCACTGTTTTTCATTGCAGGATAAAAAAAGAAGACAGGAATGAGAGGATATGAATACTACTATCAAGACTTGAGAAGAATTCTATCCAAGCCATTCCTGCCCACCCTTAAAGAAAAATATATTTTCCATTAAGGGTTTTTATTTTTTTCCTTAAGGGAAAATATATTTTTCTTTAAGGGGGATATTCTATATATAATATAAGGTATAAAAGAAAAAGAGCCACATTTACTCCCCTACTATTGAAAAAAACACACATTTTTTCACGTTTATTAGAAAAAAAAATCCATTTTTACTTGCTGATTACATATTTTTTTTGTAGTTTTGCCCTCGAATTAAGATCTAAGTAGATACACTATAAGTAGATACACTAAATCTTTATTAAATATCAACTCTTAACATAAACAATATGAGTAAGAACATGAAACCTAAAGACCAAATGAAGACAGCGTTGCTGATTTGTGCGCTGACTTCCATGTCTCCTGCGTTTGCAAATGGTACTATGGTAAAAGCTGACAACTTGAACCGCCCTACCACCAGCATCCAACAGCAGAAGAAAGTAGCAACAGGACGTGTTGTTGACAATCAAGGCGAACCTCTTATCGGTGTTACCGTGATGGAAGTTGGCACGTCCAATGGAACAGTAACCGACCTAGACGGAAATTTCTCCCTCAGTCTGAAAAATCCTAATGGCAAGATTACAATTTCCTACATCGGCTTCAATCCACAGACTCTTACAGCTGCAAGCAACATGCAGATTACCATGAAGTCTGAAGACAAGGAGCTCAATGAAGTTGTAGTTGTAGGTTACGGTACACAGAAGAAGGTGAACCTCACCGGTTCTGTATCATCAGTAGATAGCAAGGCTTTGGAAAGCCGTCCTATCCAGAACGTACAGAGTGGACTCCAGGGTATGATGCCTGGTGTTACCATCAGCGGTACCAATGGTGCTCCTGGTATGGATTCAGGTAGCATCAACGTACGTGGTGTGGGAACCCTCAACTCTTCCTCTCCTTATATTTTGATTGATGGCGTAGAGTCAGGTACCATGAGTAGCCTCGACCCTAACGATATCGAGAGCATCTCTGTATTGAAGGATGCTGCTTCTGCTGCCATCTATGGTTCCAAGGCTGCCAACGGCGTTATCCTCATCACTACCAAGCGTGGTAAGAGCGGCAAGCCTCAAGTTTCTTATAATGGTTATGTGAGTGTGCAGAATCCAACCAGCCTGATCGACCGTCTGGATTCATACGAGTATGCCCACATGCTGAATGATGCGCTCGAAAGCGAGGGCAAGGCTAAGAAATTCGCCACTGAAGAGGAAATCAATGCACTCCCTAATACCGACTGGTACGACCTGGCTTACAAAACAGGTTCTTTGCAGCACCACAACGTAAGCGTGAACGGTGCTACTGAGAGCGTAAACTATCTGGCATCTGTTGGTTACCTGAAGCAGTCGGGTATCTTGCCTCACGCTGGTCGTGAGCAGGTAAACGGCCGTACCAACCTGGAGATGAAGATCAACAGCCGCCTTACAGCCCGCCTGAATCTCGCTTACATCAAGAACGATTATACCGACCCTTCTTCTGCATACGCAGGTGGTGGTTCTGACCAGATCATCCGTCAGCTCAACTTGATTGCACCATGGATTACCGCTCGTTATGACGATGGTACATGGGGAACCATTTCTGACGGTAGCCCTATTGCATGGCTCGACAACGATCTGAAAGTATATCGCCGCAATACCAACTTCACAGGTCTCTTCGGTGTTGATTACAAGATTTTTGATGGTTTGACAGCTAAGTTGAGTGCATCTTATGTTAACAACAACCAGAACTACGACTACTTCCAGAAGTTCTTTGTTTACAATGAGAACAAGAAGACAGACCCTAACTTCCACCAGGAGCAGGTTTCCAAGTGGGAGCGCAAGACCTTCGAGGCATTGCTGAACTACAACAAGACCTTCGGACAGCATACCGTTGGTGCTTTGGCAGGATGGCATGCAGAGGCATTCGACTCTAAGTACTGGTACACATACCGCAAGAACTTCCCTAACAATAGCGTTACAGATATCAATGCGGGTGATGTATCTACCCAGCAGGCACAGGGAAATACCCGTGAGTTGAATATGCTTTCATGGTTTGGTCGTGTAAACTACGACTTTGCAGGTCGTTACCTCTTCGAGGCTAACCTCCGTGCTGATGCATCCAGCCGTTTCGCAGATGGTCATCGTTGGGGTTACTTCCCATCATTCTCTGCAGGTTGGCGTGTAAGCGAGGAAGCTTTCATGGAGGGTACCAAGTCTTGGCTCTCTAACCTGAAGATTCGCGGATCATGGGGTCAGTTGGGTAACCAGGAGGCTTTGAGCGACTACTATCCAGCTATCAATACATACAATATCAACGCCAAGTATGCATTCGATGGCAAGGTAACATCTGGATACTACCAGAGTTCATACAAGATCAACACCATCACATGGGAAAAGGCGACCACATGGGGCGTAGGTGTTGACCTGGGATTCCTCGACAACAAGATTACTGCATCTGTTGATTACTACAACCGTCTTACAGATGGTATTCTGATCTCTGTAGATGCACCTTACGAGTTCGCTTTGGGTAGCTATCTTGACAATGTGGGTAAGATGCGCAACCAGGGTGTAGAGATGAGCCTCAACTACAACGATAAGTTTGGTGAGGTGACAGTAGGCGCAGGCTTGAATGTTGCATACAACAAGAATAAGATTGAGAGCATGCCTGGTAAGGGATACGTAGGTACTGGCTACAACCAGCGCAACGCTATGGGTCAGGAGTTCAACAGCTACTATGTATATAAGGCTGACGGATTCTTCCAGACTGATGCTGAGGCACAGGAGTATATGAACAAATACTGGCCAGCAGACGGCTCAAAGGGTGCTTGTCCTTTCGGCGGTGGCAGCTTCAAGGCTGGTGACTTGAGATATGCGGATATCAACGGTGATGGCAAGATTGATGCAGAGAACGACCGTTTCTATGCAGGCAGTTCTGTTCCTCGCTGGACCTTCGGTCTGAACCTGAACGCAGCTTGGAAGGGCTTCGACCTCTCTCTGTTCTTCAACGGACAGTTTAAGGCTTACCGCTACTTCGATGCATACGAGGTAGAAGGTGCTTTTGTGGGCGACAGCTCTCACCCAGCAACCATCTGGAGAGACTCCTGGACTTACAACAAGTCAAATCCTAAGATGCCAAGATTGTTCACCAATACAAACTCTCCTAGCTCTTCCCGTCAGGTGATTTCTACATTCTGGCTCAAGAATGTATCTTATTGCCGTTTGAAGAACTTGCAGCTGGGTTACTCACTTCCTAAGTCGGCACTCGAATTCCTTCATGTCAACAAGGTACGTGTTTACTACTCTTGCGAGAATTTGTTCACAATCGACGACCTCGACATCAACGTGGATCCAGAGGCAACGAGCCAGCGACTCAGCTCTTATCCATTGCTCCGCACTCACTCATTCGGTTTGAGCGTAACATTCTAATAACTTAAAAAGGATATTATCATGAGAAATCTTAAGAAATATATATTCATCGGCATGACCGCCCTCTTGGCTACCTCATGCTCCGATTTCCTCGATACAGCCCCAAAGGATGCCCTTTCACCTGTCAGCACCTGGCAAACCCAGGACGATGCAGACAAGTTCCTCGTTGGCTGTTACAACAATTGGCAAGACCAGTACAACTCCGGTTGGGGTTGGGATGGTTTCCTCCTGTACTGGGATGGTACAAGTGACTTTGGTTACGACCAGTTCTCCTGGGAGGGTTATACTCCTATCGGTAATGGAACCGTGACCGCATCAAGCGGTAGAGACTGGTACGACTTCTCACGCATCCGTCGCGTCAACGAACTGTTGGCTAACATAGACAAGTGTTCTATGCCAGAAACTGCCAAGAAAGACATTATGGCTCAGGCTCGTTGGATTCGCGCTTACCGCTATTTCCTGATGAACTGGAACTATGGTGGTGTACCTATCATCGAAAGCTATGCTACTGCAGAGGAAGCTATGGTTCCACGTAAAAGCGAACAGGAGGTGAAGGAGTATATCGAGAAGGAACTCGACGAGTTGGTAAACGATATCAATGTAACTCCTGCAGCCCGTGGTCGCATCGCCAAGGGTGCAGCTCTGGCTCTCCGTATGCGAGAGGCTCTCTATTATGGAGACTATGCTACTGCTAAAGATCGTGCAGAGAAGATCATTGCATTGAATCAGTATGAGTTGGATCCAGACTATGCTAACCTGTTCAATGTAGCAGGTCAGGATTCCAAGGAAATCATCCTTGCCGTTCAGGCTGTAGAAAACGACTACGAGAACAATGTGATCGGCCGTATGTACAACAATGCTGATGGTGGTTGGTCTTCTATCGTTCCTAGCTACGGCTTGATTGACACCTATGAAATGGCAAACGGTTTGACCAAGGACGAGCCGGGTTCTGGCTATGATCCTACCCATCCATTCAACAACCGTGACCCACGTATGGCAATGACTGTCATCTATCCAGGTTGTGACTACATCAATGGTAATGGTAAAGAGGCTATCTACAATTCGCTTGACAAGACTGTAAATGGAGCTTCTAATGCCAATTTTTACACCGCAGCCGACAACAGTTCAAAGACTGGTTTGACCTGGGGTAAGTACTTGGCACCTATGAACCAGTATTCTGACATCTGGAACACCACTTGCCAGCCTATCGTCTTCCGCTATGCAGAAGTATTGCTTACTTACTGCGAGGCAGAGAATGAATTGAACGGTCCTTCTGCACAGGTTTACACCTATCTGAATATGGTTCGTAACCGTGTAGGTATGCCTAATGTGGATGAAGCTAAGTACAATACCAAGGAGAAGCTTCGTGAATTGATTCGTCGCGAGCGTGGTGTTGAGTTTGCAGGTGAGGGTATCCGCCGTGCTGATATCTTACGCTGGAAGGATGCCAGTGGAAAGATGTTGGCAGAGACTCTGTTGAACTGCACATTGGAGCGCCAGGTTGGTACTGTGAGCATGGATAAGTCTGTGGCTCCTGGTATGCGTGCCACTATCAATGTAAATGCTTCTGCAGCTGACAAGAAGATTGAGGATCGTGTATTCAAGACCACCAACCGTTATCTCCCTATCCCACAGGGTGCACTTGATGCTAACTTGCAGTTGAAGCAGAACGACGGTTATTAAAAACAAAAAGTACTGAGTACATCATCTAGGAACTCAGTACTCATCAATAAAAATAAAGACCACCATCTGAGTTGAATATCAAACTCAAATGGTGGTCTTTTTACATAGATGTGGGTAAGGAAATTTCCTCAGCCCATCATCAGGATATTATTCCCACTCAATTGTCGAAGGTGGTTTTGAAGAGATGTCATAGCAAACGCGGTTAACGCCCTTTACCTTATTGATAATCTCGTTACTTACCTTAGCCATGAAGTCGTATGGGAGATGTGCCCAGTCGGCTGTCATCGCATCAGTACTGGTTACGGCACGCAATGCAACTGGGTGCTCGTATGTACGCTCATCACCCATCACACCTACTGAACGGACGGTAGAGAGCAATACGGTACCAGCCTGCCAGATCTGATCGTAGAGAGAAACCTCAATCTCACCATTCTGCATGTCAGCAGGAACACCGGCAGCCAGGACGCGGCGAGCTTCCTCACCACTCAACTTCACCTTATACTCACGCAAGCCACGGATATAGATATCATCTGCATCCTGAAGAATGCGTACCTTCTCTGGAGTGATATCACCCAAGATACGAACAGCCAAACCAGGACCTGGGAATGGATGACGGGTAATCAGATGCTCAGGCATACCCATAGAGCGACCTACTCGACGAACCTCATCCTTGAACAACCACTTCAAAGGCTCGCACAACTGAAGGTTCATCTCCTTAGGAAGACCACCTACATTGTGATGACTCTTGATTACCTTACCAGTGATGTTCAAACTCTCGATACGGTCAGGATAGATAGTACCCTGAGCCAACCACTTGGCGCCAGTCTGCTTCTTAGCCTCAGCATTGAAAACCTCCACGAAGTCGCGGCCGATAATCTTACGCTTTTCCTCAGGATCAGTAACACCAGCCAAATCAGCAAAGAACTTCTCAGAAGCATCAACACCAATCACGTTCAAGCCCAAGCACTTGTAATCCTCCATAACATCACGGAACTCATTCTTTCTGAGCATACCGTGATCTACGAAGATACAGGTGAGGTTCTTGCCGATAGCCTTGTTCAAGAGAACAGCAGCTACACTGGAATCAACACCACCAGAAAGACCCAAGATAACCTTGTCGTCTCCCAACTGTGCCTTCAACTCAGCTACCGTAGTTTCAACGAAAGAGTCAGCACTCCAGTCCTGCTTACTACCGCAGATATCTACCACGAAATTCTTGAGGAGCTGTGTACCCTGCAAAGAGTGGAACACCTCTGGGTGGAACTGTACAGCCCAAACAGGCTGCTTGGTAGAAGCATAAGCAGCATACTTCACATTGGCTGTAGAAGCGATGCACTTATAGTCCTCAGGAATCGCAGTGATGGTATCACCATGACTCATCCAAACCTGAGAGTTCTCGATGAATCCCTTGAACAAAGGATTCTCCTTGTCGAACTGCTCCAAGTTAGCACGACCATACTCACGGCTGTCAGCAGCCTCCACCTTACCGCCCTGAGCGTAAGAGAGGAACTGAGCACCGTAGCAGATGCCAAGCACAGGAATGCGGCCAATAAACTGGCTCAGATCTACCTTGAAAGCTTCCGGATCATGAACGGAATAAGGGCTACCGCTCAAGATGACACCAATCACAGATGGGTCATCCTTTGGAAACTTGTTGTAAGGCATAATCTCGCAGAAGGTATCAAGCTCACGAACACGACGGCCAATCAGCTGTGTGGTCTGTGAACCGAAATCCAAAATAATAATCTTCTGTTGCATATTGTCTAATTTATAATTTATAATTTACAATTCATAATTCTTTCAGGAATGCTTCCGCTTCTTTCAGCGTCTCTTGCTTTCCCACATCCATCAGCTTGAGGTCGTTCTTCACGTATCCCTCAATACGAACCTTGTCGCAATGCTTCAGATAGAAGTCCATAATGGGGAACTTATCCGGTTCATTCTCCATCAGCGGGAAAAGCGATGGGGCTACCATGTGGATGCCAGAGAAAGCATACATCTTATAATCTTCTGGATTGAGATCAGGATAAGGACTTTTCACCTCACCTGTCTCTATATTCGTCCAGCCTACCAATCGCATGGTATCATCGAAGAGGAGATAACGTTTGGTCTTGCGTTCGCTCACCAGAAGGCGGGCAGCCAAGGGAGCCTTCTCCTTCATGGAATCCGAAGAATCATCTGAAAGTTCTTTCGACTCCATCTGATAGAATTTCTTCAGATCCACATTGCTCAGGATGTCCACATTATGAATCAGGATAGGCTCAGTCTGATCGAAGAATGGCCATGCCTTCTTGATACCACCACCCGTTTCGAGGAGCTTTTCGCTCTCATCGCTGATACGGATGTCCATACCGAAATTTTTATTATCACGAAGATAATCGATGATTTGTTTAGAGAAATGATGCACGTTCACCACAATACGAGTGAAACCGGCATCCTTCAACTGAAAGATGACACGTTTGAGCAAAGGTTCTCCCCCGACACTTACCAATGCCTTCGGAATGCGATCAGTAAGTGGCTTCAGGCGAGTGCCCAAACCTGCTGCGAATATCATTGCTTGCATCATTGCTAAATAGCTATATATTAATGTGCGTGCAAATTTACTAACTTTTTGCGAGATAGCCAAATTTGCACGCTAAATATTATTGTTTTGCAGGCAAAACCTGCTCAATATGCTGTTCTCTATGACATATTTGCACTTCTACGCCAAACTTCTCGTGGATATGTTCGGCAAGATGCTGGGCTGAATACACACTGCGATGCTGACCGCCCGTACAACCGAAACAGAACATCAGGGAGGTGAAACCGCGCTGGATATAGCGATTCACGTGATGGTCTGCCAACTTATAGACACTCTCCAGGAACGTCAGAATCTCACCATCATCCTCCAGGAATCGGATCACTGGCTCATCCAATCCCGTAAGTTTCTTGTAAGGTTCATATCTACCTGGGTTGTGAGTACTTCTGCAGTCGAAAACATAACCGCCGCCATTTCCAGACGGATCTTCAGGGATTCCCTTCTTAAAGGAGAAGCTGAATACCCGCACTACCAACGGTCCCTTGCCATCATACTTGGAATAAGTGGCAGGTCCATCCTGCGGATGCGCACTGTAGATATTGTTATCTGTAATCTTATAACCATCAGCACGGGTTATAGCCGCACTCTCGATGCGCTTAAACTGCGGTAACTCCGTAAGTCGGCGCAGCATATCCATCATATAAGGATATGGGAAAACCTTCTCGCCCATCTTCAGCAGATCACGCAGATTCTGGATAGCAGGCGGAATACTCTCGATGAAGTGCTTCTTGCGCTCGAAATAGCCACGGAATCCATAGGCACCCAACACCTGCAAGGTACGGAAGAGCACAAAGAGACTCAGGCGATGCACGAAATGACGCACAGATGGTACCTCGGTATAGTTTTTCAGCGACTGATAGTACTCCCATACCAACTCGCGGCGGAGCTTGAAGGAATACTTGGCTGAAGCCTGCCAAAGGAAGGAAGCCAAATCATAATAGAAAGGTCCCTTTCTGCCACCTTGGAAATCAATAAAGTACGGATTGCCATTTTCGTCTAACATTATGTTGCGAGCCTGGAAATCGCGATAGAGGAAACAATCCATCTTTTCTGACGTCAAATCCTTCGCAAAAAGACGGAAGTTGGCTTCCAACTTCAATTCATGGAAATCCAAATCTGTCGGTTTCAGGAAACAATACTTGAAATAGTTGAGATCGAAGAGCACACTGTCCACATCAAACTCCGGCTGAGGATAGCAGTTGGACCAATCCAGCCCACGTGCACCACGCAACTGGATGTTAGGCAACTCACGGATTGTCTTCTTCAGGAGTTCCTTCTCCTTCTGATTGTATCTACCGCCAGCCTCTCTTCCGCCCTTGATGGCATCAAAGAGCGAAGTTCCGCCCAGATCAGTCTGGATATAGCAGAGTTCATCATCACTCACAGCCAGAATCTTAGGCACCGGCAACTGACGGAGGTTGAAATGATTAGCCAGATACACGAAGGCGTGATCCTCATCACGGCTCGTACCGATAACACCTATCACCGTATCCCCATCCTGCTTGATGATACGGAAATATTGGCGGTTACTTCCCTGCCCTGCCAGCTTGATGACATCAGCAGGCTCTTCGCCAGCCCATTGCTTGTAGAGATTAATTAGCTTTTCCATCATCATTCAATTTTCTGCGTTTTCTGTCATCATCGATCTTCTGTGCGAAGTTATCACCGATGAAGAGAAGCAATAAGATACCTAGCGTAGTGAGGAAAGAATTCGTAGTAGTCATTCCTAACTCCGCCTTTGTTATATAAATCAGTCCTCCGATAACGACCAGGAAGACCAATGCCTTTTTCCAATCAATATTATGCATGATACTCAAAAAACTATTTGTTCTGCAAAGATACAACATTTTTCTGAGCTAGCCATAAGATTAAGCATATTTTTGAGATGAGCACAAAAAAAATCGGATGTCTCACGACAACCGATTTTCAAAAACAAACTACTTAAAAACTAATCTACTAAAACAAATCAAAAAAATATCTTCATCGACCTCACGGTCGGTATTACCTTTTCTTTTCGCTTGCAAAGGTACAAAAAAAGCGTATTAGCACCAAACAATTTTGCGATTTTTTGCATATCAATTGCTAAAAAAACAAAAAAATAGGGATAATTCTCTGAGAATCACCCCTATTTGTTATATTTAGGTTGCAAAAACGCACTCTATTACATCATGCCGCCCATACCTGGAGCTGCAGCAGGTGCAGCTGGAGCTGGCTCTGGTTTATCAACCAATACGCACTCTGTTGTCAGGAACAGACCTGCGATAGAAGCTGCGTTCTCCAAAGCAACACGCTCAACCTTAGCAGGATCTACGATACCAGCCTGACGCATATCCTCGTAAACATCCTTGCGGGCATTGTAACCGAAGTCACCCTCGCCCTCGCGAACCTTGTTGACGACTACAGAACCCTCGCCACCAGCATTGGCTACAATCTGACGGAGAGGCTCCTCAATAGCACGCTCTACGATGCGGATACCAGTTGTCTCATCGGCGTTGTCACCCTTCATATCCTTCAAAGCCTCGAGGGCACGGATATAAGTAGTACCACCACCAGCAACAATACCTTCCTCGATAGCTGCACGGGTAGCGCAGAGAGCATCGTCAACACGATCCTTCTTCTCCTTCATCTCTACTTCAGAGTTAGCACCTACGTAGAGAACTGCAACACCACCAGCGAGCTTAGCCAAACGCTCCTGAAGCTTCTCCTTATCGTAAGAAGACTTGGTGTTCTCAATCTCGTTCTTGATCTGAGCTACACGATCCTGGATATTAGCCTTCTCA
>ENA-UPWO01001251-UPWO01001251.1-human-gut-metagenome-genome-assembly--contig:-NODE-1251-length-11464-cov-32.176429_pt1 | contig 11464 bp, 9 predicted proteins | sample MGYA00250056_ERZ773388 | MGnify/ENA primary metagenome ERZ773388 (study PRJEB29103, sample SAMN06112004) | human gut metagenome | biome: human gut; feature: ankylosing spondylitis patient; material...
TTTTTTCAAGCAGAAGACGGCATACGAGATAAAGGAATGTGACTGGAGTTCAGACGTGTGCTCTTCCGATCTTCACGCTCACGATCGCGTGCACGCTTTGCCTTCATATCGGCAATGGTTGCATCGTCTAAAATTATAATGGCTCGACGCTGTAAAGCTGCATCTAATTCCTCTGGACCAAAAGCCTTACCTGGCTCATTAAAGTCGGAGATATTAAACTCATACTCCGTGCGCAACTCATGACGAATTTGTTTTTGTCCAAATCGATTCGCTTTATTCTTTAATGCCAATAGGCGACGAATAGCATTAACCTCTGATTGCGAAAATTTATTTCTTCCCATCTTTATAATCCTAATTCAGTTACAAAATATTCGGCTTCGTGCAAAGTGTTAAGTTTACCCACATCAAGCAATCGTAAGTTGGATTGCACGCAACCACGAATATCAGCCTCAGCACACACCTTTAAATAAAAGTCCATGATTGGAAATGCCTTTGGCCAATCCTTCATTAACTCAAAAAGGCGAGGCGAGAATAAGTGAATGCCCGAAAATGCATAACGGTGTAACTTATCTACCTGTAAATCACGATAAGGGCTACGCACCTCACCTGTGGCTATATTGGTCCAACCTCGCAGTCGCATATCATCATCAAAGAGCAAATAGCGCTGCGTTTCACGTTGACTCACCATAAGTGTCGCATCAGCTTTTCCGTTTTGCTGATAGAAGTCCAACAAATTGGCATTGCTCAGAATGTCAACGTTATGAATTAGAATGGGAGCATCATCAGCCGTAAACTGTGAGGCTGCGTAATACAAGCCACCACCTGTATTCAACAATTCTGCCGACTCATCTGATATACGGACAGGAATAGGCCACTCATTTTGCTTCACATAATTAATGATTTGTTCTGCAAAATGGTGTACATTGACGACTACCTCTGTAGCACCCTGCTGAATAAGGTGACGAAGCACAATATCAATCAACGGACGCCCGTTCACTGGCACCATAGCCTTGGGCATTGTATCGGTCAAAGGACGCAAGCGGGTGCCTAACCCCGCTGCAAATAGCATTACTTTCAAGATAACTCGTTTATAAGATGTTCAAACAATTCGGTTTTCAGTTTGAAGGTTATAAAGTTATAAAGTTACATCACATTGGCAATCAACTAAACTAACTTTATAACCTTATAACCTCAAAATAGGATACTGGCTATTTATAGAAACAGCCTTTTAAAAAAAGAATGTGCCTAAGTGCTTCAGCCTTTTTACCTACACACTCATGCACATTCTAATATGGTTTACTTTATTTATTATAACGGCTATAAATCACCTGCATCTGAAGTGGATTATCCTTTCCACCCTCCAACTGCACAGAAGTTAAGCCCAATTGATTTTTCACACTGCGAAGCACAGAAGTTGTCGCACCAGTAGTACTTGTTTGCTTTGTGTAGACCGCATCTACTGGTATGAGGTAAACCTTATTCCAATCAGCAGCGTAAGTAGGATCAGAGGCTTCAAGTGCTGCATACTTTGCACGACGGCTTGCATTGCTTTCGCCTTGCACCACCCCAGCCTTCTTGTCACGCTCAGCCTTTATATAAGCTATCAATGGAGCTATATTTGAATAAGCATAATAGTTCTTGGTATCAGTACTCATACTACTTAAATAAGTAGTTTTGCTATCAGGCATACGATTTTGTTCGAAGAACGTTTCCCAATCGCTTTTGCGAACCAACAACAATTGGTCAGGAACGGGCAAAAGCTGAAACTTCTCGTCTTCTGTCACCGTTTTGCGACGAATGATCACTTGCGCCATGCTGATACTATCATTATAGTGAGCACCATTCAAGTCTTTACCGTCAACTACTTGGTCTACTGGCAAGGTCATCTCAGTAAAGAAACTTGCCGGCGACTTTACATAGGTGCAAGGCTTTTGTTGTAATTCGCTTAACGAAAGGCTGCCTGGATAGTTATTATTAATGTGTGTCGTCTGCAACACCTCTTCTGTTGCACCAAAGCGTTGCGCACCATCAATAATAGTATCGTTACCCGCCTCCGTCTTGCTATGATAACGGAAATAAACGTTCATACCAATCATGGCCGTTTTAACCATAACGTCCTTTCCGCCTACATTTTTGAAGCTAAAACCTGCACACACGTTGCGTATAAATGTAGCGGAATTGGCGAAGTCGGCCTTATTATTATAATAAGCTTGCATCAACTTTGTGCCGTATGATTTGGGCAACTTAACCGCAATCTGACGATAGTATGATTTGCCATTCGTTTCGTTGTTAGGACGCGTAAGGTCTTTCACCGTGTAGCTAATCGTCTTATTTACACCTTCTGGCAGAATATAATCATCAGCATTCAAGTTGGTGTAGTAAGATTCATCTTCGCTCAATAACTTTTCGCGACTAAGCTCGTCAACACGTAGTTTCATCGTTGTAAGCGAATCGCCCAAGAAGCTATCCAAGTATAGACGAATATCGCACGAATCGGCTTCTACCTCTCCCTGTTCATTACAAACAAGAATATCCTTACTCGGCAAACGGAAGCCGTCGGGCAAGTGGAATTGAGCTAAAAAACCCGAGGTCGTTTGTATACGTGTCTCTGGATCAACGATACTACCCAAATAACAAATGCTGGTATTAGCCAACACCTTATCAACCTGTACCGTCTGTGTAGAGATATGGAATACAGAGTCTACCGCTGTAATCTCATCATCTTTGGGTATTACATCATAGCCTATTGATGAAGTACTATCATCACACGCTGCAAGCGACACCGCAGCAAGCATAATGGCTAATACTGTTTTCTTCATAAACTAAAAAATATGCTTTTGTTTTTCAAAAGAGAAGAAAAGCTCATGTGCCTCTTAGATAAATTAAGATAGGTTTCACATGAGCTTTTATTCTTTTCCGTTTAAGTACACACTACTTGTAAGCACAATATAAATGATATTATGCTTCCTCGCCTTCGCCTGTTAATTGTTCAATAAAGGCTTTATAAGCTGCTGCCTTTTCGTCATCAGAGGGTGCAGTGAGCACAGGTACATTCAATTCCTTTGCATAATCAATCAAAGCGGGTTGTGCGCCAACTTCACCTTCGATTACACCATCACTGAATGCAACAGCCAAACGACCAAGGCTATCCTTTTGAGTTAAATCTACTCCAGCATCCTTCACGGCTTGTTCATTAGCATCGCGGAATTCAAGACATTCTGCAAAGCGTGTAGCCAAAGTTGCATCAGGCATTTCGCCATAAAGTGAGCTAATCACCTTGGTTTGTGCGAAAGGCGGTTCGTCACGATAAGCAGTCTTAATATAGAAAGGCACTACTGACGAAATCCAACCCTGACAATAAATCACATCAGGACACCAACGCAACTTCTTTACCGTCTCAAGTACACCACGAGCATAGAAGATAGCACGTTCAATATTATCTTCATATTCCTTGCCTTCTTCATCAGTCAACAAAGAGCGCTTGTGGAAGTAATCATCGTTATCAATAAAGTACACCTGCATACGGGCAGCCTGAATTGAGGCCACCTTAATAATAAGAGGATGATCGATATCGTCGATAATGATGTTCATACCCGACAAGCGAATTACCTCATGCAATTGGTTACGACGCTCATTAATAATACCCCAACGAGGCATGAATGTGCGAATTTCACAGCCTTTTTCTTGCAAAGCCTGTGGTAACTGACGACCATCAAGAGCCACTGCGCTCTCAGGTACATAAGGAATCATCTCCTGCGTTATGAACAATACTTTCTTTGACTTCATTTACTTTGTTTTTATATAAACCGCTTGCTATCAATAACGTTTTATTCTTCTTATTTTACCTCATTATTCAACCAAAGCAGTCTATTCTTACGCTTGCAAAGTTAGCAAAAAAAACTGATACTGACGGCCTTGCACGCGGGTTTTCGTTCTAGCACTGTTAAAAAACACAGAATAATAGTTCAAAAAGCCGCTTATTTGGCAATAAATGTGTTATTTTGCACTTTCAACGATATGAGGGCTTTCATCAGCTATTGAGAACAACAGATAGTCCCAATACGAGAAGCCCTTACCTAAAATGTCACAAAAACAAACAATGAAAGTCTTCAACACAAAAAAAGACCTTGAAGCTGCACTAAAGGAAGCACGCTCTGAAGGTAAGAAGATTGGTTTAGTTCCCACCATGGGTGCACTGCATGCAGGTCATGCTTCACTGGTTAAGCGCTCTGTAAGCGAAAATGACGTTACCGTTGTTAGCGTTTTCGTCAACCCTACTCAATTCAACGATAAAAACGACTTAAAGAACTATCCGCGTACGTTAGATGCAGACTGCGAATTGTTAGCATCACTTGGTGCCACTTACGTTTTTGCACCAAGCGTCGAGGAGGTTTACCCCGAACCCGACACGCGTCACTTCTCTTACCCTCCTATTGACACGGTAATGGAAGGTCCTCGTCGCCCTGGCCACTTCAACGGCGTATGTCAGATTGTAAGCAAACTCTTCTACATGGTCAATCCCGACCGCGCTTACTTTGGTGAGAAGGATTTTCAGCAAATTGCCGTCATTCGCGCCATGGTCAAAGACCTCAACCTACCTGTTGAAATCCGTCCCTGCCCCATTGTTCGCGAGGAGAGCGGATTAGCACTTAGCTCACGCAACACGCTTTTGAGCGAAAGTGAGAAGCGCATTGCGGTTTGCATTTCACAAGCACTAAAGACGAGCGTTGAATTTGCCAAATCACATACGGTCAAAGAGACACACGACCTCGTTGTAGGCGCTTTGAACGCCACCAAAGGACTTGAAGTCGAATATTTTGAAATTGTAAACGGCATTACGCTCCAACCCGTTTCATCATGGGACGATGCCGCCTACATTGTTGGTTGTATCACAGTTTATTGCGGTGCTCGCCCCGTGCGCTTAATTGACAACATCAAATACAAAGAAGAATAAATGCTACTCACGCTACTCAAATCAAAGATTCATTGTGCCACTGTAACTGAGGCCAACCTCCACTATATGGGCAGTATTACCATTGACGAGGACTTAATGGACGCATGTGGCATGATAGCTGGCGAACAAGTGCAAGTGGTAAACAACATGAATGGCGAACGCGTCGTCACTTATATCATCGCTGGGCCACGAAAGTCAGGCTGCATTTGCTTAAACGGTGCAGCAGCGCGTCTCTTCCAAGTAGGCGATGAAGTTATCATTATGGCTTACGCACAGATGACACCTGACGAAGCAAAGACTTTTAAGCCACAAGTCATCTTTCCCGAAGGAAAGAACAATGCCTTAGTATAGTCCAATTACGATACATACAAGTTCTATAACGAATTGTGTGGGTATAATCTCTTTTTTTGGAAAACAGATACAAATTGCAGTTTAGCAAATAGACAAGAATGAGCATTAAGGCGCGAAGTGCACCTTAATGCTCATTCCTGTCTATTCGCTAAACTGCAATTTGACAACTAATACCAGTACGCACATCTAAATGCTACTATTGCATTAGCTTTTCAATATCGGCAAACTTCTTGCCACGATTTAGTGCCAAGTACACCTTATAGAGTAAAGGCGCCCATTGCTTTTGTGCTTGTGGTGCCATGCGTTGATAAGTCTCTAATTCAGGTTCAGCAAGTTTGTATAACTCTTGTTGTTCGGCCAAAGCCTTCTTATAAGCACGCGATGTGATATGGTCGGGCAAGTTGATAAGTTTCACCTTATTAACGTAAGATGCACCAATATAATAGTGAGCCTCGGCATAAGTAGAGTCGCAGGCTAATGTATGTTGTGCACTCACGATGCAACTATCATATTGTTGCAATTCATAATGAGCTACACATTGCGCCATATAGGCAGCCGTGTAAGTAGAGTTCATTTTAAGCTGCTGTGCCGATAGCAATAAGGTCTGATTAAACAACTTGTTGCGATTGTAAAAGTCGGCCAATCGCGTAAAGAAGAAGGCATCATGAGGATAAGCCTTCCACCCCTCGCACAGTTGACGATGATAAGTAGTTGTATCCGTTTCCGCTTCAGCTGTCAAGGACAAATACTTCATTATGGTGGGGCGAGTGGCAACGGGGGAGAGTGCTAAGCTATCATAGCGCGTCACCTCGCCATATTGTTTTGTGCAAAAAGCACTAATCAAGTAAAAGATAGCGTTCTGTTCGTCGCCTCGTGTAGAGAGATGTGCCGATTGTCCTAACTCTGTATGTGGTAAGTCAAGGCAAATGCGTAAGTAAGGCATTGCCTCCTTATATTTTTCTTTTTTATAGTAATAGCGTGCGGCGGCATTCAAGTTGGGAAAGTATTTCTGCAACTGTTCGCACACCAAGCGCGTTTGCTTAGGCTTTTTACCCTCTTGTTTCTCAAGTTCTCTCTCCAATAAGTTAAGTTGTATAGCCTCGCGAATAATTTCGTTGGTGGTTGAGAAGAAAGCAATCGTATCGTAACTTTTTTTCAAATAGATTTTAGTATTCTCGGCATTGTTCAATCCACGGTTTGCCTCTATGCTGTAAAGGCACAATTTCAAGTTGTTGCGATACGTAGAGTCGGCACGCAACTTATTAATCTGTTGAATAGCCTCCTTATAATTCTTTGCCTTCAATGCATTCGTAACGGGCTTAAACGCCTTTTGTGCCGAGCAAGGAAGCATAAGTAGTAGCAAAAATGATAAAAGGAGCGATTTCATTGTTAAGTAAAGGTAGTTTTTATAGGGGTGTTCTTATGATTCGGTTTTCAGTTTGAAAGTTATGAGGTTATAAAGTTACATTACGTTGATAATCAACTAAATTAACTTTATAACCTTAAGTAGGTATTCAAAATTAGTTTATATAATCATGTTCAGAATTAGTCGATATGCCTTGGCGCATTCTTTCGCCCAGAAACATAGGTTTCATCGGTCACGTAGCCCGCTACGCTCCCTCTTCAACCTATGTTTCTAAACGAAATACTGCACCAATTCATATCAACTAATTTTGGACACCTACTTATAACCTTCAAACTGAAAACCGATTAGTTACCAGCTTTATTAGCAGCGTCAAGTAAGTCGTCCATTTCTTTCGCTTTGTTCTTCTGACCTAAAGCACTGTAAACCATCTGGAGAGAAGGTGCCCAGCGCTTAGCTTCGTTAGGAGCCAACTCGCGAACGCGTTCCATACACTTCAATGCGTTCTCGTAATAGCCCTTTACATAAGCGACTTCTTTGTCATAAATGGCCTTTTGCTTTTGGTAAGAGCCGTCAGAAGCCTTACCTGTGATGCGACGGTTTGTACCAATGTATTGGAATTTCTTGCCACCATGCGTTTGGTCATAGATATCGTTGATATAAGCCGTTCCCTTATTAAAAAGGGCATCTTTGTAGTTAGGATCGATAGCAAGTGCCTTATCGCAACTTGCAATAGCAGCGGCATAGTCCTTCTTTACGTTCAATTCAATAGCACCCTTCATAAACCATGCCAACTTGCTATTGGGATCGTCAGTAACCAGCTTGTTAGCCATGTCGGTTGCTTCAGTTATCTTGTTGCTCTGAATGTAGTAGTAGATGAGGTTCTGCATGAAGCTCTCCTTGCCTGTGCGGTTGTAAGCCTCGATGAGCGTCTTTTGCCAGTTAGCAGAGTCCTTCTTCTCACCGTATGCGTTAATCTTGATGAGGTAGAGGTCGTGGAGTCCAACGGTGTCTTTCAACGCAACGTCGCAGCATTCGATTGCCTTGTCCCAATTCTTCAAGTAGAAGTTCTGTAAAGCTAAATTGAAGCGAGCCGTGTTGTAAATCTTGGCCTGAGCCTTGTAGATAGAGTCGCTTTCAGCCTTTGTAAATACGGGTGAAGTACCAGGCAGGTCAACGTACTTTTGGAAGTAGTCAACGCTCTCTTGTTTCTTACCCATAGCGTCCATAAAAGCACCGCAGTTGTAGTAGTAAGTCAACATAGAGTTGATACCCAACTTCGTGCGGAGCGTAACGAATTGGTCAGTCTTCACCTTACCCTTTGCGTTAGGTGTTACGTTATATTTAGCAGCGGTGTTGAATGACTCAATAATTCTGTCAACGTATTTACAGAATGCCAACGTGTCGAAAGGCATGCCGTTAGAGGCGTTGGTCATGGTAGGACTCAAAAACTTGTTTTGCAAGTCAGCGTTTTGCAGATAGAGCAATGCCAACTTATCCATTTTGCCGTCAGCCTTCGCCTTCTCGATGTCGCTTTGGAGTTGAGCCTCAGCATCCTTATAAAGCTGTTGTGATTGCTCGTAAGCCTCCTGAGTGCGTTGTTTCATTAAATTGTCAGCGCGTCTAACCATATCGTTGGCCTTGTAAGAGCCAATGTGTTGGTCAGACTGAGCAGAAGCCGTTCCCATGCTACCTAAGATAACGGCCAAGCATAGAATTAACTTTTTCATTTGATGTTGTTTTGGTTAGAAATGTAGTGTAACTATGTTGGTTTAAAGTTTTTAGGTTATGAGGTTATGAATTAAATTCTATCCCCCATAAACCTAAAGACTCTGTATTTTATTTTTCCACGTTGTCAAAGAGTCCATGAGACGCTTCGTCCGTAGATTGGTCTTCCTCAGCTGTGTTAGTAGCGTCAGTAGCACTCGTTTCGGTTGTAGCCTCAGTGGTGGCTTCACCTTCAGTCGTTACTTCCGTAGCCTCGGCCTCTTCATTCTCCTCTTCTTCGTCAGCAGGAACGAGACATACGCTCGAAATAACGTCGTTGCGCTTCTTGAGGTCAATCAGTCGGTTGCCTTGTGTAGCGCGACCCAATACGCTCACGCCGCTGATGTGAAGACGAATGGTAATACCGCTCTTATTGATAATCATCAAGTCCTCCTCTTCAGCAACGGCCTTGATAGCTACCACCTTGCCCGTATCTTCCGTGATATTGAGTGTCTTTACACCCTTACCGCCACGGTTTGTTACACGGTAGTCGCTTACGACAGAACGCTTGCCCTTACCCTTCTCGCTCACAACGAGTACGGTCTCCTTCTCAGGGTCGTTGACGCATATCATGCCGATGATTTCGTCCGTGGGGTCGTCCTCATCAAGTCGCATACCGCGTACACCCGTTGCAGTACGGCCCATGGGGCGAACTGCATCTTCGTTAAAGTGAATAGCACGACCATTGCGGTTGGCCATGATAATATCGTCAGAACCGTTGGTCAGCACAACGCTTACCACCTTGTCGTCCTCACGAATATTGATAGCGTTCACACCATTCGTGCGTGGACGTGAGTATTCGCTCAAGCAAGTCTTCTTAATAATGCCCTGCTTCGTACAGAACATAACGTAGTGGCTCTGGCAGAAGTCTGCGTCGGCCAACTTGCGAATGTGCAAGCAAGCATTAATGCTGTCGTCAGCATCGATATTGAGCATATTCTGAATAGCGCGTCCCTTTGCGTTCTTAGCTCCTTCGGGCAGTTCGTACACCTTGAGCCAGTAGCAGCGTCCCTTTGCTGTGAAGAAGAGCATCGTGTTGTGCATCGTCGCATGATAGATGTACTCGATAAAGTCAGAGTCACGCGTGCTACCACCCTTCGAACCTACGCCACCGCGACTTTGTGCGCGGAATTCATTAAGCGGTGTGCGCTTGATGTAACCTAAGTGAGAAATGGTGATAACTACCTCATCGTCAGCATAGAAGTCTTCGGGGTTGAACTCCGTAGAAGAAAGGCAGATTTGTGTGCGGCGCTCGTCGCTAAACTTCTCTTTTACTTCGATGAGTTCGTCCTTCATTACTTGACGACAGAGGTCGTCGTCGCTCAAGATTTGTTCGTAGTAAGCAATGCGCTTCTCAATCTCTTCATACTCTTCGTGCAACTTCTCTTGCTGAATGTTGGTGAGCTGAGCCAAACGCATATCAACGATAGCCTTAGCTTGAACGTCATCAAGTCCGAAGCGATTCTTCAAGGCTTCAATCGCCTCTTGTGGATTCTTCGAAGCACGAATTAAGCGTACAACCTCGTCAATGTTGTCAGAAGCAATAATTAAGCCTTCTAAGATGTGGGCACGCTCTTGTGCCTTGCGCAGATCGTATTGTGTACGGCGAATGACTACGTCGTGACGATGTTCGATAAAGTACTTGATGCAGTCCTTCAGCGTAAGCAGTTGCGGACGGCCTGCCTTGTGAGCATGGTCGTGAACCAAAGCAATGCAGTTAACGGCAAAGGAAGTTTGCAAAGCTGTCATCTTGAACAGTTTGTTCAATACGACATTGGCATTGAAATCGCGTTTTACATCAATAACAATGCGCATACCGTCCTTATCACTCTCATCGTTTACGTTAGAGATACCGTCAATGCGTTTCTCAGCAGCCAACTGACCGATAAACTTCACCAACTCTTCCTTATTCAGTCCGTAGGGAAGTTCCGATACGACGATGGTGTCGTGCTGAGGCCCCGACTCAATATCAGTCTTTGCACGCATGATGATGCGACCACGCCCCGTCTCGTAAGCATCGCGCACACCTTGCATACCCATGATGTAACCACCCGTAGGGAAATCAGGTGCTTTGATATACTGCATCAATTCACTAATTGTGATATCGGGGTTGTCGATATAGGCCACACAGCCGTCAATCACCTCACCCAAGTTGTGGGTAGGAACGTTTGTAGCCATACCTACTGCAATACCGCTGGCACCATTCACCAAGAAGTTAGGAATGCGTGTTGGCATTACGCTGGGTTCGTCACGTGTATTATCGAAGTTGCGGTCCATATCGACCGTTTCCTTCTCGATGTCCTGCATCATAGCCTCGCCAACGGGTGAGAGGCGCGCCTCAGTGTAACGCATAGCGGCAGCAGAGTCACCGTCCATTGAACCGAAGTTACCTTGACCTTCAACCAACGTGTAACGCATATTCCAAGGTTGGGCTAAACGTACCAAGGCACCATATACTGAGCTATCACCGTGTGGGTGGTACTTACCGAGTACATCACCCACAACGCGGGCTGACTTACGAGTGGGCTTGTTGTGCGTAATGCCCAACTCCATCATATCGAAGAGGATGCGGCGGTGAACGGGCTTGAAGCCATCACGCACATCGGGGAGTGCGCGCGACACGATCACCGACATAGAGTAGTCAATATAAGAAGACTTCATTTCTTCTTCTATATTGACTTTAATAATTCTGTCGTCGTCTGTTATCATTGATTTTAAATTGTGTATTATATATATGCAAAGTTACTACATTTCTTTGTAACGTTGCTTTTTATAGCCTCTAAAAATGCCTTTCTTTTAACTAAACACGTCCGTAAAGGCCCTTTTCGTGCGTTCTAAGCAACTTTAGGGTATTGCTTCGACATAAAAAATCTATAGTCGAAGTGAAACATGAGAGTTCGATAAATTGCAGTTTATCTCACACATCTCTATACGCTTTCATAACCTTTGATTTATCTTTCATGTTTCATTTTTATGTTTCAACTTATTGAATATCAAACATTTCAAAAAAATGAAACATACGATTTTTA
>ENA-UPWO01001252-UPWO01001252.1-human-gut-metagenome-genome-assembly--contig:-NODE-1252-length-11457-cov-6.543585_pt1 | contig 11457 bp, 8 predicted proteins | sample MGYA00250056_ERZ773388 | MGnify/ENA primary metagenome ERZ773388 (study PRJEB29103, sample SAMN06112004) | human gut metagenome | biome: human gut; feature: ankylosing spondylitis patient; material...
TACCTGAACTTCAAGCCCGAGCAGGATCAGGCCTGGCAGGATCTGGCTGCTTCCTACACCAAGCAGACCGGCGTGCCTGTCACCGTCGTGACCGCCGCTTCCGGCCAGTATGAGACCACCCTGATGAGCGAGATGGAGAAGAGCGAAGCTCCTACCCTGTTCCAGGTCAACGGCCCTGTGGGTCTGGCAAACTGGAAGGACTACTGCCTCGACCTGTCCGGCAGCGATGTCTACGGCCAGCTGACCAGCGACTCCTTCGCACTGAAGGACGGCGACGCCGTTACCAGTATCGCTTACGTCATCGAGACCTACGGCATCATCTACAACAAGGAGCTGCTGACCGCCGCCGGCTACACCCAGGACGACATCAAGGGCTTCGATGACCTGAAGAAGGTCGCCGACGACATCCAGGCCCGCAAGGCTGAGCTGGGCGTCGATGGTGCTTTCACCTCCGCCGGCATGGACGGTTCTTCCGACTGGCGCTTCAAGACCCATCTGGCAAACCTGCCCATCTACTACGAGTACAAGGCTGACGGCATCGGCTCCACCGACGCCATCAAGGGCACCTACCTCGACAACTACAAGAAGATCTGGGATCTGTACATCACCGACTCTACCTGCGACCCCAAGCTGCTGGCTTCCAAGACCGGCAACGACGCTGTGGCTGAGTTCGTGGGCAAGAAGGCCGTCTTCTACCAGAACGGCACCTGGGCCTACAGCGATGTGAAGGATCTGGGCGACGACAATCTGGGCATGCTGCCCATCTACATCGGCGCTGAGGGCGAGGAGAACCAGGGCCTGTGCACCGGCTCCGAGAACTTCTGGTGCGTCAACAACACCTCCTCCGATGAGGACATCCAGGCTACTCTGGACTTCCTGAACTGGTGTGTCACCTCCGACGAGGGTACTTCCGCTATGGCTGATAACATGGGCTTCGTCATCCCCTTCAAGGCCGCCAAGGACTCCACCAACCCCCTCATCGCCATCGCCAACGATTACGTTGCCGCCGGCAAGACCAGCGTGGACTGGTGCTTCTCCACCATGCCTTCCGAGGAGTGGAAGAACGGCGTCGGCTCTGCACTGACTGCTTATGCAGCAGGCACCGGCAGCTGGGACGATGTGGTCACTGCCTTTGTGGACGGCTGGGCCAAGGAGTACAAGCTGGCCAACGGCTAAGCGCTCTCCTTCTTCCGCAATAGCTGGATAATGGGGAGGCGGGCGATGTGTTCGCCCGCCTCCCCTTCTTTTTCAGGAGGTATATCATGCAAAAGGCCATCAGTAAATATTGGCCGGTGTTCGTACTGCCCACCCTGCTGGCGTTCATCATCGGCTTCATCTGGCCCTTCATCTGGGGCATCTATCTTTCCTTCCAGCGTTTCACCACCGTGAGCAAGACCACCTTCGTGGGCCTGCAGAACTACATCAACGTCTTTTCGGACGAGACCTTCCTCCACGCCTTTGGGTTCACCGCTGCCTTTACGGTGGTAAGCACCGTGCTCATCAATGTGTGCGCCTTCGCCATCGCGCTGGTGCTCACCCGCGGCATCCGCGGCACCAACCTCTTCCGCACCGTCTACTTCATGCCGAACCTCATCGGCGGCATCCTGCTGGGCTACATCTGGCAGATCCTGCTCAACGGTGTGCTGGCCAACCTGCAGAGGCCTCTGCTGGCGCTGGACGCCAAGGCCGGTTTCGTCGGTCTGGTCATCCTGATGTGCTGGCAGCAGATCGGCTACATGATGATCATCTACGTCGCGGGCCTGCAGAGCGTCCCCGGCGACCTCATCGAGGCTGCGAAGATCGACGGCGCAAATGACCGTGAGATCCTGTTCAAGATCAAGATCCCGATGGTCATGCCCAGCGTCACCATCTGCACCTTCCTCACCCTGACCAACAGCTTCAAGCTGTTCGACCAGAACGTGGCCCTGACCGCCGGTGAGCCTGCCAACGCCAGTGAGATGCTGGCCCTGAACATCTACAACACCTTCTATGGCCGCTCCGGCGCTCAGTGGAAGGGCATCGGCCAGGCAAAGGCCGTGGTGTTCTTCCTCGTCGTCGTGGTCATCTCGCTCATCCAGCTCAAGTTTACCCGCTCCAAGGAGGTGCAGCAGTAATGCCGAAAGATAAAAAAATGTGGGACAACATCCTCACTGTCATCATGAGCCTGCTGTGCCTGCTCTGGATCTACCCCATCGTCCTGATCTTGCTGAACAGCCTGAAAATGGAAGGCACCTTCACCACTTCCACCGTCTTCAAGCTGCCTACGGCTGAGACCTTCGCGGGCCTTAGCAACTACATCTACGGCGTCACCAAGATGGGCTTTCTGTCCAGCCTTGGCTACAGCCTCGTCATCACCGTGTCCAGCGTGGCCCTCATCCTGCTGTGCTGCTCCATGACCGGCTGGTACCTCACCCGCGTGAACAACAAGCTGAGCAAGTTCATGAACCTGCTGATCGTGTTCTCCATGGTCGTGCCCTTCCAGATGGTCATGTTCACCCTGTCCAAGACCGCTGACCAGCTCAATCTGAACACCCCGTGGAACATCTGCATCATCTATCTGGGCTTCGGTGCCGGTCTGGCCGTGTTCATGTTCACCGGCTTCATGAAGAGCGTCCCCATCGAGATTGAAGAGGCTGCCATGATCGACGGCTGCAGCCCCATCCAGATCTTCTTCAAGGTCGTCTTCCCCATCCTCAAGCCCACCATGATCTCCACCGCCATCCTTGAGACGATGTGGGTCTGGAACGACTACCTGCTGCCCACGCTGGTGCTGGACATCAAGAAGTACCGCACCATCCCCATGGCTATCCAGTATTTCCGCGGCGGCTATGGCCGCGTCGAGCTGGCCCCCATGATGGCCTGCATCATCATCGCCATCATCCCCATCATCATCCTTTACATGACCTGCCAGAAGTACATCATCGAGGGTGTCGTGGCAGGCGCTGTCAAGGGTTAAAACAAGGAGGTTCCAGCCATGCGTGCAAGCGGCATTCTGATGCCCGTCTTCAGCCTGCCGGGTCCTTACGGCATCGGCACGCTGGGAGATGAAGCCTTTGCCTTCGTCGATTTCCTTGCGGCTGCAAAGCAGACCTACTGGCAGATACTCCCCATCGGCCCTACGGGCTACGGGGACAGCCCCTACCAGAGCTTTTCTGCCTTTGCCGGCAACCCTTACTTTATCGATTTCCGTCTGTTGGCAGCGGACGGCCTCCTCACCGAGGCTGAGCTGCCCGCGCCCCAGCCGGTGGGTCCCGTCGATTACGGTGCGCTCTACCAGCAGCGGCCCGTGGTGCTCCATAAAGCGGCTGACCGCCTACTGGCTTCCCCCTCCCCGGCCTATGAGGCTTTCTGTGAGGCCCAGAGCGGCTGGCTCGAGGACTATGCCCTCTTCATGGCCGTCAAGGCCGAGCAGGGGCAGGCCGGTCTCGCCGACTGGCCCGACGACCTGCGCACCCGGGAGCCTGCGGCCCTCGCCGCCGCCAAAAAGCGGCTGGCCGCCGAGGTGGACTACTACAAGGCCGTGCAGTTCTTCTTCTACACCCAGTGGAACGCCCTCAAGGCCTATGCCAACAGCCACGGCATCCAGCTGGTGGGCGACATCCCCATCTACGTCAGCCCCGATTCCAGCGACCTCTGGACCCACCCGGAGCTGTTCCAGACCGACGGTGCCGTCCACCTGACCAGCGTTGCCGGATGTCCGCCCGACGCCTTTGCCGCCGACGGTCAGCTCTGGGGCAACCCGCTCTACGACTGGCCCCGCCACGAGGCCGAGGACTTCCGCTGGTGGAAGCAGCGCATCAAGCACGCCACTTCCATCTACGACGTCGTCCGCATCGACCATTTCCGGGGCTTCGAGAGCTACTACTCCATCCCCGCCGGGAACAAGACCGCTGCGGGCGGTCACTGGGAGAAAGGCCCTGACCGCGCCTTCATCGACGCCATGCACAAGGCTCTGGGCGAGGGCGGCATCATCGCCGAGGATCTGGGCTATCTGACCCCCGAGGTCAAGGCCATGCTGGCCGCAAGCGGCTACCCGGGCATGAAGATCATGCAGTTCGCCTTTGACAGCCGCGAGCCGGGCAACTACCTGCCCTACACCTACCCCCGCAACAGCGTGGTCTACACCGGCACCCACGACAACGTGACCGCCGAGGGCTGGCGTCAGAGCGCCAGCGCCGAGGATGTGGCCTATGCCTGCCGCTACCTGCGCTGCGCACCCGAAGACCTCACTGAGGCCATGATATGCGCCTGCCTTTCCTGCGTGTCGGACATGGCTGTCATCCCGCTGGCCGACTGGCTCCATCTGGACGCTGAGGCCCGCATCAACACCCCCAGCACCCAGGGTGCCAACTGGCAGTGGCGGCTCACCCGGCCGCTCACCCCGGCCCTCAGCGCTCACATCGCTGAGCTGACCGCACTGTACCACCGTGTGCCGGGCGAGGAACTTTAAGCTTTCCCCATTTTTCTCCGATTCATCCTGATAGCAGCAGCGCCCTGCCTGCCGTTCCCTCACCGGACAGCAGCCGGGGCGCTGCTGTTTTCTGCGCCTTTTGCCGAAATTTTAACACAACATTTTTTCGGAGCCTTTTCCGGGGCATTCCCTTTATATTTTAGCGTTTTTCCGTCCGTTTCGCTTGATTTTTGTGCTTTGGCGTCCCAAATCCCGTTCCGATTCTGTTTCTGCGCTCTCTTGTTGTTTTTCGGCAGTTATGCTATAATCCAGATAGTTTAGTCTCCGTCTCCGGCGGAGCGTATGTGTGAAAGGAGCATTCCCCTATGGAACTTACATATCAGAGTCCGATGATGCCGGCTGCTTATGCCGTCATCTCTGCCGACGAGATGACCTACATCGACGGCGGTGCCCTTCAGATCGGTTCTTACCTCATCGAATTTCACCCCGAGAACCTCCTCACTGCCGCTGTGAACTTCACGGTCAACTTCGCCCAGCTGATGGGCAAAGCTGCCCTTACGGCGGCTGTGGGCGGTCTGCTTCTGATGCACGAGGACGGCCTGACCCTGTCCCAGTCGGTCTCCTATTACTGGGACGGCCAGAACAAGGCCGGCAAAGCTGCCACTGTGGCGGTCGGCGCTCTCGCTGGCTGGTACGGCGCAATGCAGGCTATCCAGATCTATAACACGATCAAGTCCATCTTCATCGAGCTCAAGAATGCTTACGCCCAGACCAAGGCAAATATTGCCGCGTCCCAGCAGCAGGATGCCGGCATCACCGACCCCATCGTGGCTGCAGCTGCCTGAGTCTGTTTGATTTGACGGAGTGATAGAAAGGAGTCGTTTATGAAACGCATCCAGATGCCTTCTTCCTATGCTGTTGTACCGGACGGAGAAAAAGCCCTTCTTGGCGGCGGCGGCGCATTTCGTGACGCATGGACCTCATTTACGGACCATCTCCGTTTCACTGATTTCTTCTTTAGAGGTGGACTGCTCTCTCTCTCCATCTCGTTCATTCCGAAGCTGCTGTTCAATGTGGTCAAGGCCGGCTTCAATGCCGTGGAAGGCGTCCACACCTTCTTCTTCGGCGGACCGAGCAAGGCTGCAGAAGACCTTCAGACCTACAAGAACGATATGAGCGCTCTGCGTGCAGACGCAAAGTCTCAGCGCGGCTGATTTTTCCTGAAATCAAAAATGCCCTGCGGCGGTGGATCCTCACCGTGCCGCAGGGCATTCTTTTTGTGTTTTACATGACCCGCACGGCTCCCTGCTCCCGCAGCGAGAGCAGATAGCAGCAGCCCGGGCCGAACAGCGCCTCCATCGCGGCGCAGTAGCGCTTTACCAGCGCATCCGGTACAAAAGCCTGGATCGTTCCGGCAAAGCCGCCGCCCTGCATCCGCCATGCACCGCCGGTGCCTGCAAGGATGCTCTGGCTGATGGCCAGCGCCGCCGACAGCCCCTGATGCTTCGGCGAAGAAGCGCAGTAGACATTCTGGCAGCACTCAAAGGACGAGTGGCCGCTCTTCTCCGCCAGCCGGGCAAAGGCGGCAAAGTCTCCCGCCGCAAGAGCATCTCTCTGGGCAAGGGTACGGGCATTCTCCTCAAAATAGTGGATGGCACGCAGCACGGCGCGGTCGCCGCATTGCTCCCGCAGGCGGGGCAGCTCCTGCCAGAAGCGTTTCTCGTCCACCTCGCCCAGCACCTTGCCGCCCAGACAGGCCGCCACGGCTTCCATCTCGTTCCGGATGGCCGCGAACTCGCCGGTCAGCTCGCTGTGGCTGGCGCGGGTATCGGTGACGCAGAGGGTCATGCCCTCGGGCAGGACGCCGTCGGCATGTATCTTCTCGATCTTCGGTGCCGTCGGGTCGGCGAAATCCGCAAAGAGCACCCCGCCCACGGCGCTGGTCAGCTGGTCCAGCAGGCCGCTGGGCTTGCCGAAGTAGGTATTCTCCGCAAACTGGCAGATGCGGGCCAGCGCGGGGGCGTCCAGGCCGCAGCCGTATTCCGTGTTGAGGATCATGGCCACGCCCATCTCAAAGGCTGCTGAGCTGGACAGTCCCGAGCCCCGCAGCACATCGCTGGCCGTGTAGGCATCGAAGCCGCCCACATCGCAGCCCTTTGCCCGGAAGCCCTCCGCGATGCCCCGGATGAGGCTGGCCGAGTGGGTGCTCTCCCCCTGCTGCGGCTCCTCTTCGGTCAAATCAATGACGTCCAGCTTGTTGAAGCCACGGGACTTGACCCGGATGAAGCCATCCTCGTTCCGGGACGCCACCGCCACAAGGTCCAGCGTGACCGCACCCGCAAGGCCGTAACCGTGCTGGTGGTCGGTGTGGTTGCCGCCAAGCTCTGTGCGGCCCGGGGCCGAATAGACCTGCACCTGCCGCCCCGGCCCATAGTAAAGCTCAAACTGCTCGAGGGCCGCACCATAACGGCTGCGCTGGCGGGCCAGGACCTCCTCGCTGCCGCCGTAGAGCGCGGCCAGCGCGGCGTCCCACCTCCCTGCTGCGATCTGTTCTCTGAGCTGCCTGCTGGTTGCCATCCAGAACCCCTCCCTGCACTCTCTGCAATGTTCGGTTTGTTACCGCTATTGTAATGCATCCGCTGCCATTTTGCAATTTCAACCCGCAAAAAAAGTAATTTTCGGTGTCCAGCCCAAAGAATAAGATGTACTTTTGTTGAATTTGCGGGGGCAGATGTGGTATACTCAGGCTATAGAGCCAACAGGCAGGAGGGAACCGCAATGGCAGACGTCTACAAGCAGTCGTTCAAGCAGAACTACACCAACAACATCGAGCTGTCCATCTTCAACTGCGGCCTGGAGCGCTGTGCTCCGGGGCAGACCTGGGGTCCCGGCATCCGGGACCACTACCTCATCCATCTGGTCGTCTCGGGCAAGGGCGTGTTCGAGGTCGGCGGGCGCACCTACGAGGTAGTGCCGGGCGATCTGTTCTTTGCCCGCCCCAGCCAGCTCATCCGCTATACTGCCGACGAGGCCCAGCCGTGGGAGTACAGCTGGGTCGGCTTCAACGGTGCCTGCGCCCACAAGCTTGCGGCGCAGCTGCCTTTCACCGACGCTGCCCCCGTCCACCACACCCAGGACCTGGAGGGGATGCGGGCGGCCCTGAGCAGCATCTACTCTTCCCGCGGCCTGCAGCCCCAGGACGAGGCCGCGATGGTGGGCTATCTCTACCTGTTCATCGCCGCCCTGATGCGGGAGACCAGCGAGAGCCGCCCCCACAGCACCTCTTCTTCCAGCCAGTATGTCCTGAACGCCATCAAGTACATCCAGTTCAACTACTCCCACGACATCTCCATCGACGATGTCGCCAAGAGCGTCGGCGTCTCCCGGAGCCATCTGTACCGGGTGTTCATGCTCAATGTGGGCAAGAGCCCCATCGACTATCTGACCGAATACCGGGTCAACGAAGCCTGCAAGCTGCTGCGCAGCGGCACACTGTCCATCGCCGAGGTGGCGGCATCGGTGGGCTTCCTCGACCAGTTCTATTTTTCGCGGGTGTTCAAGCGCGCCAAAGGTGTGCCGCCCAGCAAGTATATGACTTCGCAGGCTGACGCAGACGTCCAGCCCGCCCCTGACGAGACATAAGGAGAGATCATTCCATGCCCTTACAGAAAAACCAGCTTCTCACCCTCCGCATCGAGCGTCTTTCCAGCGACGGCAGCGGCGTTGCCCACTCGCCGGAGGGCGAGGCCGTCTTCGTCCCGGGTACTGCCCCCGGCGATGAGGCTCAGGTGCGTATCGTCAAGGACTGCGGCCGGTATGCCTTCGGCATCCTGGACAAACTGCTCACCCCTTCGCCTGACCGCATCCCGGTGGACTGTGCTGTCGCCGGCCCCTGCGGCGGGTGCAGCCTGCGGCACATGGACTACGCCGCCGAGCTGCGGTCCAAGCAGGAGAGCGTCGCCGACGCCTTCCGCCGCATCGGCGGACTGGATGTGCCGGTGCTGGATGCCCTTCCCTCCCCCGAGGTGGACCGCTACCGCAACAAGGTACAGTTCCCGGTGGGCCGCGACAAAAACGGTGCGCCCTGCATCGGCTTTTACGCCGGCCGTACCCACCGCATCGTCCCCTGCCCCGATTGCAGATTACAGCCCGGCGTCCTGAACGACATCGGCAACGCGCTCTGCAGCTTCTTCGCCGCCCACGGCATCCAGCCCTACGACGAGGAGAGCGGCAAGGGCCTTGTTCGGCATATCTTCCTGCGCCGGGGTACCCACAGCGGCCAGATCATGGTCTGCCTCGTCTGCACCCGCCCGAAGTTCCCCCACAGCGAGGAGCTCGTGACCGCGCTGCGGGAGCAGTTCAGCGATATTGCGTCCGTCCTCATCAATGTCAACGCCAAGAAGACCAACGTCATCCTCGGCGAGGAGACCGTCTCGCTCTACGGCCCGGGCTACATCGAGGATACTCTCTGCGGTGTGCCGGTCCGACTCGGCCCCCTCTCCTTCTACCAGGTCAACACACTGGCCGCTGAGCGGCTCTACGGCATCGCTGCCGAGTACGCCCAGCTGGAACCCTCGGACGTTCTGCTCGACCTCTACTGCGGCATGGGTACCATCGGTCTCTCCATGGCCGACCGCTGCCGTGAGCTCATCGGCGTGGAGATCGTGCCTGAGGCTATTGACAGCGCCAAGGCCAACGCCGCCCGGATGGGCGACGCTGTCGCCGCCAAGAGCCGCTTCTTCTGCGCCGACGCCGGTCAGGCTGCGGCCCGCCTCGCCGCTGAGGGCCTGCGGCCTGATGTCATCATGCTCGACCCGCCCCGCAAGGGCTGCGACGAGACGACCCTTTCCGCCGTCGTCCAGATGTCCCCCCGCCGGGTGGTCTACGTCAGCTGCAACCCCTCCACCGCCGCAAGAGATGCCGCATGGCTCGAAGAGCATGGGTATCATGCGGAGAAGGTGCAGCCGGTGGACCTTTTTCCACGAACACGGCATTGCGAGGCCGTTCTCCTTTTGTCCAAACTCAACGTCGACCACCGCATTGAAGTGGAAGTGAGCATGGATGAGCTGGATGTGACTGCTGCGGAAAGCAAGGCAACTTACAATGAGATTCGGAACTATGTGTGGGAACACCACCAGTTGAAGGTGTCCAACCTCTACATTGCGCAGGTGAAGCAGAAGTACGGCATCATCGAGCGTGAGAATTACCATAAAGCGAAAAACGAGAATGCAAAGCAGCCTAAGTGTCCGAAGGAAAAAGAGGATGCGATTGTGGAAGCATTGAAGCATTTTCAGATGATTTGATACGCAATCACCCCAGGGAGAATAGCCTCTTGTGCGTTCTCTCTGGGGTGATTTTTGCGTTATGCTACTTCCGGGTAGCGCATATATACATACTCGTAGATTTTCTTCTGGTAGGTCTGGATATCGCTTACATCATAGCTATTGGGAAGTTCTTGCCAAAGGGTATTGCGAATCAGGTTATCCACAATCGCCTTAGTTTCCTGCTTGTCCGTCCAATGGTCGAGTTTGGCAATCTGCTGTTTGATTTTTGTCAGCAAGTCCACGGACACCTTCTTGATCGTTTCAATTTCCTGCTTCGTGAGGTTCTCCGAAAACAGCAAATCATACACCGAAAGCTCCTCATCGCTAGAAAAGCCCTCACGCACGTAGCGCTGCTGCTCCGTGTCCAGTGAATTTGCAAGTTCCATCAGATCCATGAAGGTTTTCTCAATGGTTGCCCGGTTCTGCTCTGCATTATAGGCATCTATGATCTCCTGATAGCGGTCATAATAATCAATGCGCTGCGGGTTTGCAAACAGCATTTTCGCCAATTGCTGATTCACCAGTTCATCCAGATCGCGCAACAAAAGGTTCTTCCGCCGGGTGTGGGCAAACTCCCGGCTCAGCAGGTCAAAATCAATTTTGCTGATGTCAAACTGCCGGGAAGGTACAGCCTCCCGATCCGGCTTTTCCACATGAATGTACTCGTTGACGATGCCGTTGATCTGCACCATCAGGTCGGTATTGTCCGCGTGTTTCCGCTTCTGCTGCAAGCCCTCGTAGATAGCGAGAATTGCGTTTTTCCGGGCGCGCACAGTATCGTCCACATCGTCACGGTCTGCGTAGCGGAACAGCCGCGCCAGTTCAGACGCATAGGTCTGGAAGGTTTTCTTGGTTTCCAACGTCTCGCACATCGCGTTGACTGCATCCTGTACAAGGTTCATCTTTTCAAAGTCCTGTGCGTCCACCAGTTCCTGCAGCCGGAACCCGTGTTCTGCCAGAAAGCCGTCCGTTTTTCCGATGACCGTGCAAATACGCTGAATCAGCTCCGTTTTATCCACCGTTGGGTCAATGCCCGCCGGGCTGTTCTTGCTGACCGTATAATCTGCCAGAGCCTTGCGCAGCGCCTTTACGATACCAATATAGTCCACGATCAGGCCGTTGCTCTTGCCCTCCGAAACACGGTTTGCACGAGCGATGGTCTGCATCAGGGTATGGGCTTTCAACGGCTTGTCCAGATACAGGCAGGACAGACACTTTACATCAAAGCCCGTCAGCCACATGGCACAGACGAACACCACCCGGAACGGATTCCTGCTGTCCTTGAATTCTTTATCCAGCTCCCGCTTTTCCATTTTGGCACGGTGCGGCAGAATATCCAGCCCCCACTTTTTGAAGGTCTGCACCTCGTTCTGCTCCTGACTGATCACCACTGCCATTTCGGTTTCTTTCATCCATGCCAGTTTGCGGGCAAGTTCCTGTGCTTCCTGCTGGGTCGCTGTGCCCTGCCGGGCTTCCAGTTCCCTGATCTTTGCCCGCCAGCATTCCTGCACATAGTTGTACATCCGCACACAGGTGACCTTATTCAGGCAGACAAACATCGCCTTGCCGCTGGTCCAAAGGTCAGAGTAATGCTCCACAAAGTCCTTTGCAATGGAGCGCAGCCGTTCATCTGCGGTGAGAATATGGATCTCCTTGGCAAATTCTCGTTCCAGCTTTTCCTCCTGCGAAGGATCAAGGTCGGCTGCTTCAATGGCATCCAGG
>ENA-UPWO01001257-UPWO01001257.1-human-gut-metagenome-genome-assembly--contig:-NODE-1257-length-11431-cov-7.102695_pt1 | contig 11431 bp, 10 predicted proteins | sample MGYA00250056_ERZ773388 | MGnify/ENA primary metagenome ERZ773388 (study PRJEB29103, sample SAMN06112004) | human gut metagenome | biome: human gut; feature: ankylosing spondylitis patient; material...
TTTCCGCCACGTTCTCCTGATGCACCTCGGCGGGCTTGAACCGCACGGCTGCAAAATTGAGGTTGATCAGCGGACCCAGTCCGACGGCGGAAATAATGGTGCCGATACCGACCGGACCGCCGAGAAAGAAGCCGATGACCGTTACGAGCACATCCACGACCGCGCGGCACGCGCCGGCCGACCGCCCGAACTTACGCGCGAGCGCGACCATCAGCGCGTCACGGGGGCCGCTGCCGAGTGCGCTTTTCATGTACAGCCAGGTGCCGAGCGCAAGCAGCTCCAGACCGCCGATGAGCATGGCAATGCCGCTCACCAATCCGTGCATCTGCGGGATGAGGTGTGCCGCCTGAATCGCGTCGATTATGACCGCGCAGCCCGCAATGTTGATGATCGTGCCTAAGCCGAAGCTCTCACCGAAGAGCACGGCCGTGAGGATGGCTGCCGCACCTGCGATCGCAGACGCCGTACCGTAGGTCATGCCGGTTCGCAGCGACATGCCCTGCTGCAGCACACTCCACGGCTCGAGTCCGACATTTGCCTGCAGCATCATCGCAATGCCGATCGAGCTGACCGCAACACCCAGGATCAGCCAGAATAACCGGTGGATGTACTCTCGAAACATAATGTATACCTCCTGTGAGCAATTTAGCAGATAAAAAAGTGAAACGGCAGAACCGCGAGCATTCCGCTCGGATTCTGCCGTTTTTGTCATTTGCATTGTGAAAATGTTATTCCGAAGCGGAATTGCTGTCGTCCTTTTTAATCTGGGAAAGATAGCGGTACACACTGGCCTGCGAGCAGTGCAGCGCGTCGGCCACATCCTTGACCGCGCCCTTGAGCAGGAAAATGCCGCCGCCGTACTTTGCTGCCAGGTACGGGAAACGCCAGATATTGCCCAAACCCACCGAGGCACCTGCTGCGCTGAGCACGAACCCGATCTTGCCGGAAAACGCACTGCGCTTGGATTTTTGAGTTTCCATAGTAATGATTCTCCTATCCTTTTATTCAAAACAGAAAGCCTTTTAAGTGTAGCACAATCCCGGCCCGAACACAATCGTTTTGCCTATTTCCGCCGAAAGATGGCAGCACTGAGAGAGGGCCTCCCCCGGCTTGCGCCGGAGAAGGCCCTCTCTCATTTGGCTAACGATGCATATATGGAAGAAGGAGAATCACATAACCAGATAGCCGCCATCCACAGGGATGATGGCACCGCCCAGGTAGTCGCTGGCATGAGAAGCCAGGAAGATGCAGCAGCCCTTCATGTCGTCAGGGGTGCCCCAGCGGTGAGCGGGAATGCGCTGGGTCAGCTCGTCGTAACGCTGCTGGGTGAACTTGGGGTTCTTCGGGTCGGTCAGGGCCACGTTCATTTCGGTGTCCATGTAGCCCGGAGCGATGGCGTTGACGTTGATGCCGTACTGCAGCAGGTCGTTGCTGAAGGCCTTGCACAGCTGCATCACGCCGCCCTTTGCAGCGGAGTAAGCGGGCACGGTCTTGCCGCCAAACCAGGAGCACATGGAGGCGATCATGATGATCTTGCCGTAGCCCTTGGCCTTGAAGATGTTGGAAGCAGCACGGGACAGCCAGAACACAGAGTTCAGGTTGGTGTTGATCACATCATCCCAATCCTTGTCGGGGAACTCGTTGGAGGGGTGACGGCGCTGGATGCCGTGGGCCGGCACCAGAATGTCCAGGTCGCCCAGCAGCTCGACGCACTTGTTGAATGCTTCGTTGCACTGGTCACGGTCGGACAGGTCCGCCTTGACGCCGTAGCACACAAAGCCGCGTGCCTTGAACTCGTCGGCAACCTGATAGACCTTGTCGGAAGTGCCGATGATCGCCACTTCTGCGCCGGACTCCATCAGGCCCTCTGCCATGCCCTTGCCCAGGCCGCGGGTGCCACCGGTAACGATTGCTTTCTTGCCGGTGATATCAAACAGACTATTAACCATTTTTATGCCTCCAAAACAAGATGTTCTTTACAGTTTCTTACGGAGTCTGCAGCGCGCCGTCCATGCGGCGGGTCTGCGTCCAGGTCGTTACGGTATTTTCGCAAGGGTACTTCTCGGCTTCCTTCTCGATCAGGTCCACGCCAAGGCCGGGCTTGTCGTTTGCGTAAACGTAGCCGTCCTTGTACTCGGGCAGACCGGGGAACACCTCCAGCAGAGCACCATGGGGTCCCTTCAGCTTCTGGATGACGAAGTTGGGCGGCTCAATGCCGGACCACTCCTGCACGCCGAAGTTCGGGGCAGCCAGGTCGATGTGAACGTTGGCTGCATGAGCCAGCGGGGACATATCACCGGGGCCATGCCATGCGGTGCGCACGCCGAACTGCTCTGCAAAGATCTGCAGCTTGCGGGCGGGAGTGATGCCGCCCACCTGGGTGATGTGCACACGGATGTAGTCGATCAGGCGCTCGGTGATGAGGGTGCGGTACTCGTAGGGGTTGTTGAACAGCTCGCCTTCCGCGATGGGAATGGAAGAAGCGTTCTTGATCTGGCGGATGTACTCCACCTGCTCCAGAGAAACGGGGTCCTCCAGGAAGGTCAGGTGGTAAGGCTCCAGCTCCTTGGCCAGACGAACGGCATCGGCCGGAGCGATGCGCTCGTGCACATCGTGCACCAGGCCGATCTCATCGCCCATCTTGCTGCGGATGCCGTCGAACAGTTTGACGGTATCACGGATGTAGGCATTGCCGTCCAGATACACGCCGGGCTTTGCGCCCACCGGTGCACCGGCCGGGGTATGGCCGTACTCGCTGCCGCCGTAACCGCCGCACTGGCAGCGGATGGTCTTGACGCCGATCTCACGGTACTTGGCGATGTTCTCGCAGATCTCGGACAGGTCGCGGCCATCGACGTGGCGGTACACCGGCACGCCCTCGCGGCACTTGCCGCCGAACAGCTGGTACAGGGGCATGTTGGCCATTTTGCCTTTGATGTCCCACAGGGCCATGTCCACACCGGAGATCGCATTGTTCTCGATGGGGCCATTGCGCCAGTAGCCGTTCTGGTGCATGAGCTGCCAGATGTCGTTGATGTCCGAAACATCACGGCCAATGAGCAGGGGCCGCAGATATTCTTCCACCACCAGCTTTACGGCCAGATGCCGGTAAGCGAAGGTACCGCAGCCCAGGCCATACAGGCCCGGCTCGCTGGTTTCCACCTTCACCACCAGAAGGTTGATACCTTCCGGCGCGGTGCAGATGGTTTTGATGTCTCTGATGGTTACCATAGGTTTCTCTCCTTAGCGGATCAGGAAGGTGCAGAAGGTCTCGGAGAACACGCACAGGAAGAACACAGCCACATAGCCGATGAAGAAGGGAATCTCAGCCTTGGAGATCTCGCCGATTTTCAGTTCACGCACAGAGCGGGTGACCTGCACAGCCGAGAAGATGTTGACGGCCACGGGAGGGGTCATGGTACCGATGACGTTGGAGATGCACAGGATCATGCCAAAGTGGATGACGTTGATGCCCATGCTCTCAGCGATGGGCCACAGAACGGGCACCAGCAGAACTGCGATGGCGGTACCTTCCATGAAGGTGCCGAAGATCAGCAGGATGATGGCCACGACCAGGCAGAACAGGGTCTTGTTCAGGTTCATGGAGACGACCAGCTGCACCAGAGCAGCGGAAGCACCGGAGAAGGTGAACACCCAGGAGAATGCGGTGGAAGCTGCGATGATGAACAGGATCATGGCAGCGCTCTTAGCGGACTTCATCAGGATGGGGATCAGATCGGCGATCTTGATCTCCTTGTAGATGAACACACCGGCGATGAAAGCCCACACGCAGGCCACAGCAGCGGACTCGGTAGCGGTCAGCAGGCCGGAGTAGATGCCGCCCAGGATGATGACGGGGGTCAGCAGAGCAGGCACAGCCTCCAGGAAGATCTTGCCGATCTCACCGGCGGTATGCTTGGTCTCAGCCTTGGGCCACTTTTCCTTGTGAGCATAGTACAGAGCTTCCAGGATCAGGACGATCATGATCAGGATGCCGATGACCATGCCCTGGCTGAACATGTTGGTGACGGACGCACCGGTCAGGGTGCAGTACAGCACCATGATGATGGACGGGGGAATGACCGGGCCCAGACCGCCGGCGATGACCAGCAGACCGGCGGTGCGGTCCTCCGGGTAGCCCTGCTTGACCATGTCAGCGTACAGCATGGAGCCGATAGCGACGACGGTTGCGGGAGCGGAACCGGACAGAGCAGCGAAGAAGGCACAGGCGATGACCAGAGCCACGCTCATGCCGCCGCGGATGTTGCCGATGAGGCAGTTTGCAAAGTTGACGATACGACGGGAGATGCCGCCGCCGGCCATCAGGTTGCCGGCCAGGATGAAGAAGGCAATGGCCATGATGGAGGTGGACTGCAGGCCGCCGAACACGCGCTGTGCGATAACGGCAGGCGAAACGCCCAGGTTGCCCAGAGCCACAGCGGCCAGAGAGCCGATGCCCAGGGACATGGAAATGGGGACTCCGATCAGAACGCAGACTGCGAAGATCAGAAACAGGATAACGCCAGCATTCATGATCACTTCGCCTCCTTCTTCTTGATGATGCCGTCGATGATGGCATCAATGTTGGTGATGTCGCTCATGTCGATGTGCATCATCTCACCCACCAGCATCAGGATCTGGTTGATGACGATCAGTGCAAAGGAGATGACCAGCGAGATGTAGATAACGAACATGGGCACCTTCATGACCGGGGTGGTCTGGCCGGCACTCATCTGCTTGGCCACCAGGGCCACGCTGTAGCGCAGCATGGTGCAGGAGAACACGATCAGGGCCACTTTGGCGATGAAGTTGACGATTTTGCCGACCATGGTGCCCTTGAGCTTTTCGGTCAGGGCGGTCACGCTCACCTGCGTGCCGTCGCGCAGACCCAGCTCGGTGCCGATCAGGGCCATATAAACCATGCAGTACAGGGCCAGTTCCTCGGTCCAGGGCATGGAACCCTTGATAAAGTTGCGGTTCACCACCGAGATAAAGTAGCACACGACCATGATCACAAAGGTCAGGGCCGTTGCCCACAACTCGGCTAGGGTGACACCACGAACCACTTTCTTCAGTGCTTTCATGGAAGCTCCTCCTGTGTATGACAGCAATCCGCGGATGCAGCCTCAGAGGCTGCATCCGTGAACTGCGGCACAGATAGGCGTTCTATCTATGCAATTTGTTTACGTTTTTGCGTGTTTTCCGATCAGGCCTGAGCTGCCTTGGCGGCATCCACAGCGGCCTGCCAGGTCTCGTCGTAGGTCACGCCGGAGGAAGCCTTCTTGGCCTCGTAAGCGCTCTTCAGCTCGTCGGTGTCGATGTCGTACATGGTGACACCCACGCCTTCCAGCAGGCCGATGGCCTCGTCGTTGGCCTCGTTCAGGTACTGCCACTGCTTCTCGCAGCCAGCCCAGACAGCCTCCACGAAGGTATCCTTCATGTCGTCGGGGATCTTGTTCCAGGCGTTATCGCTCATGCACAGGGGGATGTAAACGAAGCAGTGATGGGTCTTGGTGACAGAGGTGACACCAGCCTCATAGAACTTGTTGACCCAGCAGTTGGACACAGCGTTCTCGCAGGCGTCGATGGTGTTCTGCTGCAGAGCGGTGAACTGGTCGCCGGCTGCCAGAGCAACGGGGTTTGCACCGAAGGAGGTGAAGGCCAGCAGCTGACCGTCGTTCTGCATGGTGCGGATCTTGACGCCGTTGAAGTCTGCCATGGTCTGGATGGGCTTCTTGCTGAACACATCACGGAAGCCGGACTCCATGTAGCCGATGACGTGGATGCCCTGAGCGTTTGCCTTCTCCTGGATCAGATCGCCCAGCTCATTGCGCACAGCGTAGTTGGCCTGATCCTGGCTGTCCCACAGGAAAGCCTGGTCCAGGATGCTCATCTCGGGGATGTAGTTTGCCAGCACGGAGTTTGCGCAGCTTGCGATGTCCAGGTCGCCCTGAATGGCCATGTCCAGAGTATCAGACTCGCCGCCCAGAGTGCCGCCTGCAACGACCTTGATCTGGAACTGGCCGTTGGTGGCCTCGTTCACGCTGTCCGCGATGGCCTGAGCGCCCTTGTAGTAGTTGGACTGCTCGTTATCGACCATGGACAGGGTGAAGGTGACGGACTCACCGGAAGCTGCAGCGCCAGCGGTGGAACCAGCGGTGCTGCCGGCGGTGGAGGCAGAAGAGCCGCCGCAGGCTGCCAGAGCAGCAGATGCGCCGATGATGCCGGCTGCCTTCAGGAAAGAACGACGAGAAATAACGTTTTTCATGGTAAGATCTCCTTCTTCGCTTGTGTGTATATGCTTCGCTTTCTTCCAAGACATGCATCGTCATGTGACGTATGACGTCTTATGTTGGCTAAAATATAACACCGTCAACAGAGCTTGTCAACGGTGTCCGACTCAATTCTCCATATTTTACAAACGGAAAATTCATATTTTGTTAATTATCACGATTCCGGTTCTGCTCCATGCTCATGCGCCGCACGATCTCGATGCTCTCGCGGTTTTCGGACACATGCTCATACATGCTATCGTAAGCTTTTTGGGGGTCGTTGGCGCAGATGGCCTCCGTGATCTGCCAGTGGGTGCGGATGGTGTCCTCCAGCAGGCGAGGTGCCTTGAACTTGGTGAACATCTCAATACTATAGGTGATCACAGGCATGATCTCGGTGATCACACTGTTGTGGGTGCAGCGGGCCACACAGGCGTGGAATTCCTTGTCGGCCGGGCCGTGGTCCTCGCCGGAACGGATCTTGTGCTCCACCTGCTCACACAGCTGGCGCAGAGTGTCCTTTTCGTTTTCCTCAATGCGCTGGGCGGCCAGCTGAGCCACCCACGGCTCCAGCTGCAGGCGCAGCTCCATCAGGTCCACCGCCAGCGTGATCTTATCCTTTACATAGGCAAAGCCCAGCGGGTCCTCGATCTGACCCGGCTTTTCCACCACAAAGGTGCCCTTGCCCCGGCGGATCTCCAGACAGTTGCGTGCCACCAGCAGCTTGACCGCTTCGCGAATGGTGCCGCGCCCCACGTTCAGGCGGGCAGCCAGCTCAAACTCGTTGGGCAGCTTCTCGCCTGCATTGATGTTCTGGTCGATGATGACCTGATTGATCTGATCCGCCACCTGCTCTGCAAGGGAGGAGGTGCGGTTGTCCTGAATGTTGCTGAATACGCTATGCTCCTGTGCCATCGTATCTGTACTCCGTTCTGCTCCGCTTGCTTACAGCTTCTATAAGGAAGCCGTATGCCTTTTGTAGACGTCATGACGTCGGACGTCGTTCCTTTACTTTATTATAGACGTATTTTGTTTGACATGCAAGTAGATTTTCCTGGTTTTTGTTAATATATCACCGACATGCGTTTTTTCTTTTGTTTGATTGCACAAATTCCATCCGGATTTTTTAGCAGAATATTCACGTCCTACCTGCTCGGTTGGATGAGCCGGATTGTTCTGTGCGGTTTCAGGCATGAAAAAACAGCAGGCCGCAGCCCCTTGACGCAGAGCCTGCAAAGGGGTATACTCCGTGTCAGTGAAATATTCGGCTATGACGAGAACAAGTACCCGGGTGGAGTGCTTCAGAGAGCTGCCGGTGGATGCAAGGCAGTGCATGAACCCCGTGGGAAGATCCTCTCCGAGCTTTCGGGCTGAAACAGCGGCTGCTGTGTGTAGGCCCGGACGGCAGGCTTCCGTTATCAGAAGCCGCGCATTGTTGGATGCGCACTGAGGGGTCGGCCCGGTTCTGGGTCGGCAAGTAAGAGTGGTACCGCAGAGGATGTACACGCCTTTGTCTCTTATGATGGGAGACAAAGGCGTTTTTTATTGCGGCACCGGGCCATTCCGGATGTTTCATGCAAGAACAGCCCGTAAAACAGAAAGGACGAAACAACATGAAAACTCTGGAAAAAGTAAGCGACTTTGTGGGCAAGTACATGGCCGTCATCGTCATCGTGGTGGCAGCCGGTGCCCTGTTCTTCCCCGGCCCGTTCAGCGTGGTCAAAACCAGCTGGGTGAACACCCTGCTGGGCATCGTAATGTTCGGCATGGGCCTGACGCTGAAGCCCAATGACTTCAAGGTGGTGTTCAGCCGCCCGAAGGACGTCATCGTAGGCTGCGTGGCACAGTTCACCCTCATGCCCTTCCTGGCATGGGTGCTGACCATGGTGTTCCACCTGCCCACCGAGCTGGCCATCGGCGTCATTCTGGTGGGCACCTGCCCCGGCGGCACCTCTTCCAACGTGATGACCTACCTGTCCAAGGGCGATGTTGCTCTGTCCGTCGGCATGACCGCCGTTTCCACCGTGCTGGCTCCTGTGCTCACCCCGCTGCTCACCCTGCTGTACGCCGGTCAGCGCGTGGATGTGAACCCCGTGAACATGTTCCTCTCCATCGTCAAGGTGGTGCTGGTGCCCATCGCACTGGGCTTTGTGGTCAACCACTTCTTCCATGAGTTCACCCAGCAGGCCGTGCGCGTGCTGCCGCTGGTGTCCACCACCGCCATCGTGCTGATCATCTGCGCCGTGGTCTCCGCCAACAGTGCCAAAATCATGACCAGCGGCCTGCTGATCCTGGTCGTGGTCGTCCTGCACAACCTGCTGGGCTACCTGACCGGCTACGCCGTGGGCAAGGCCCTGAAGCTGGATTCCACCAAGTGCCGCGCCATCTCCATCGAGGTCGGTATGCAGAACTCCGGCCTGGCCACCAGCCTGGCTGCCGCCCACTTTGCCCAGTACCCGCTGGCCACCATCCCGGGTGCCGTGTTCTCGGTGTGGCACAACATCTCCGGTGCCGTGCTGGCAAACTTCTATGCCCGCACCGCCGATAAGCAGTAAGCCAACAGCGGTTTTATTCCAAAAGGAGCGGCTGTATGCGGAAAGTTCCGTGTACAGCCGCTCCTTTTTATGGTTTTGCAAAGCAAAAGACCAGAGCCCAGCCGTAAACGGCCTTCTGGCTCTGGTCTTTTGTCGGGGCTTTTGCATCAGCTCCTGTTGTGGGTCAATGCTTTTTCAGCAAGCTGTCTTACTTCTTGTAAACGTAGACAGTAGCAATGCCGTTGGTCACAGCACCGTTCACCAGGCCCTCGGTGGTGGGCATGTGCTGAGCATCGCAGATTGCCAGGGTGCTGGTTGCAGGCAGCAGGTCTGCGGTATCGATCTTGGTGGTGCCAGCAGCAACGGACACCTTCAGTTTTGCGCCGTCCAGCTTGCTGTCAGTAGCGTTCAGCTCGGTTGCAGTGCCCATCTCGACCAGCATATACTTGACCTGCACTTCCACCTTGGGAGCCTGCTTCACGACCATGTTGATGGTAACGATGCCCTTATCATCAATTTTCCCGTCCTCGGTGCTGATGAAGTCGTAGCCCTCAGCAGCTGCAGGCTTGTTTGCCTGGATGGTGGCAAAGCTCACGGTCGTTGCCAGAGCAGGGACCTGGATGACGACATCGCCAAAGATCTTACCAGCACTGGTGCTGAGATACTTCAGCTTCACATCACGCTTTGCGCCGGTATCAGGGGTCTCCTTGTCAGAGCAGCCCGCCAGAACACCAGCAGCAGCCACGGCCAGAGCCGCAACACCTGCACCCTTCAGAAAGCTACGACGAGAGATGTTAGACATAAAAATCAACCTCACAATCTTTTTTGCAGCCCCAAACCGTATCATAGGGCCGCTTACCACCTATATAATACCCCCCCCGGTACTGCTTTGTCAAGGGATTTTGCAAACTTCCCCGGGCAGTCCTGCGCCTTTTTTGTGCTGCCCCCTAGGGGGCCTTCCGGGCACCTTGTTTTCGCAGAATAAGCCCCCTCTACCGCAAAAAGTGCGGCTTTTCCAAAATTCAAAAAAGGGCCGCTGCACCTCAACTGGTGCAGCGGCCCTTTACAGGTCTGATTCTTTACTGCTTGTGATACTTGCGGTCCTCTTCCTCGTAAACAGGGTCACAGGTGAGGTACATGCCCAGACGATTCAGGGTGCCGGTATCCACGCCGGACAGCAGCACGGTGGAGTGCACGTCGCAGCCCTTGAGGTTGGGCAGCTGGTGCAGGGCAGCGGCGGCCAGCTCGTTGGTGGCGGCGCTGCTGGACAGGGCGATCAGGATCTCGTCGGTGTGCAGACGGGGGTTCTTGCCGCCCAGATAGTTGGTCTTGAGCGTCTGGATGGGCTCGATGGCGGCAGCGCTGACCAGGTCGGTCTCCTGCGGGATGCCGGCCAGTGCCTTGAGGGCATTGATCAGGGCGCTGGCCGTCGCGCCCAGCAGGGGGCCGGTCTTGCCGGTGATCACAGTGCCGTCGCTCAGCTCAATGGCAGTTGCAGGCGCGCCGCCGGTGGCCTCGCTGCGGGCATGGGCCTGCTGTTCCACAGCACGGCTGCCCACATTCAGGCCCGCCTGATTCATCAGCAGTTCCAGCTTGTAGCGCTCGCTCTCGTGCACAGTGCCGGTGATCTTCTGCTGGCACAGGCACTTGAAGTAGCGGCGCACGATCTCCTTGCGGGAGGCCTCACGGCAGACCTCATCGTCCACGATGCAGTTGCCTGCCATGTTCACGCCCATGTCCGTGGGGCTCTTGTAGGGGCTCTTCCCGGCGATCAGCTCAAACATGGCGTTCACCACCGGGAAGATCTCGATGTCTCGGTTGTAGTTGACGGTGGTGACCCCATAGGCTTCCAGATGGAACGGGTCGATCATGTTCACATCGTTCAGGTCGGCGGTGGCAGCCTCATAGGCCAGGTTCACCGGGTGCTTGAGGGGAATGTTCCAGATGGGGAAGGTCTCGAACTTGGCGTAACCGGCCTTCACGCCCCGCTTGTACTCGTGGTACAGCTGGGACAGACAGGTGGCCATCTTACCGCTGCCGGGGCCAGGGGCCGTGATGACCACCAGCGGGCGCTCGGTCTCAATGTAGTCGTTGCGGCCATAGCCCTCGTCGCTCACGATGTGGGCCACGTCGTTGGGGTAACCGGCGATCTTATAGTGGCGGAAGGTGCGGATGCCCAGATCGTTGAGGCGCTTTTCAAAGGCCTCCACCTCCGGGGCGGCGGTGTACTTGGTCACACACACGCTGCCCACATACAGGCCCACACCCTGGAAGGCGTCGATCAGGCGCAGCACATCCAGATCGTAGGTGATGCCGTAATCGCCGCGGATCTTGCTGCTCACAATGTCCTCGGCGCTGATGACGATGACGATCTCCGCCTGATCCTTCAGCTGCAGCAGCATCTGCAGCTTGCTGTCCGGCTGGAAGCCCGGCAGCACGCGGGAGGCATGATAGTCGTCGAACAGCTTGCCGCCGAACTCCAGATACAGCTTGTTGTCAAACTTCTGGATGCGCTCGCGGATATGCTCGGACTGCATCGCAAGATATTTGTCGTTGTCAAATCCTATTTTCATCGTTCGTTTCCTCTCTGGTGGCCCGGCACACCATACCCGGGCTTTAAAATCA
>ENA-UPWO01001259-UPWO01001259.1-human-gut-metagenome-genome-assembly--contig:-NODE-1259-length-11419-cov-220.820049_pt1 | contig 11419 bp, 9 predicted proteins | sample MGYA00250056_ERZ773388 | MGnify/ENA primary metagenome ERZ773388 (study PRJEB29103, sample SAMN06112004) | human gut metagenome | biome: human gut; feature: ankylosing spondylitis patient; material...
ACGAGGTAACTCCTTGGATTGAGGCATTTGTCAATGCACGTCAGTGGATTGAAGAAAGAGCTTTGAAAAAGTAAAAAGGTAAAAAAGTAAAAAGGTAAAAAATGAATAATAGCGTAAGTTATCTTACATTATTCAAAACATTTATGAAGATTGGCATAGTCACCTTTGGGGGTGGCTATGCCATGATTCCTATTATAGAATCCGAAGTCGTTGACAAGCATCATTGGATGACGAAGGAGGAATTCTTGGATGCCATCGCTACCACCCAGGTTTGTCCGGGAGCCTTGGCCATCAACATGAGTTCCCTGCTCGGATATAAGTTGGCAAAGACACCGGGAGCCATCGTCTGCACCTTCGGCGCTTCGTTGCCATCGTTTCTTATTATCTTGGCGATAGCCATGTTTTTCCATCAGTTTGAAGACAACAAGGTGGTGGCTGCCCTGTTTGCAGGCATCCGTCCTGCCGTCGTGGCATTGATAGCCGTACCAACATTCTCGCTTGCCAAGAGTGCCGGTATTTCGCTTGTCAACTGCTGGATTCCTATTCTATCCGCCCTTCTGATCTGGCTCTTGGGCGTCAACCCAATCTGGGTGATTATCGCAGCTGCCGTAGGTGGCTACATCTATGGACAATTCATTCAACCAACAGAATAATATATGATATTTCTTCAGCTTTTCATCGTATTCCTTCAGATAGGCATCTTCGGATTCGGAGGTGGCTATTCCATGATATCCCTGATTCAGGGACAGGTGGTAACGCAGTATCATTGGATGACGATGAAAGAATTCACTGATGTCGTTGCCATCTCTCAGATGACACCGGGACCTATCGGCATCAATGCCGCTACCTATTGTGGCTATACAGCAGTCCATAATGCCGGCATGAGTGGCATGATGGCTGTACTCGGAAGTGCCATGGCAACCTTTGCTTTGGTTCTCCCATCCTTGGTTTTGATGATTCTTATCAGCAAGATGCTGTACAAGTATATGAACACCTCAGCCGTCCAGAGCATCTTCATCGGTCTTCGCCCAGCCATTGTCGGCCTGGTAGGAGCCGCAGCCCTGCTCCTGATGAATGGCGAGAACTTTTCTACTCCCGAAAACCCATGGAGATTCTATATCTCCATCGCCCTCTTCTTTGCCACCTTTATCGGCGTGAAGGTAATGAAAATCAATCCCATCCGCATGATACTCTACTCGGCTTTTGCCGGACTGGTATTACTATATTAAACAAAATTAGACAATGACATACTCACAGGCAGATATTACCGTTCCATACGCTGTGGCGAACTTTGCTGAGATTCGCCACAAGGGATATTATTATGTGGACAAGACCAACTATATTCCACTGCTTGAGCGTTACAAAGCACCAGTTTTTCTCCGTCCTCGCAGATTCGGAAAGAGTCTGCTCGTTTCCATGTTGGCTCACTATTACGACCGCAACATGGCAACACAATTCGAGGATTTATTTGGTGGAACTTGGATTGGCGAACACCCAACAAACGAGCACAACCAATATCTCGTTGTAAGATATGACTTTTCCACAACTTCCGTTGCCAGCAAGAAGGAAGACATCGAGAAGAACTTCAACGCCGTGAATTGCAGTCCACTTCGTACATTGGTGGAACGCAACAGAGACCTTTTTGGAGATTTCAGGTTCAGAGAGGATGGCAATGCCTCCAACATGTTGGTTGAAGTATGCGAGTTTATCTCTTCCCATAATCTTCCACCTCTTTATATATTAATAGATGAATACGACAACTTTACCAACCAGCTACTAGTTGTCTATAAGGACTCGCTGTACCAGGACCTGACCACAGGGGAAAGTTTCCTACGAACATTCTTCAAGGTTATCAAGGCAGGCATTGGCGAAGGTACCATCCGCACCTGTTTCTGCACAGGAGTACTGCCTGTCACCATGGATGACTTAACCAGTGGCTATAACATCGCAGAGATGTTGACTCTGAAGCCGGAATTTACCAATCTATTGGGCTTTACCCATGAGGAAGCAGCCCAATATCTGAAGTATGTCATCAAGAAATATGGCCCTCAAGCCTCTTTCGAGGAATTATGGACTCTGATACTCAACAATTATGATGGTTACCACTTTTTGCCAAATGCAGAACCGTTGTTCAACTCTACCATTCTGACTTACTTCCTCAAGAACTTTGCAGAACTGAAAGGCGGCATCCCTACGGAAATGGTAGATGAGAACCTGCGCACCGACACTAGTTGGATAAGAAGATTGACCATCACGCTTGACAATGCCAAAGAAATGCTCGACAGCCTGTTGATGGATGGAGAATTGTACTATTCACAAGCCGATTTACGCAGCAAGTTCAACAAGCAAAAGTTCTTCTCCCCAGAGTTCTACCCTATCAGCCTCTACTACTTGGGTATGACCACCCTAAAGGACAATTACAAAATGGCCTTGCCAAACTTGACGACCAAGAGTGTATATATGAGTTACTACAACGAATTGAATAGTATCAGCGACAATGCCCGTAAGTTTGTTCCTGCATACGAGGCATTTGTCAGAGACAGAGAACTAGAGCCATTATTCCATAACTATGTTAAGGAATACTTAGGTCAGCTTCCAGCCCAAGCCTTTGACAAGATGAACGAGAATTTCATTCGCTGTTCATTTTTCGAGTTACTGAGCCGCTACTTGAGCAATTGCTATACATTCGCCATCGAACAGAACTTGCCATCAGGTCGTGCTGACTTAGTGCTGACCGGCATTCCTGGCACATCATTCCACAACGACTGCCGCATCATTGAGTTTAAATATTACAAGTCTAAAGACGCAGGCATTGTTGATCAATTGGAAGAGGCACGCTTAGAAGATGCCCAACAAGTGAAGGCTTATGCCGCAGATATGCAGAAAGCCTATCCTCACTATCAAATAAAAGCATACGTAGCTTATATCGCAGGAAATAAGGCTTGCAAGATTTTTGAAAAGAAATGAGAAAGGTATATTTATCCATAGCCCTTGGCTTCTGCTGCCAAGGCATTCTGGCACAGCAGAGCTCCTACCGCTGGAAGGTGGAGGCAGAAGCTGGTGTCAGTTGCAGTGTGCTTGATACGGATGTGTCGGGCTTGTCGGAGACTTATTATAAGGTGCGACCGGGTTTCACGGCTGCCATCGGTGCCGAATACAATATCGTAGATCAGCTGGCGGTAGGAGCAGGCATCCACTTCGTTCAGCGCGACTACCTGTACCAGAACCTCGGCGGCGACTCCTGGAACACCCGATACAACAACAACTTCATCAGCATTCCGCTCCATGTGGGCTACTATCTCCTCCATAATCCTTACCACGAGAAGGGATGGTGGATCAAGCCGCAGGTGGGTGTCTATTACGAATACTTCACCTCCATGCATACCAAGGGTATGTATCCGATGAACATCATGGAGGGGTACAAGGGCGATGGTTCCTACATCCGCTATAACACCACCTACGATTTCAAAAAGAATGAGAACCATCTCCGCCGCAGTCTCTTTGGCGGCGAGGCTGGCATCAAGGTGGGTTATTCCTTCGGAAGACTAGATGGCTCCATCGGGTATAACTTCCAGTACGGCTTCTCGCATATCTACCAGGATAAAGCCAGCACCAGCAAGACTGCCCGGCGCAACTCCAGCCTCATCACAGCCTCGGCTGCCTATAAGTTCTAAAAAATCATTTTAAAATATGAGAACCCCTATATATATAAAAGGTGGAATGCGATGCCTCTTCGCCTTCCTCCTGGCGACAACCACCACGGGGATGTCGCTTACCAGTTGTGTGGCAGACAATGATGCCAACGAGAAATCGATTTCCGATTATTCCGATACCGATGTCAAGTCGTATGGCGACCTGTTCCAGGTTTTCTGGAGCGTGATGAACCAGCGCTACTGCACCCTCAATGAGCAGTCTGCCGTATCTTCGCAGACCTGGGACCAGGTATATAAGGAATACAAACCCAAGTTTGATGCCCTGAAGACCTTCCAGCATACCTCAACTTTTACCCAGCAGGAGATTCAGGAAGACAACGCAAAGGCGAAGCAGTATTTCCAGGAAATCATCGACAAGATCATCGACCAGCATTTCTATGTCAAGATTACCCTGCCCGTCTCCCACTCTTCTACGGAAACGGTGAGGTTCAACAGCACGCTCCGCAACAAGACCGAGTATTTCCCGCTGAATGCTCACTGGAACCATACCCGCGACCAGCTCAATCTGGATGGTACAGCCTTCGGCGAGATTACCTCGGATGGTTTCTGCATCATGGGCGGTTACCTGAAGGAGCAGCCGGGCACCTATTATCTCGGCTTCAACAAGTTTGCGCTCTACGAAAACTGTTTCCACGAGTATCAGAAGTCCTATCTCCCTGTCAATGCCGCCAGCACCTATCATCTGGATGCTTCCACGATATCAGCCAAGGCGAAGGAACTGATTACAGATGCAGGAAAGCGAGAGAAGGCTGAGCAGCAGGCTGCGCAGTTGCTTGCCGATATGGATAGCTATCTGGCTTCGGATGATGCAGCCAAAGCCTGCGAGAAGATGACAGCTTACAGCAACCAGGGAGATTATTCCGGTCTCTATGCTCTCGCCAGCGAGGCATACGAAAAGTCACCGAATCTCCTCAAACTGTTACCTATTACTGCTGATGCAAGCGGCATGGGCGAGCAGATCCGACAGAAGCTGCAGGGCGATGCCCGTTACCAGCAGATGCTTTCAGCCTCCGGTTTTGCCAACTGGTATTGTCAGGCACTTGCCGATTACCTCTGGCATGAGCGGGAACTCTACGCTTACTGGAGCGACCTGAAGTTTACCTACAATCATCTCTGCGTAGAAGGTTACCGCCGTCTGTTCCTGGAGCCTCTGGCTAAGGGCGAGATCAAGAAGCTGATTCTCGACTTCCGTGGCAACGGAGGTGGAAGCGTGATAGATACCCGTCTGCTTACCGACTATCTCATCACCCAGACAGCCGTCTATGCCTACGTGCGCAAGAAAGAGGACAACAATCCATACAGCTATACTCCTTGGATTCCGCAGAAGATTACGGTAACGTCGAAGAGTCTGGGCAGAAACATCCCTACCGCCATCCTGCTCGACAACTACAGTGCCAGCATGTCGGAGGTGACAACCCTCATCCTGAAAAGTCAGGGCGACCACGTGAAGACGATAGGCAGAAACAGTTACGGAGCGCAGGCGATGCTCACTTCCGACAACGAAGCCAGCAATGGCGGATGGATAGGAAATGTAACGAGCTACCTCTACTTCTACATGCCATTCTCGCTTACCAAGGATGCACAGGGCAACCTGCTGGAAAGTGTGGGAATCACTCCTGATTATCTGCTCGACGAGATGACCCAAGAGGAAAAGGAGAAGCTCTACCAGAACGATCCTTCGGCTGTGGATAGAGGTCTGAAGAAGGCGATGGAGGTTCTGAAATAAGCGAAGGTGTGCAAATTACACCTTCGCTTTTATTTTCTATATATCAGCCACTTATACCATATTCACGAAATTTGTGCTCCCACACAACTTGCACGACGATGCAAACGTTTGCATTTTGTTTTACGTGATTTTCATCACTTTTTTGTAGCTCCTTTGAGAAAATCTTCATATCTTTGCCACCGAAAAGGAAACCCGGTGACATCCATCTTGTTACAAGGGTAAGCCTGTGATTATAAGTAAATGACAATAACAAAATAGGACAGCTAACAGTATCCTTAAGAAAGAAAATCAACAGAGTAAAAATATGATGATGACGCAGAGTATGTTCAAACGAACACCAATGTTATTGCTGCTGATTCTCTCATCAGTAGTAACCCGAGCGCAAGAGGTAGCGCTGAAGACCAACCTGCTTGGTTTGGCAACCACCTCGCTCAATGCTGGTCTAGAAATAGGCACGGGCAGGAAGAGCACTTTTCAGCTTTTCGGTGCCCTGAATCCCTGGAAGTTCTTAGGCGACAAGAAATTGCGCTACTGGAACGTAATGCCAGAGTACCGCTGGTACACCTGCCAGAAATTTGGAGGCCACTTCTTCGGCATCCATGCCCTTGGAGGTGAATACAACGTAAAAAATGTGGACCTGCCTTTCGGCATCTTGCCAAAGACAGAGAAAGGAAGACATTACGAAGGCTGGTATGTCGGTGGTGGTCTCACCTACGGATACCAATGGCTGCTGTCAGAGCATCTCAATCTCGAAGGATCCATCGGATTAGGATACATCTACAGCCCATACAAGCTTTACGGAAGATGTGAAAAATGTCTTGACAAGGACCACCGCAACTATGTAGGTCCAACTAAAGCCGCCCTCTCCCTGATATACGCATTCTAGGAACTATATCACCGAGATTGCAAAAACCAAATCAAACCCTCTTTTATTTAAGATGAAGAATATGAAGAAAATGAAGCTTTATGCGGTCATTTCGCCCCTTTGCATTCTGTTTGCACAGAGCGCACTGACTGTCCAAGCCCAGAAGATAGATGATTCGCAGCTACGGTTGGCTGGAGGCAAGATTCTGATAGACAGTGTCTTGACGCAGAAGAAGAGCGACAGTCTCAAGGTTGCTTTCCGCCTCCATCTCGATAGTCTGCAGCTCAAATCAGAGCAACAGCTGGTTTTCACTCCGATTATCGCCGGAGAAGATACCATCGCCCTGAATCCCATTATCATCAATGGCAAAAACCAGAACATCAGATACCTGCGCAAAAGCAGCAGTCTGAAGAACAGCCAGGCAGTGGTAGTGAGACGCAGAAATGATACCGAACAGCAGGTGCTCTTCTCACAGACCCTTCCCTACAGGAAGTGGATGAAGGCATTCAACCTCTCCATGACGGAAGACCTCTGCGGATGCGGCAACCTGATGGATCAGGATACCACCCAGATGGCGGTCATCAACCCAATACCCAAGATTGGTCGCGACCATTACGTGAAGCCAAAGGCTGAAGCCATCAAGGTGAGAGCCGAAAAGGGTGAAGCTTACCTGAGCTTCAAGCTCAACAAGAGCGACATCCTTGCCGACTTCCGTGAGAATGCCACAGAGCTGAGAAAGATTACATCCACCATCGACCTCGTGAAGAACGACAAGGATGTGAGCATCACCAATATCGATATTCATGGCTATGCGTCGCCCGACGGTCCTTACGACAACAATGTGCGACTCGCCAACAACCGTGCGGCTGCCCTGCGCAATTATGTATGCAATCTCTACACTATCGATAAAAAGCTCTTCACCTATCACGCCACCCCAGAAGACTGGGAAGGATTCAAGAAGAAGGTGGAAACAAGCAACTTAGCCGATAAGTCTGCCATCCTTACCATCGCCAACTCATCCTTGGCACCCGACGCAAAGGACCAGAAAATCAAGAAGCTTTATCCGGCTAGCTATCGCTACATTATGAGTGAGATTTATCCTCGTTTGCGCCACAGCGACTATACGGTAACCTATACCGTTCGTCCTTTCGACATTGAGGAGGCAAAGGTAATCCTGAAGACCAAGCCTCAGCAGTTGTCATTACAGGAGATGTATCTGGTGGCACAGACCTATGAGCCTGGTTCTCCAGAGTTCAACGAGGTATTTGATATTGCCGTCCGTCTCTTCCCTGATGATGAGACAGCCAATCTCAATGCCGCCTGCACCGATTTGCAGAAGGGCGACCTCGTAACTGCCGAAAAGCATCTTGCCAAGGCAGGAAACTCGAAGGAAGCTGAACGCATCAGAAAGATCTACGAGGAAATGAAGGCGGAACAATAAAAGTAATAACTAACAATAAAATCACATCAATCATGAGAATTAAACATTTCTTTGGATTGGCAGTTTTGGCTGCTATGACTGCTAGTTGCTCTAGCAACAACGATTTGGTAAATGGGGGTAATGGCTCTGGTGAGGTTGAGAATGGTACTGCGTATGCTTCATTCAAGATCAATCTGCCTACAACAACAGGTGGTACACGTGCTGATGATCCAACACCAGGTACACCATCATTTGAACATGGTACTGCTGCAGAGTATGAGGTTAAGAACGGTACCATCCTTATCTTTGACAAAGACGGCAAGTTTGTTGAAAGTGCCAAGCTTGGAACCATGAATCCTTGGACAGACGTTAAGTCAGATGGTGTTACAACTGCGGCCATTGCTACTGTAAAGCTTGAACGTGTATCGGTAGGTGGCAAATATAAGGCATTGGTGCTCCTCAACAATGATGTTGATGTTGATGCTACTACCAAGAAGGTAAAGGTAACATTGCCTACTGCTTCAACCGATACTTATGCAAATTGGAGCAAAGATGTTTCAAAGGTTGATGCTGTTAATTATGCCAAGACCGATGGCATCTTTATGGCAAATGCTCCCATGTATAATGGTACAACAAAAGAGCCTACAACTCTTGTTGATATTAATGGTGTTTACGCTTCACCAGAGGAAGCACAGGCTAAGCCTGCTACTACAATTTACGTAGAGCGTGGTTTGGCTAAGGTTACTATGAAAGACTTTGAAAAAGATGGTTACCTTATTGGTGAAGGTACTACATACGCTGGTGCCACAGTGAAAATAGAGAAATGGCAGCTCGACGTAACCAATAAGTCTACCTTCCCGGTTCATCAGACTGGTACTTTGAAGGACTCTTGGGCTGAGATATGGAATACTCCTCGTTTCTATGATCAAACAAGTACTGCCTTCAAGCGTGTATATTGGGGTATAGACCCTAACTATTCAGATAATAAGTATCATGCCGGTGATGCTACTACTTCTCCTAAAAAAACAGCTTTGGATTGCTGTAAGGAAGCTTTCAATATGATTACTAATAATAAGGTTGATGGCGCTGCTGGAGAAGCCTATCCTCAGTATTGCCTTGAGAACACCTTCGACCTTGACAACATGATGCAGGGTCAGACTACACGTGTTGTGTTTAAGGCAGTTTTCACTCCTAAGGACTTAAATAGTAAGTATACGACATTCTATAAGATTGGTAACAACACCGATATCTGGAGCCAAGAAAATCTTGAGAAGCAGATTAAGACCGTTGCTCTCACAGCTATGGGCATTACAGATGATAAAGAGCAGGCAAAGTATGACGTAAAGCTTGATGCTACTAAGAATAACATTAGTGGGGAGGCTGGTCAGCATCTTATTAAGGTAGAAAATATTACATACAACCCAGGCGAAGGTACGTCAGAGGGCGAAGGTACGTCAAAGGTTAACCAGAAAGTGGTTGATACAATCAACGAAAAGCTTGGTTTGTCAGCTGAAACCGGTATCTCTACATACCTCAATGGCGAGGCTTACTACATCGCCCGTATCAAGCACTTCAACGAGTTGACTCCTTGGGCACCTGGTAAGGCTTATGGTACAGACAACGCAACATTCCTCGGTCGTTACGGTGTGCTCCGCAACAACTGGTACGAGCTTTCTGTAAACAAGGTAAGCAGTCTTGGCTATCCTGAAGTTCCAGAGGTTAAGCCTGATCTTCCAGACGATGAGAACGATCAGTACATCAGCGTCAGCGTAAAGATCCTCGACTGGGCTAAGCGTTCACAGAGCATAGATTTGTAATCAAGTATAACAACGAAAGGCGGAGCTTAGGCTCCCGCCTTCGTTAAAACATACGAGTTGTGTTTTCTGCTTTCCACTACCCCATACTCACCATCCGCCAATCTTATACGATATAAGTAAAAGGGGTTAAAATGAGTATTTGGGAAAAGAGAAAGTGAGGAAATAAGAGAGAGAGCTTCACCGTAGTGGAAGCTAGAAACACAACCTGATATTCTGAAACATTATATTGATAATAACCAAAAAGCATCATGGCAAACAATAAGTTACATAGTTGGATCAAGAATATACGCATGGAATGGGGATTCGACAGCTTGGCAGCTATCAGCCGTACCGCTGCTTTCGGAACCATCGTCGCTCTCGGCAGCATGCTCAGCAGTTGCCACGACTTGATGCACGACGACCTCCCTCCTTGCGATATGGGAGTTGACTTGCAGTTCAAGTACGACTACAACGTCCAGCGCGCTGATATGTTCAACGATCATGTAGGCGGTGTCTGCGTGTTCGTCTTCGATGAGCAGGGCAACCTAGTGGCTCGCCAGGATGCAGCCAACGAGGGAAAATCCCAACCCCTCAAAGACCCTAACTATGCTATGCGCATAGACTTGCAACCTGGCAAATACCGCTTCGCCACCTTCGCCTTCCAGAAGAAATACGAAGAGGCGCTGTCACAGGCTGGTGCCAAATTCCACATCGAAGCTCCAGCAGCAGGAGAAAGCATCGAAAAACTCCGTGCCCGACTCGACAGAAATGCCGGAAAGGTAGAAAACCAGGCACTTCCGCTTGATACCCTCTGGCAGGGATTGAGCAACGAAACCGTAGAGGTGAAGGATCTTCAGATTACCCACCATACCATCAGTCTCATCAGAGACACCAAGCAGCTCACCATCAGTCTGCATCAGCTGGACGAACCAGCCGACATCAATGCCGATGACTTCAGTTATCAGATAACTGATGCCAATGGCTACATCAATTACGACAATTCTCTCCTCCCAGACGAGGAGTTGACATACACCCCATACAAGACCTGGACCACCGAGTTCACCACTCCGGAGGGTACCGTACAGGAGCGTACCGCTCACGCCGCCATGATGTTCTCCCGCCTCGTGTTGCATCCAGCAACCGAGAACGAAAAGAATGCGATACTGAGCATCTGGAACAAGAAGACGGGCGAAGAAGTGGTCCGCATCAACCTAGCCGATTGTCTCGCCCAAGGCAGAGGAGCCTTCGAGAACATGAACTATTCGGCACAGGAGTTCCTGGATAGAGAATACGACTACAAGCTCGACTTCTTTCTCAAAGGCGACCAGTGGCAGTATATGCAACTCGGCATCTCCATCCTCGACTGGAGCAAGCGCATACAGCGTGCCGACTTATAATCGTAAATCATTCATCGAGATAGAAGCATCGAGATGGAATAAGTAAAAGGTAAAGTTATCATGAGAAGATTTCATATCTATATAGGTTTCATAGTTTGGTTGTTGACTAGTTTATTTGCAGTTAGTTGTAACGACGAGTTGGAGGGTAACGGATATACCCCCAACTCGTCAAGCAACTTGCAAGTCCTCGTGCCATTGGTACACAGCAACGGCACTCGTGCAGGAGAATCAGACCCGGCAGAAAACTTAACTTATAATGCCACAGAAGAAGAGTGCCGCATCAACAGCCTCCGACTTTTCGCTTTCCCTATAGACGGCAAAGGCACATTGCTCAATGAGTATCTCGGTGCTCCCGGTACCTCGTTCTATGAGCCTGGCAATTTTGAAGGAGGTGTGGATGTAGCCACATATACGCTGCGAATCGACCCCGGCACTTACCGCATCTATGTTGTGGCCAACATGGAGGATGTATTGAAGGCTCAGGAGACCATCGACACAGAGG
>ENA-UPWO01001260-UPWO01001260.1-human-gut-metagenome-genome-assembly--contig:-NODE-1260-length-11414-cov-16.641528_pt1 | contig 11414 bp, 9 predicted proteins | sample MGYA00250056_ERZ773388 | MGnify/ENA primary metagenome ERZ773388 (study PRJEB29103, sample SAMN06112004) | human gut metagenome | biome: human gut; feature: ankylosing spondylitis patient; material...
ATGCGGAAATAGCTCAGTGGTAGAGCACCTCCTTGCCAAGGAGGGGGTCGCGAGTTCGAATCTCGTTTTCCGCTCCATAGGGGCATAGTTCAATGGTAGAGCAACGGTCTCCAAAACCGTCGATCTGGGTTCGAGTCCTAGTGCCCCTGCCATAGCAAGCGTAGCCTGAGAGTTCAGCTCTCAGGCTTTTTTTCATGTCTGCGTTTAGCAAGATACTACTTTATTAGCAAATAGTTTATGCAAGGCTTTGTCGCTAATTCCTTTACCTTGCATCTTACAAGCTTTTCTGTAACTTTCAAGACAATTTTATTGACAGTATGACGGAAAAAGCATATAATAAAATAGTTTAGTAATACTGTGAAAGGATGCACTTGACAAGCATCCTTTTTCTTGTCTTTTATGAAGGAGAGAAAAGGAATAATGATTAGAAACGATATTCGTAATATAGCAATTATTGCCCACGTTGACCATGGCAAGACTACCCTGGTTGATGCTATGCTGAAGCAAAGTGGCGTTTTCCGTGCTAACGAGCGCGTTGAAGAACGTGTTATGGACTCCAATGCTCTGGAGCGTGAACGTGGTATCACCATTCTGTCTAAAAACACCGCTGTTATGCACAACGGCGTAAAAATCAACATTCTGGACACCCCGGGCCATGCTGACTTCGGCGGCGAGGTTGAACGCGTACTGACCATGGTTGATGGCGTACTGCTGCTGGTTGATGCTTATGAAGGCCCGATGCCGCAGACCAAATACGTACTGCGTAAAGCATTGGAACAGCACCTGAAACCGATTGTTGTAATCAACAAGATTGATCGCCCCGACCAACGTGTTGATGAAGTTATTGACGAGGTTCTGGACCTGTTCATTGAGCTGGATGCAGATGAAGATCAGCTGGAGTTCCCGGTTGTTCTGGCTTCCGCCCGTAACGGTATTGCCAAACTGTCCATGGACGAGGAAAGCAATTCTCTGGAGCCTTTGTTCAAAGTAATTCTGGAAAACATTCCTGCTCCGGATGTTGACGTTAATGCACCGCTGCAGATGCTGGTTAACACCTTGGACTATGATGATTATGTAGGCCGTATCGTTGTAGGCCGTGTAGTTCGCGGTACTATCCACAACGGCGAAAACATCATTCTGATGGACGAAGCAGGCAACCGTAACGGTAAAATCGGCCGTCTGTACACCTACCAAGGCCTGAAGCGTGTAGAAGTGCCTGAGGTTGAAGCAGGTGATATCGTTGCTCTGATCGGTCTGCAGGACGCTAACATTGGTGACACTATCGCTGACAGCGAAAATCCGGAAGCTCTTAAGGGCATCAAGATTGACGAACCTACCCTGTCTATGATTTTCTACGTTAACAACAGTCCGTTTGCCGGCCGTGAAGGTGAATTTGTTACCAGCCGTCATCTGCGTGACCGTCTGTTCAAAGAGGTTAAGACCAACGTTTCCATGCGTGTTACCGAAACCGAAAGCCCCGATGCTTATGAGGTTGCCGGCCGTGGCGAGCTGCATCTGTCCATTTTGATTGAAACCATGCGTCGTGAAGGCTTTGAGCTGCAGGTTGGTAAACCTAAGGTTATTATGCACCGCGATGAAAACGGCAAGCTGATGGAGCCTATGGAAGCATTGACTATCGATGTACCGCAGGACTTCATGGGCGCTGTTATGGAAGGCCTGGGCCTGCGTAAGGCTGAGCTGCAGAACATGACCGAAATGGCAGGCTATCTGCGTATGGAATTCAAGATTCCTGCTCGCGGCCTGATCGGTTTCCGTAACCAGTTCCTCACCGATACTAAAGGTAACGGCATTATGAACCACGTATTTGCTGGTTACGAAGAATATAAGGGTGAAATCCCCGGCCGTACCCGTGGCAGCCTGGTTGCTTTTGAAACCGGCGAAACCACTTCCTATGGTATCGGCAACGCTCAGGAGCGCGGCACCATGTTCGTTGTTCCTGCAGAAAAGATTTACGAAGGCCAGCTGGTTGGCGAAAACAGCCGTGAGGACGACATGGATGTTAACCCCTGCAAGAAGAAACATGTCAGCAACATGCGTGCTTCCGGCAGTGATGATGCTATTCGTCTGATTCCGCCTCAGACCTTCTCTCTGGAGCAGGCTCTGGAGCACATCAATGACGATGAGCTGGTTGAGGTTACTCCGAAGAGCATCCGTATGCGTAAGAAGGTTCTGGACCGTCTGGAGCGCGGCAAGATGCGTGGCCGTATGAAGAATGTTCAGGCATAATTTTTGACAATCTGTTAAAAATCTGCTACAATTAATATTACTAAGCAGGACTTTTGCCTATAGGCAGCGAATGATAGTCTAAATAACTGTTTTGGTTTGGAGGCTGATGGCCATGGGTTTAAAAAATACAGCAATGAAATTCTTTTGGTCTGATGAAATGGAAGAGCAGCAGGAGGAATATACCCGTCCGCGTCTGTTGAAATCCGGACATCTGAATATTATGGTGCGTACACCGAAATCCTTTGCGGACGTGCGTGAATATGCTGATTCGCTGATGAACGGCAGTGCCATTATGGTATGCTTCGATGCAGTTGACGAAGCACTCAGATATCGTATTTTTGATTATCTGAACGGTGTAAGCTACATCATTAATGCCGATGTGAAAAAAATTAATGACGATTTGTTGCTTTATGCGCCTGAACAGGTGCAGGTCAACAAAGAGGAAGCAAGAACTTCTTCTAATGTACGTTCCTGGCTTAGCAAATAAATAACAAAAGTTAGCCGTTGCTTGTCACCTTGCGGGGTGGCCGGCAACGGCTTTTTGTGTGCGGATACAGCAGGTGATATTTGCAAATAACAGCCCGGTGTGCTAAAATTATAAGCAATTTATTAATCCTATAAGCGATGCTGAACAAGAAAGAAGAGGTATATATGAGCGAAAAGAAAATGATGAAAAACGGTAAAAAATTAGGTGTTGTCGGCGGCCTTGGCCCTGCCGCTGCTGCAGAGTTTCTGCGCCAGTTTACTATGAGATGCCCGGCAAGCTGCGACCAGGAGCATCCTGTTGTATATATGATCGGTGACTGCGATATTCCGGACCGCGGCACAGCAATTTTCGGCAAGGGTGAATCCCCGCTGCCGAAGCTGAAGGCTGATTTGCTGCAGCTGTGCGATATGGGTGCAGATGTGCTTGCTGTTCCCTGCAATACCGCACACTTCTTTATCGACCAGTTTGCTGATGAATTGCCGGTACCGCTGCTGCATATCGTTGACGAAACCGTTAAGGCTGCCAAAGAGCTTTCTCCGGAAAAGGGTGCCTGGATGCTGTCCACCAAAGGCACACGTGCTTGCGGACTGTACCAGAAATATGCCGAAAAGCGCGGACTGACTCTGTACATTCCGAATGAGGAGCAGAGCGATAAATCTCAGGAGGTTATCAACTGTGTTAAGGCTAACCAGCTGGCAAAGGCCGGCGCTATTATGAAAGAGCTGGTAGAGGAGCTGTGGGCTGAGCGTGATATCCCTGTAATGACCGCCTGCACCGAGCTGCCGCTTGGCTATGATGCATCCGGACTGCCGCAGGAGCGCAGTGTTTCCAGCATCGGTGCGCTGGCAGATGCCTGCGTGCGTGCGCTTTATGAAGAAGTAAAATAGTATTTGCTTGCTGAACTACCTTGGCTTGAGGCTGAGGTGGTTTTTATTTTACTGCGTTTATCCTAGCAGTGTGCTATAATATAAACATACTATCGCCGGCAGCAGCTTTGGAAAGCTCCTGCTTTTTGTTAACAGAGGTAAAACATATGCAAGAATTTTTAATTGTAAAGGGTGCGCGACAGCACAACCTGAAAAATATAACGGTAGAAATACCGCGCAATAAAATGGTAGTTATAACAGGCCTCAGCGGCAGCGGCAAAAGCAGCCTGGCCTTTGATACGATTTACGCCGAAGGCCAGCGCCGCTATGTGGAATCACTTTCGGCCTACGCCCGCCAGTTTTTGGGACAGATGGACAAGCCTGATGTGGACTACATCGAAGGCCTGAGCCCGGCAATTTCCATCGACCAGAAGACAACAAGCCGCAATCCGCGTTCTACCGTAGGTACGGTCACGGAAATATACGATTACCTGCGTCTTTTGTTCGCGCGCGCAGGTGAACCGCACTGCCCTAAATGCGGCAAGCTCATCGAGCAGCAGAGCGTGCAGCAGATTGTCGACAAGGTGCTGGAGCTGCCGCAGGGAAGCCGCTTTATGGTGATGGCACCGCTGGTGCGCGGGCGCAAGGGTGAGCATATGCGTGTGCTCGACGATATGCGGCGTGCAGGCTATGTGCGTATGTTTATCGACGGCGAGGTGCGCACGCTGGATGAGGATATCCGTCTGGAGAAAAACAAGAAGCACAGCCTTTCTGTAGTCATCGACCGTTTGGCAGTGCGTGAAGGCATCAGGCAGCGTTTGACGGATTCCGTGGAAACGGCGCTGAAGCTGGCAGACGGCTTTGCGGAGGTGGCAACGCTGGGAGAAGCAACGGAAACACAGCTTTTCAGCGAGCATTTTGCCTGCAATGACTGCGGCATCAGCCTGCCGGCGATTGAACCGCGCCTGTTTTCTTTCAACAATCCCTTCGGTGCCTGCCCGGACTGCACCGGTCTTGGCATGCATATGGAGTTTGACAAGGCTTTGATAGTGCCTGATGCTGACAAGAGCTTTGCTGACAGGTGCATTGCCTGCTTCAGCAACAATCTGAATTCTTATTTTATGAAACAGCTGGGCGCTGTTCTTGCTGCCTATGGCTATAGCTACGACACCAAATGGAATGAGCTGACGCCCGAGATGCAGCAGCTTTTGTGGGACGGTGCCGGCGAGAGCAAGTTTAAGTTTCTGTACGAAAATCTGCAGGGTGAGGTTAAGGAGCATAACACAACCTTTGACGGTATTTTGAACGTGCTGCGCCGTCGTTACCGTGAAGCCTTCAGCGATGCTATGCGTCAGGACTTGGAGGAGTTTATGACGAGCACTCCCTGTGCGGCCTGCCATGGCAGCCGCTTGAAGCCGGAGGCTCTGTCGATTCTTATCGGCGGTAAAAATATCTGTGAGGTTACGGCGCTGACAGTGCGCGACTGCCTGCAGTTCTTTAAAAAGCTTGTGCTGACGCCGAAGCAGCAAATAATTGCGCATCAGGTGCTGAAGGAGATTATGGCGCGTCTGCAGTTCCTCAATGATGTCGGCCTTGATTACCTGACGCTCGACAGAAGCGCCGGTACGCTCAGCGGCGGCGAAGCGCAGCGCATCCGTCTGGCAACGCAGATAGGCAGCGGCCTGACAGGCGTGCTGTATATTCTGGACGAACCTAGCATCGGCCTGCACCAGCGCGATAACGGCAAGCTGCTGGAAACACTCAAGCATTTGCGTGATTTGGGCAATACGCTGATTGTCGTTGAGCATGATGAGGAAACGATGTATGCTGCCGACCAGATTATCGACATCGGTCCGGGAGCAGGCGAGCATGGCGGTGAAGTGGTGGCCCAGGGTACGGTAGAAGAAATCAAGCGGGTGCCTGCATCCGTTACCGGTACCTATCTTAGCGGCCGCAAATTTATCCCGGTTCCTAAGCATCGCCGTGAGTGCGATGGCAGGATGCTGACGATTCACGGTGCCCGCGCCAACAATCTCAAAAATATTGATGTCAGCATTCCGCTCGGAGTCTTTACTGTAGTAACAGGCGTAAGTGGCAGCGGCAAATCAACGCTGATTAATGATATTCTCTATAACTCCCTGGCTGCCAAGCTCAACGGTGCGCGCTTGCGTGCTTCCGAGCATGACAGCATCGAGGGCATAGAATATACGGATAAGGTTATCAACATCGACCAGTCCCCAATCGGACGCACACCGCGCTCCAATCCCGCAACCTATACCGGCGTCTTTGATTTTATCCGCGAGCTGTTCAGCCAGACCAACGAGGCTAAGCTGCGCGGCTATAAGGCAGGCCGCTTCAGCTTTAACGTGAAGGGAGGACGTTGCGAGGCCTGCAAGGGCGATGGCATGAATAAGATAGAGATGAATTTCCTGCCGGACGTTTACGTTCCTTGCGAGGTTTGTCACGGCGCACGCTACAACCGCGATACGCTGGAGGTGCATTACAAGGGCAAATCCATCGCTGAGGTACTGGATATGACTGTGAGCGAGGCCTGCGAGTTCTTCAAGAACCAGCCACGCATTTACCGCAAGCTGGCAGTGCTGGAGGATGTAGGCCTTGGCTATATTCATCTGGGACAGGCAGCGACGACGTTGAGCGGCGGCGAAGCACAGCGCGTTAAGCTGGCAACGGAGCTTTCGCGCCGCAGTACGGGACGCACCGTGTATATTCTGGACGAGCCTACGACAGGCCTGCATATTGCGGACGTACACAAGCTGCTGGATGTGCTGCAGCGTCTTGTAGAAGGCGGTGACAGCGTTATCGTAATCGAGCATAATCTGGACGTTATCAAGGTGGCGGATTACATTATCGACCTCGGTCCCGAGGGTGGCGACAAGGGCGGTACTCTGGTGGCCAGCGGTACGCCGGAGGAGGTAGCGAAGGTCAAAAAATCCTACACCGGACAGTACATCAAGCAGGAGCTGGCGAAGGCGAAGAAGAACGAGTGGTATGTATGACAGAATTAGCCGCAGGCTTTAGCGATAATATAAAAAATGCCTTGGCCGTACTGCCGGAAAAGCCCGGCGTTTACCTGATGCACGATGCTTCCGGCAAGGTTATCTATGTCGGCAAAGCTGTTGTACTGAAAAACCGCGTGCGCAGTTACTTCCGTAATCTGGCCAGCCATACGCCGAAGGTTAAGGCAATGGTGGCAAAAATCGCGGAGATTGAAACGATTGTAACCTCCAGCGAGGTAGAAGCGCTGATTTTAGAGTGCAATCTGATTAAAAAATATCGTCCGCGTTATAACATCAGCCTGAAGGACGATAAAACCTATCCCTATCTTAAGGTTACCATGCAGGAGGATTTCCCGCGTTTATACGTTACGCGCAGACAACTGCGTGACGGCGCGCGTTATTACGGGCCTTATGCAGATGCAGGCGCCATGCATGCCACGGTAAAGCTGCTGCGCAGCATGTTCCCGCTGCGCACCTGCCGCAAAATGAACGTGGACCGACCATGCCTTAACTATCACATCAAGCGCTGCCTTGCGCCCTGTGCCGGTTACATCAGCAAGGCGGATTATCACAAGATGATTAAATCCGTCTGCATGGTGTTGGACGGACGCACCACGGAGCTAGAGCGCGATTTGAAGCAGCAGATGCAGGAGGCAGCGGATAACTACGCCTTTGAAGAAGCTGCCCGACTGCGCGACCAGCTGCAGGCTGTAGCACGTCTGAATGAGGCGCAGAAGGCTGTTACCAATAACGGCGGCGATATGGATATCTTCGGCCTGGGGCAGGATATGACAGGCCTGTGTGTGCAGTTATTCTTTGTGCGCAAGGGTAAGCTCATCGGCAGAGATAACTTCTTTATGCCCGACGGCGGCGATACGCCGCAGGAGGTTATGACAGCCTTTGTGAAGCAATATTATAACGAAGCGACCTTTATTCCCAAGGAAGTAGTGCTGCCGTACCTGCCGGAGGAGGATGAAAAGCAGCTTATTGAAACCTGGCTGGCAGACAAGGCACAGCGAAGGGTGGAGCTGCTGCTGCCGCAGCGCGGTGTAAAAAAGGATTTGCTGAAGCTGGCGAATGAAAATGCCGTAAAGCTGTTGAATGAACGTCTGCGTAAGGGCAGCCTGTCACTCAAAAATGACCTGCAGGCAGCAGAAGAGCTGCAGCAGGCCTTGGGCTTGGAGCATCCACTGGAGCGCATGGACTGCTTCGATATCAGCCATACCCAGGGCAGCGAAACTGTTGCCTCCATGGTTGTGTTCCGCAACGGCACCAGCAGTAAAAAAGACTACCGCAGGTATAAAATCGTTTCGGCAGAAGGCAAGCCTGATGATTTCAAATCCATGCAGGAGGTTGTCTACCGCCGTTACAGAGATTATGAGGATTTGCCCAGCCTAGTGGTTATCGACGGCGGCAAGGGACAGCTGAGCTCGGCGCTTGAGGTTATCCGCGGCCTTGGCCTTGACGATTTGCCGGTTGTAGGTCTGGCCAAGCGCGAGGAGGAAATCTTTAAGCCGCACCAAAGCGAAAGCATCATGCTGGACCGTGAAGGTGCTGCGCTGCACCTCATCCAGCGCATCCGCGATGAGGCGCACCGCTTTGCTATTACCTACCACCGCAAGCTGCGCGGTAAGCGCAATCTTGTTTCCGTGCTCGACCATGTGGAAGGCATCGGGCCCAAGCGTCGGCAGGAGCTGTGGAAGGCGTTCAAAACGTTGGACGCTATGCGTGCGGCGAGTGTTGAAGAATTAGCTGCGGTAGAAGGCATGAACCATGCGGCGGCGCAGACGCTGTACGACTTCTTCCGCTTGGATTTGCCGGAAAAGCAGCAGGCGCTGCAGTAAAAGGTTCACAGCTATTTTGCAGAATAACTTCGTATACTATGCTATAATAATTATAGGTCAAAAATAATAATTATTATGTAGCTCGCGCTTAGCTTTCTTAAAAGCGCAGGCTATGGCAAGAGGAGGACGAAGCTAATGGCAAAATGGGTATGTGATGTTTGTGGTTATGTGTATGATCCTGAGGTTGGCGATCCCGATAACGGTGTTGCAGCAGGCACTGCCTGGGAAGATGTACCGGAAGAGTGGGTTTGCCCTCTTTGCGGTGTAGGCAAGGACCAATTCTCGGAAATGTAAAATTGCATAGGATATAACAAAGAGGTTAGGACAAAACCCAGCCTAAAAAAGAAAAACCAGTGGAGCTTTACCGTAAGGTAAATATCCGCTGGTTTTTTAGTGCCAAAAATTAAAGAATACTTAATTCTAGCGATTCTTTAATTTGTGAAGTTGGTTTGTCCCAACCTCTTTGATGTTACTTATTAATTATAGATATTTTTATATTTATCGTAGACAGCATGCAGCAGCTCTTTGCTTTCCTCTTCGGAATAAACCATACTGCTTTCCGGCAGGTAAACCAGAAAATCATGGAATGCATGCACCAGGCTTAATTCCTGCAGATGGAAGATATACTGTCCTTTATTGGGGCTGAAGTAATAAATAACAACCTTTTGCTCGCTCGGTGCGCAAATGCAAATAGGCGAAGGCACGGAGAGCTTTTCGCTGCGCACAATCCTTGGCGTGAAGCTGCCATCATCAACGCTGTTGATAATGTTCTTTAAAAGCGCCAGACGTTGCGGCGGCGTCAGGTAGGTGTACATGAAATCAGGGATTTCTGTTACGCGTCCTGTTTCCATAAAGAGATTTAGGCCCTCTAACGTAAAGGAAATGTGATGTGTGCTGTATTGTGCACGGATTTTGTTAAAATAAGCAGCAATAACACCTTGCATTTCAGCCGGTATAATATCCTTGTTTAATCTGTCCATAAGTATATCCTCCGGACAGAAGCTGGGGAAGCAAGGCTGGTAGAAAAGCTCATGCACTTCTTCAGCGTTTATTTCCTCATCGCTGAGGAAGGTAGATTGCAAATATTCCTCCGGCGTAGGATGGAAGGCTTGGCAGATCGGATTAGCAACACTGAGGCTTTTCTGGAAGGTATCACAGGTAAGTGCAACCATATCCTGTGAATGATAGAGAACTGCCTTATCCTGTTCGTAGGATATTGTTAAAACAAAATCACTGGTGATAATCTTGAACGGCAGCATGCTGGTGTTGTTGAACAATGTATCAACATTGTCATAAACATAGTAAGGATGGAAAACCTCGCATTGGAATAAAATAGGCACAAGCTTTTGCAGGATGTTAAGGTTATAGGTTGTGCTTTTATGTCCTTCGTTTTTGTCAAAAACGATGATAGCTTCCACAAGCGTGTTGTTACGGTTAAAATCAATGGAAGTAAGACAATCAAAAATATATTGATATTCAGGCTGTACCATTAATTTGATGTGGCCTGATTTTTTATTGGCTTCAATTTCCAAAACAGCCTTCAAAATACGATTGATATTAGCCTGACCGTTGATAGTTTTTAATTGTTCCTGCATATCGAGCATATCCTGTACGCCTGTGGGAATCACAAGCTCGTCGGCAGAATTCATATCGTAAAAGCTGGAGATGATTTTGCTGACGTGCTCACGACGGAAAAAGTTTTCTTCTCCCATATGTGATATATGATAGGCGCGCAGTAATTCTGCTGTTTCACTGGGGTTGAGCATCATGGCTTTGGCAATGGCAGTTACGTCTGCAACATTTGCAGGCATACGCTTACCAACCTTCATGTGCTGTATCATTGTTCTGTCTACACCGCTTATTTTTGAGATAGTGTAAATTGTTGTATTTTTGGTTTCTAGATACTTTTTGAGCGTATCTGCAAATAATGTCATAAGCAAAACCCTTCCTAAAAATAGTTCATCGTCAATATATATATTATAGATGAATTTGTGACAATAATAAAGTCTTGAATATGCAAAAAGCCTGTCACAAAAGTTGTCACATGTGTCAGATGTATGTCAATTTGGTTAAAATTAAGAGTATAATGGAAATTTTATAATGATATATACGAGCACTGATAAGAGATACCCCTATATGGCGATGCTTTGTGAAATAAAAGACAAGTACTTTGGAAAAATGCTATTGTGTAGTGGGGGGGTGCAACGTTTTTCTAAAATAAACAGGAATGGTGGGAGAAGGATGGGTTACAACGGAGATTGTAGGGATTGTCTTTATTATCGTGATTATTTCCATCAAACTGCGCGTGATGAATGGCGTTGTGATTATGCCGGAGAATATTTTAGTGATAGATATGGGAATACGTGCAGAGATTATGTTGATAGAGAAGCTTATGAGCGGAGAAAAAAAGCTAATGAACAAAAAACGCAGGATTTGAAGGACATTATTGTTGGGGTTAGTGTGGCTGAAGATTTTCAGGAAATGCAAGAATTTGAAGAAGAGCACAGAGGAGAAAAATCAGCTAGCTTTGGTTGCCTAACATGGATAATTATAATAGGTATTTTATTTGGGATAGCTGGCATAATAGATAAGTTTCTACCAGCACCGTTAAGTTATATACCGTTTGCATTAGTCATTTATGGATTGTACAAGATGCATAAGGTGTTATTTGGTGGCAGTGAGACGAATACGCTGTTAATTGTTTTAGGTGCGATGATGGCGTTTGGGTTATTTGTGGCGGCTTTGATGGGAAGATAGGTTGGAGGGATGAAGAAATGAAAGATTTGGCTAATTATGGTATTGAAACGTATGCTGCTAAGTTTGATAGAACTGAACAGATGATAAGCACAGCTATGTATAAAGAAAAAATACATATGGGAACGTCTACTACGTTAGTACCTGTATATACAGCAGCACCATCCTCGAAGATGAAGGTGTAGTTGCCAGCCTTGCC
>ENA-UPWO01001271-UPWO01001271.1-human-gut-metagenome-genome-assembly--contig:-NODE-1271-length-11318-cov-19.616048_pt1 | contig 11318 bp, 11 predicted proteins | sample MGYA00250056_ERZ773388 | MGnify/ENA primary metagenome ERZ773388 (study PRJEB29103, sample SAMN06112004) | human gut metagenome | biome: human gut; feature: ankylosing spondylitis patient; material...
CTCCTTACCAATTACGTTGGTCGTGCTTTCGTATCTTTCTATTATTGGGTCTCACCCAAAATGGTAAAGGTTCTAACAGGCCACAAAAGAACTAATGTGATAATTCGCACTGTGTTAGATAAAATAGTACTTCATCTGAATAGTAAATAACAAGCCTTAAGAAGTATAATATGGCAACATGGCAAAAAAAAGAAATTGTGCTGGAAGATGGGCGGATTGTTGACGCCCAGCATCCACAGATAATATCAGCCAGTAGAAGCACTGATATACCTGCCTTTTACTGCGATTGGTTTTTCCTCCGATTAGAGAAAGGCTACTCTGCTTGGACTAATCCATTCAATGGAGCAAAGTCGTATGTTGCTTATGACCAAACACGTTTCATCGTGTTTTGGTCTAAGAATCCACATTCTCTTCTGAAGTACTTGCCAAAATTAAAAGAACGTGGAATAGGTTGCTACGTGCAGTACTCGCTCAATGATTACGAAAAAGAAGGACTTGAGAAGTCTGTGCCTTCTTTGTCGTTCCGCATAGAGACATTCAAGGAACTTGTCCGTCAATTGGGTAAGGGAGGCGTTATCTGGCGTTTTGACCCCCTCATCTTAACAGACAAAATAAGTATGGATGACCTACTTGTTAAAATAGAGAACATCGGTGACCAACTACGTGGCTATACAGAAAAACTTGTTTTTAGTTTCGCAGATATAACCGTTTATCGCAAAGTAAAGAAGAACCTTGATGACGCGGGAGTACATTATTTAGAGTGGACGAAAGACCAGATGATAGAATTAGCTAAAAGACTTGTTGCACTTAATAAACGTAAGGGGTGGAACTATACGCTGGCAACTTGCGGTGAAGCCGCAGACTTTGAAGGTGTGGAGCATAACCATTGTATTGATGATGCTTTGATGATTAAAAGAGCACATAACGATAAGGTGCTTATGGACTTTTTGAAAGTCAAGATGTACTCAATGCCCCAGCTTGATATTTTTGGTGAATCAGATCCTTTACTAGCAGATGCCATAGTCTTAGATAATGGCAAGTATGCCACTCGTGGCGACAACAAAGACAAGGGACAACGGGAATTCTGTGGGTGCATGAAGGCTAAGGATATAGGCCAATACAACACATGTATTCACAAGTGTGAATATTGTTATGCTAACGATAACAAAGCTATAGCTATGCGGAACTTTGAAATGCACAAACAGAATCCTACATCGGAAACTATTACAGGAACATGAAACTAATTAACGTGAAATTATATGTTATAATTAGGATTGTTACATTGTTGGCATAGATTTGTTTATAAGCTATATTATTTATTGAATAGAAGTTATGCTCGAACTCGAATTACAACAATACCTCAGCCACGAGTACCCACAAGAGAATGCACGCTGTGAATGGAAAGAGTTCAAGAACTTGAAGAACTCTTTCTGTGGTGACGAAAAAGACGATGTCATCTCGTATGTGTCTGCCATTGCCAATATGGAGGGTGGACACTTAGTGATTGGTGTCAAAGACAAGACACTCGAAATCGTCGGGACGGACATTTCAAGTCTTACATTCAATGGGCAACCTGCCAATACACAGTCGGCAACGTTCAAACTGACGGAACAATGCACTTATCTGTCATCTGAAGGACTGAGTATAGAAGAATTTGTAACTGATGATACAAACAAGCGAGTATGGATAATCCACATTCCTAAGCATCAGCCTCGTCGTCCTGTACTTGCTCACAAGAAGGCATGGCAGCGGATAGAAGATTCTTTGGTGGAGTTGACGCAAGAGAGGATGGCTGTCATTCTTGAAGAACCTATCTACACCGCCAAAGACTGGTCTGCAGAAATTGTACCTGATGCCACAATAGATGATTTAGACGAAGTTGCTGTTGCCAAGGCTCGAATGATGTTTAAGAAAGTGCACAGCCGCATACCTGCGGAAGAAGTGAACGCTTGGAACGTTCAGACATTCCTCGGCAAGTGCGGTCTGATACGGAATGGTGGTATTACTCGTGCTGCCATTATATTGCTTGGCAAATACGAATCAGCCTTCAAGTTGCGTCCTGCTGTGACACAGGTAACATGGACGCGTCGTGATGCAAATCAAGACGTTGTGGACTACGAACACTTCACGGTTCCATTCATTTTGACTGTGGATGAGATTCTCTCAAAGATAGAAAACCTGACTTTGAGAGAAATGCCTGGAGGTACGCTGTTCCCGGATACAATGAAGCAGTATGATGATTATACGATTCGTGAGGCTCTTCATAACTACATCGCCCATCAGGATTATGAACTTCAACAACGTATCAACTTCGTGGAGAATTCAGGCTACTTATATTATTCAAATGCTGGTACATTCATACCCGGTACTTTGGAGAATGCTTTGAGGAACGAAGAACCTCAGACGCATTTCCGCAATGAATGTCTTTGCAGGGCTATGGTTGATTTCAACATGATTGACACCGTAAGTCGTGGTATTAAGAAGATGTTCAGCGAGCAATGGCGCAGACATTTCCCTATGCCAGATTATGAGATTGACCCGATAAAGAAGAAAGTCGTTGTTCGTATATATGGCAATGAAATAAACAAGCGGTATACTGACTTGCTAAAGACAAACGACACTCTTTCCTTGTGGGATTGTATCTCGCTCGACGCAGTACAGAAAGGCAGAACCATTCATGAAGATGTTGCCCAAGATTTGCTTAAGCGTGGACTTATAGAAGGCGAAGCACCGTATTACAGCATCTCTCTGAACATTGCCAAGAACACGCACCAACTACCTTCTTACACCAAGACAAAAGGATTGGATAAGGAGAAGTTGCGCCAGATGGTTCTTCAATATCTTAGTAATGCTGGCAAAGAAGGCGCTAAACGAGATAGCATATACGAATATCTGAAGGATGTGTTGCCGCAGAATAAAACGGAAGAACAGAAACTACGTACCTTAGGAGATTTGTTGAAAACTATGAAAAAAGAGGACTTGATATGGACAGATGGACGAAATTGGTTTGAGAAATAAATTTCGTTGAAATCCATCTATTTCGTCGAAATTCGACGGATGACAATGGATAATCCGTCGAAATTCATAAAAATCCGTCGAAATTTGACGGAATTTATAGCGAAAGCGACCGATTATAGCGAAATCCGACCGACATACCGAACATTTCGGTCGAACATAAAATACAATGGATATGTTATTAGGAAACAAGATAAAGGAATTAAGAGACAAACATGAGGTGCTGCAACGTCAACTGGCAGCATATTTGGAGATTGACACTCCCATGTTCAGTAAGATAGAGCGTGGCGACCGTAGGGCAAAAAGAAGTCAAGTGATTCTGTTGGCAAAGTATTTCCATATAGACGAAAAGGAAATGCTTACCCTGTGGCTTGCCGATAAAGTTTTGGATTCTTTGGAAGGTGAAGAAGAGTTGTGTCTTGATGCGCTTAATACTGCAAAAGCTGAGCTAACGGATGTTAATCGCTAAAATCAAGCGTAAGATGCATTATCGGATAAAATCTCGGAAGAGAACACTCTTCCAATCAACGGGAACTTTATGGTATCAATTACACTTGATATTATAAAGTTTCTTTTGATTTACAGATACTTACAAAACGCTTACTGATCCAAGCGTGGAGTCCATCCTGGCACTCGTTCGACGATAGAAAAGCCTTCGCATTGCCCGACAAGTCGAAACGAGCAACGTTGAAAGCCCCACGTAGATGTGAATATATAGTAACTCCTCTTGCCTCACTATGACAAAACGATTTGAATCTTCAGAAAATCTCGTTAATTTGCTTGAATCTCGAGGTTTACAAATTTGTGATAGAAACAAAGCCATACAACACCTTGATAACATTGGTTATTACAGATTGTCTGCTTATATGTATCCTTTGTTGAAGATGCCAAAAACAGCACATTTGTATAAGGAAGGTTCAACCTTCAAGAAGGTGATGATGCTTTATCGCTTTGACAAGAAACTAAGACTGCTCATGTTCAATGAGATAGAAAAGATTGAAATTGCTATCAGACGTGCGGTGATGCAAATAACAGCAGATATGACTGGCAATTCTTTTTGGCTGACTGACTCTTCTTATTTCTTGGATAGTTTCAAGTTTAATGTAACAATGCTTACACAGATGTATTCCAGACTGATTTTGGATATAAGCTCTTTCTATTTGCCTATCGTGTATCTAACGCCCAGATTAAGGTTGAAGTTGAGGGGCTTCTCCTTGTATATCGTGCTGAGTGGGGAGCGGTCGTCGAAGTAGTAGCTCACGCCTGGCTCGACATAGACGCCCACATTGCGGAGCACGTCGAACTGCGCTCCGAGGGCTGCGTTGACGGACAGCTGCCAAGGCTTCGCAGCCACATCTTCGGTCTCGTGCTTCTTCTTCTCGCCGCTTATCACGTACTCGTGTGTCGTCTTGCCCGACACGCACTTCTCTGTTAGCAGTCCGGCTGAGGCGTAGACGCTCAGTCGGCGATAGCCGAAGGCGCGATACTTCACGTTGAGCGGAACGCCGATGTAGTCGAGTTTCTGACTGCCCGACGAGTAGTTGTCCTTTGTGCCGTCTTTCATGTCTGAAGAGAGTCGCGTGTAGCTCACGCCGCTTTCCACGCTGAGTCGGTCTGTAAGGCGATAAGCCACGTTGAGCCCTACGCGCACCGGCAGCCGGTGCTTGTACTCGGTCTTCACGCTCTTGCCTTGGTTGAAGATGCCGATGCCGAGCTGCGGATTGTCTGCCCACATCACATCGTCTGGACCTACGGCTTCGACATACGTAGCGGTAGAATTGGTGACTGACGATGCGCCAATGCCGGTCGTGGCGCTGGTGGATAGCGTCCAGCGAGCCGCGCCTTCATGCCTGCCCCGACTGTTGTCGGCTGGCGTGTATGCAAGCAGAGATGTTGAGGGGTTGTGATGTTGGGATGTTGAGGGGTTGTGGGGTTGTGATGTTGAGGGGTTGTGGGGTTGTGATGTTGAGGGGTTGGGGTGTTGTGATGTTGAGGGGTTGTGGTGTTGTGATGTTGAGGTGTTGAGATGTTGAGGTGTTGAGATTTGTGCAGATTCGCCGTTTTGCGTCGGCTGCGCGGCTGCGTCGGCAGCGGTCTCTTCCCCATTGTTCGGTTGCTTGCCTGCGCCGTCGTTCTGCGCCTGAGCGTACACAGCAGCGGACGTTACGCCGTTCTTGGCTACACGCACGCCGGTAAGGTTCGTTGCAACAATTGATGCGGTTGCAGGCTTGGATGCAACGTACCGGCTATTGTCGGATGCGACCGTGCCTTCTACGGCAATCATTCCGTTGCCGCCAGCCGGTTTCAGGCCATTGGCAGTCTCCTTTCCGCCGTCGGCGAAATACTGGTATCCCGCAACAAGGGCAAGACACGCTGCGGCTGCACACGCCGTGCGACGCAGAGCGGGCTGCAGGACGAAAGGCGTCTGGAGCTTCTCCGCCTGGGCACGCTCCGTCTGAGCCATACGCTGGTGTATGGCTTCCCAGAGTCCGTCGGGAGCATCTGTCTCGAAGTTGCCGAGGCGGTCGTGTATGTCTTCTTTCCAATTTCGCTTCATAGTAGAAAGGAATTACTGGTTCTGTATTGTTTTATCTTTCTTGCGAGCATCGCCTTCGCCTTGTGCAGCTGCGATGCCGACGTGCTCTCCTTTATGCCGAGCAGCGAGGCTATCTCCTTATGACTCTTGTCGTCGACGACGTAGAGGTTGAACACCGTGCGGTAGCCGTCGGGCAGTTCGCGCACGAAGCGGTGGAGCACGTCGGTGGGTATGCCTTCGGTCTGCAGGTCGGTGTCGGGCACGTCGTGCGGCAGGTCGGCTATGTCTACGAAGTCGAGCCGGCTACGGGCGCGCAGAAACTTCAGTGTCTCGTTGAGCGCAATTTTCGCCATCCAGCCCCTCAGCGATCCCTTGCCGCGATACTCGAAGGAGTCTATCGAGGAGAATATCCTTAGGAACGACTCCTGCAGAACGTCTTTTATGTCCTCATCATCGGTGAGATAGCGCGAGCACAAGGCAGACAGATAGCGCACGTGGAGCCGGTAGAGCGGCTCCGCGGCAGACGTGTCGCCCTGCTGCAGACGCTGCAGCAGGCGCTCCTCGCTATCAGACTTGTGAAATGAGAATCGGAACATTCTGAGGGTTTATGTGGTGAAAGGTTAATCGACGAAACGCGACTTCGCTATGTCGCCTGTGTACATCACGCTCTTGTCGCTGTGCATCTTCAGCGGGAACTCCATCGACTTCTTGCCGCTGAACGACTTCCAGTTGAGCTTTATCTTCACTTCATCGGGATGGTCGGGCCACATGCTGTTGAGGTCGAAGGCGATGAGCGCGTCGCCCAGCACGCCGCTGATGTCGCCTTGTGCGTTGTGGCGCAGGTCGAACTCGTATACATTATCCTTGTTGACGCCGCCCACGAGGTTGATGATGTGCTTGCCGCCGCCCCAGATGGTGCGCAGGCGCAATGTGAGGTAGCCGTCTTCAGCCACCGTCACCCAGTCGCGCACAATCTCTACGCCGTCGTTGCCGTACAGCTTCTCGTCGTCGCTGCCCTTCGACACGACAGGCTGCTTGGTGCGTATGCTGTCGATCCAGTTGACGCGCACGTTGCGCAGGTTGCCTGTGGCGTTGTCCTCGTACTCGTAGCTCACGAGCGCACGCACCTTCTTATCGCCGAAGGGCGAAGCCTTCATGTTGGTAGGAAAGAGCACGGTCTGGTCGTCGAGCTGCATGCGGAACGACTCGGAGGTGACGGGATATACGGTGACGAGCGCCGTAGGACGCTGCACATTATAGTTGTCCGAATCCATATCGCAGGAAGTCAGAGCGAACACTGAGGCTAAGAAGCCCAAGACTAAAACAGAGAGTTTTCTTGTTTTCATATCACTTTTCTTTATTGGTTTTCTATCTTTATGCTTATAGTTTCAGCCGATTTAAGAATCGGTTTCAACCCATTAAATCGCAATAGATAGGAAACCTTGCCTGAGAAACTGAAAAAAAACACATTTACCGCAAACTGGTAATACCATTACCGCAAACCGGTAACATCGTTACCGCATAGCAAAAACACGGTTACCGGTGCGTGGTAACATCGGCAAATTGAACAGCTAACAATGCAAATCGTAGGAGGCTACGGCATTCCTGCCGTAGCCTCCTACTGTAAGTAAAAGCTACACCTCACCTTACATCAGCTGCAGCGAGATGCCGTTGCTCTTCGCCATGCGTCGCATGTTGAGCAGGGCGTAGCGCATGCGTCCGAGTGCGGTGTTGATGCTCACGCTCGTGGTGTCGGCAATCTCCTTGAACGAGAGCTGCTGATAGAAGCGCATGTACACCACCTCGCGCTGAATGGGCGGCAGCATGTCGAGAAGACGGCGCACGTCGCTCATCACCTGACGGTTGACGTAGGTGTTCTCGATGTTGCCCTCCACAAGGTCGTCGCCACCTATATTAGAGAGGTCGTTGTCCTTTCCGGCTTTCACGATGCAACGCGACGACTGGTCGCGATACCAGTCCATGATGGCGTTGTGGGCGATACGCATCACCCACGCGCCGAACTTGCCGCTGACGACGTAGCGACCCTCCTGGAGACGGGTGATAACCTTTATGAAGGTCTCCTGGAAGATGTCATCGGCGGTCTCGCGGTCGTGAACCACGAAAAGGATGTATGAGAAAAGGTTCTGCTGATTGCGCGAAAGCAACAGATCGAAAGCCTTGTTATTCCCATCGACGTATGATAAGGCCAACTCCTCGTCGGTCATATCCTTTAAATTCTTCATTTTCTTAATCGTTTTTTGTTAAGTAAATGTGCTTCGATAGGCAATAAACAGGGGTTTTTAAAATGAATAATAATGTTGCTTTGCATTAACGCATAGGCAAAGTTAAACTATTTTAATGAAACGCCCAAAGAATTAGCAGAGTTTTTTGAATTGTGCTGTTTTTTTCACCTTATTGTAATTGCTTTTCTCGCTTAGAATGTATAACTTTGCAATGTAATTCTAAACATTTATAAACTCAAAATTTAAACACTATGGTTAAAACTTTACGCTACGCATTCATGGCCATGCTTATGCTCGTTTGCAGCACGGCATTCGCAGGCGTTATCACTCTCAATGCTACAGACTTCGCTAGTGACGAGACAGCTACTGTTACTAAGGATGGCATCACTCTCTCCATCGACAAGGGCACGTCTACATCTGGTGCAGGCAACCTGTATAACGGACAGCAGTTCCGTATCTACAAGGGTAACATACTGACAGTGTCTTCTACTGTCGGCAACATCACACAGATCGTGTTCACATGTACAGCTAACGGCACAACAAAGCAGGGTCCTGGCTGCTTCGCTGCTCAGGACGGCTACTCTTACGAGGGCAAGATCGGCACATGGGTAGGCAATGCTGCTGTTGTTAACTTCACAGCTGAGTCGAACCAGGTTCGCGCTACTACCATCGAGGTAACTGTCAGCGGTGAGGCTGGCTCTACAAAGAAGGCTGCTGGCTTGAAGTTCTCTGAGACAACTGTCAACTACGAGCTCGGCACTACATTCGCTGCTCCTACCTTCACAAAGGAGACAACAGCTGCCGTTAAGTTCGTTTCTGACAATGAGGAGGTAGCTACAGTAAACGCTGAGGGCGTCATCGCTGCTACAGGCAAGGAGGGTAAGGCTGTCATCACTGCTTCTGCTGAGGAGAACGACGACTTCAACGCCGGCACTGCTACCTGCACAGTTTATGTTTACCACATGAACGTATACAAGAAGGCTACTGCTGTAGAGGCTGGCAAGGACTACCTCATCGTTGCTCAGCGCGACGAGAAGACTTACTATGCTGCTCCGGTTAAGTACAACGCAGAGAAGCCGTACGGCTACCTCAACTCTTTCAAGGTTGACGGCATCGTTGACGAGCTCAAGATTAAGTCTTCGTACAACGACGCATTCACATTCGAGGGCGTTGAGGGCGGCTACGCTATCAAGGACGCTAACGGTCACTACCTCTACTCAGATGGTTCGCACGCTTCATTCCAGCTCGGCGACGAGGCTAAGGCTTGGACTGTAGAGCCTGCAGAGAACGGCACATTCACTATCACTAACAATGGTCAGTTCATGCAGTTCGGCAACTCTACATACACTACATTCGGTGCATGGAAAGAGGCTCAGGAGAACGCTGTCAAGCCGATGCTCTTCGTGCTCGACGACGCTGCTTCTTCTATCAACGGCATTCAGACAACCGTTAAGCCGCAGAACAACGTACGCTACAACATCGCCGGTCAGCGTGTAGCTGCCGACTATAAGGGCATCGTTATCATCAACGGCAAGAAGTATCTGCAGAAGTAAAACAGCTAAAAAAAACGCCTATGCCGCTAAACAGAACGGCATAGGCTGGTAGATATACAATAAAGGCTGGTAGATAGGCTGGAAGATTTAGGCTTCCGGCGACTTATCTACCAGCCTTTATTGTGCTTATAATGTGCAAGTTGCGTAAGATGCTGGTAGATATGACAGATTTTTTCAACTACACACTTATTACATAACAGCAATAGAAAACAAAAACTTGATTGGGAAAAGCACAAGAAATTTGACATCCACCCTTATGCCGTTTTAGAGTTGAAGCAATTAGCAAGCAAGGAAGCTGCGGTAAAGGCAACTCCTACCCCTACCACACCCATCCATCCATAATGTTGCCAGAATAGACCTGAAACAAATGTACCGGCAGAACCTCCTAAAAAGTAAATAGTCATATAAACGGTATTGACCCGGTTGATGGCGGATGCGTCAAGAGCGACTACGCTGGTCTGATTTGACAGATGGATGCTTTGCATTCCGGCATCAATCAAGAGGATGGCGATTATCATCCACAAGTAACTGTCATTTCCCCAAAATGCCAACAACCATGCAAACAGGATGACGCATCCTCCGACAATAGAGAAGAATCTTGCGCCATACTTTTGGATATATCCGCTGATGAAAACCACCGTGGATGCACCTGCCAATCCGCACAAACCGAGTGCTCCGATAATATCGTCGCTTGCAAAGAAAGGCTCTTGCTTCATTCGGAAAGCAAGGCAACTCCACAAGGCAAAGAACGAGCCATAAGCCAATGCCGCCCTCAACGACGCGATACGCAAGTACGGGTATTTGAAAAGTAGACACAACAAGGATTTCATCAGCCCTGCATATTTTTCTTGTGAACGGGCAGGCAACACGGGCAGCATTTTGTGAATCATCAGAAAACACCCGAGCATAAACACGCAAGCCACAAAATAGACAGAACGCCATCCCCATATATCGGCGAGTAAACCACTGAATACCCGTGACCCAAGAATGCCTATGAGCAAACAGGACTGTATAATCCCCACGTTACGCACCTTGTGATCAGGAGCTGAATTATATGACACCAACGGAATGAAGAACTGCGGCATGACAGAAGATGCCCCGGCAAGCAAGGATGCGCCCCACACCCAATAGACGTTCGGAGCGAGTGCTATGGCAAGCAAGGCGCACGAAGAAACGATGTAATTGGACAATATCAGTCTCTTTCGCGAAACCAGGTCGCCAAGCGGAATGACAAATACAAGCCCTGCCACATAGCCTATCTGGGTCAATGTCGCCACCATGCTGGCGGAAAAGTCGCTTACCGCGAAATCCTTAGCCATGCTGCCCAACAGAGGCTGGTTATAATAGCAGTTGGCAACAGAAAGCCCGGTAGCAACTGCCATCAGCGCCAGCAAAGGCACCGGAATGCCTTGATTCTCCCTCAATTCATACTTCATCTTCCATCTACTTTCAATATGACACGATTTTCAGTCCTATCAGAGAAGCAATGAGCGTGAACAGGAAGAAAAGACGGATGGGAGTGGCCGACTCCTTGAAGACGAATATCCCTATCAAGACCGTACCAACCGCCCCGATACCCGTCCAAATGGCGTATGCCGTTCCCAAAGGTAAAGTCTGAACCGCCTTGGCAAGCAGGGTCATGCTCAATACCGTGGAAGCCAAGAAGCCACTACCCCACAGATAAAAAGCAAGTCCTGACGCTGCTCTCGTTTTACCCAAGCAGAATGTAAGGCTCACCTCAAACAATCCTGCCAATAATAAGATTATCCAATTCATATCTATAAATTATTAAATTCAGGTGCAAAAGTAAGCAAGTAATCTCTAATGGCTTTTTGCATTTGGTAAAAACTGATTTTGCATTTGGCAAAAAACTGCCGTTCATTCCCTTTTCTATGTGCTATTTTATAATTTTGCACACCAAATACAACAATGAGTTATGGATATAAAGGAAATCATCAATCAAAGATATGC
>ENA-UPWO01001272-UPWO01001272.1-human-gut-metagenome-genome-assembly--contig:-NODE-1272-length-11312-cov-7.634268_pt1 | contig 11312 bp, 10 predicted proteins | sample MGYA00250056_ERZ773388 | MGnify/ENA primary metagenome ERZ773388 (study PRJEB29103, sample SAMN06112004) | human gut metagenome | biome: human gut; feature: ankylosing spondylitis patient; material...
AACAACGTTTTCATTTGCATCTCAAGTTTGTGCGTAAGCACAAATCTTGCGTGTGAAAAATCTTATTTTTCACACTATATATCTGTTGTTATCTTTTTAGCCTGTCATTGTTTTTGTCTATGATTGTTTTTCGTCTGATCTCAGTCGATTTTCAGTATTAATCCTAAAATACGCTTTGCGCAGATCTCCATCTCTTCTCTTGTCAGCACTCCTGCTTCTTTTGCACGGAGCAGACTCTCCGGGAATCCACATGCCATCTTGATGTCATTTCCCGCTTTTACTTCTTTATAATGCTCACCGCTTGTCCACCAGTCGGTCGTGACCATTCCCTGATAATTCCACTCACCTCTTAAGATGTCCTCTAAAAGCTCACGGTTTTCAGAAGTTCTGTGTCCGTTTACGATATTGTAAGATGACATAATGCACCACGGATCTGCCTCTTTTACGATAATCTCAAACGCCTTTAAATAAATCTCCCTTGCTGCCCGCTCGGACACTCTGGAATCGCTTTCCTTACGGTTTGTCTCCTTATTGTTGCATGCAAAATGTTTGACCGTCGCGGCAATATGTTTTGACTGGATTCCCTTTACCATTGCAGATGCCATTTTTCCGGTCAGATACGGGTCTTCGGAATAATACTCGAAGTTTCTTCCGCAGAGCGGACTTCTGTGGATATTGACTGCAGGCGTCAGCCAGACGGCAATGTTATTTTCCTTCACCTCAGCGGCACCTGCTGCACCGACCTGATATACCACATCCGGGTTCCAGGTACATGCTAAAAGTGTCGCACACGGCCACGCCGTCGTAACTACGCCGCATTTTTTCTCAATGCGGAGTCCGGCAGGTCCGTCCGCCGTCATAATATTCGGGATTCCATACTCCGGCATATTTCCAAATCCAAATGTATTTGCCACACCGGTATTCGGCTGACCGCCAAGAATATGCGCAAGTTCCTCATCTGTCATCTGTGCCACAAATTCGTCCAGCGTGATCTTTCCTTCTGCAACTTCCATAAAAATATGTGCGTCTTTCTTATACGGCTGTGACCAGATCTGATGTCCCGGCAGTGTGCGGACAGCCGGTGAAAATCCATCGCTTTCCTCCCTCGGAACACGTTTGATTGCGGAGTAATCCGGATCATTCGGTTCGAACTGCGGCAGTTTTTCAAAACTTCCATCGGAGAGCATACGCTCCGCAAGTGAAGTCGGAACCAGTTTTGCACTAAGCTGCTCTGTTACGGTATCCTCTGGCATTGTAAAACAAAATACCTGCTCTGTTTCCCGCACGGACGTGCCAAGATAAAACTGATACTTACCTTTTTCCAGCACATAGGCAGATTTCTGAATTTTTCCCAGATCATCATAGGATGCAAGCTGTGCCACCGGTGCCTCTAACGTCAGAAGCTGCGTTTCTCCCTGTGCTAACAGTCGTGTTTTTTCAAATGCTGCAAGGACTCTCTTTGCCTTTCCAAGTACGCCCTGCGGTGCCTGCGCATATAACTGCATGACTTCTTTTCCCGGATATTTTCCGGTGTTGGTCACATTGACACTCACGCGGATCACACCCTGTTTTTCTTCCGCAGATACTAACGCACGCTCGAAAGTCGTGTAGGAAAGACCGTAGCCAAACGGATAATTGACGGCTTTATCAGCCCCCGGTATTGTCTCAAAATAGCGGTAGCCGACGTAGATATCTTCTTTATAATCGACATATTTTACCGATTCATGGAATGTCTCCGATGACGGATAGTCTTCCAGTTTCTTTGCAAATGTGTCGGAAAGTTTTCCGGATGGGCTGCCGACGCCGCACAGAAGCTCTGCTGCTGCGCTTCCGCCTTCCATACCCCCCTGCCATGCCATCAGCACCGCCTGAATTTTTTCATTTTCTGCAAACCAGTCCGTATCGACCATGCCGCCGGCATTCATAACGACTGCCACCTTCGGGAACAACTGCTGCACCTGTTCTACCATCACGCGCTCTTCCTTCGTCAGGTAAAAGTCTCCGTCCGGAAAAATGCGCTCTGCCTTTTCCAGCAGCGGATCTGTCTGTACCGACTCATCCATCTCCTTATCATAAGAACTCTTTCTGTCCCAGCCTTCCCCGGAAAAACGGCTGATGCAGATCACTGCCGTGTCCGTGTACGCTCTCGCTTTTTTTGCAGTTTCTTCCGGAAACGCAGGCTCTACTGTCATTCCTGGTTCTGCTCCTGCCTCGTACTGTTTTTCTACCTCTTTACGGTAATAATCAGAGAGTGCCTCATACACTTCTACTTTTTCCGGCAGCTTCTTGAATCCCTCATACAAATTTGTCGTATAAGCAACGGTTACATCTCCGCTTCCGCCACCACCCTTGACATAGTCAAAACTGCCTTTTCCAAACAGGGCGAGTTTGGTGCCTGCCTGAAATGGGAGAAGGCTTTCATTGTTCTTTAGAAGAACCATGCCTTCTTTGGCGGCTTCTTTTGACAGGGTGATGTGTGCTTTTGAGGCGGTGACTTTGGTGCCGTCAGCTCCGAGAGGGAGGTTGGGTTGATAAAGTGATCTTTGCCATTTTTCCATGATTGTGGGCTCCTTTTTGAAATATTGTGGTGGGTGTGCCGTTGTAGGTAAAACTTCTTCGTAGGTTGTGAATGTTGGATGTAAAACGCTTTGTAGGATGTGTCACGTTGCTGGCAAAACGCTTTGTAGGATGTGTCACGTTGCTGGCAAAACGCTTTGTAGGATGTGTCACGTTGCTGGCAAAACGCTTCGTTCGGCTGTGTCATGTTGTTGGCAAAACGCTTTGTAGACTGTGTATGCTGCGAGGGATACGCAGTTTTAACGAAGGCACGCTCCCGCTGCGTGTCGCTCGTAGCGGTACTAAGCGACCAAAATACGGTCGCTAAGTACCGACGGCTCCCCAGCACCCTCTTATAAATCTGCGTATCCCTCGCAACAGGCGCAGGTTGTTGGTGCGTTTTGCATGCAGCGCTTTCAGCGTATTGATGCGTTTTGTCGGCAACGGCTTCTTGGTTTCGATGCATTTTTGCCTGCAACGGCTTCTTGGTTTTGATACGTTTTGTCGGCAGCGGCTTCTTGGTTTTGATGCGTTTTGGTCGGCAACGGCTTCTTGGTTTCGATGCGTTTTTGCCTGCAACGGCTTCTTGGTATTGACGCGTTTTGTCGGCAACTCTCTTACGTTTCTTATATTCTTTATATTCCTATCATACTTACCTTACACTTTTATTTCAAGGCAGATAATGACTTGTATTTCGGTCGATATTGACTTATTATGAGTTTAACAACAAAGTTGGCAGAATCAGTCCTATCGTATTTTACAAGGACTGCCACACATATTTTCCGGAAGGCTTTCCAACATGCCCTGCGGTCTGTACGGCGCCGGGGTGTCCGGGTAAGGTGGAGCCGTCTTACCACTTTTTGTGTGTTCCTTAGCGGGCACATGAACAAAAGGTCATGCTGCGGACAGTTGTCCGAGCTCAATGCACTTTTGGCTTTCCATAAACGAAAAAGCGAGTTCTGGGAGCAGCATGAAATCGCCACTTTGTTCAGGTGCCCGCTTAGGAACACGAAAAAGCGGTAACCGGCTCAGCCTTACCCGGACACTCCGGCGCCATACAGACCGCAGGAAGGCTCGCCAAAACCCACGCATGCCATAAACACTTTACCTCAAAAGAAAGGAATCCCCACCACCATGACCACCCACGAGATCATCACCTCCAAACCTAAACTCCCCGTCTATTTTGACATCTACCAGTCCGACAACCAGCTCGTGCCCAGCCACTGGCACGCACATGTCGAGATCCTCTACATCTCCTCCGGCTCCATGCATGTTCTCTGCCGCGAGGAATCCTTTCTGCTGCACGCAGGAGATATCTTTCTGGTAAACTCCGGCGATATCCACTACACCCGCACGATCGGCAGAACCGAAACCTATCTGCTCCAGATCCCGTTTGACTTTTTTAACCAGATGCTGCCCGGTTTTGCCTCCATCCGTTTTCAGGAATACTTTTCTGCGGAAAAATATAAAAATGACCCCGTATTCTGCGAAATGCGGGATCACTTACTGACCATGGGTTCCTTATATAAAAATGAAAAAAATGGCTACCAGTTTTTATTTGGCAGCCACCTTCATCATTTTCTTTATATACTTTATACTTCTTACGTCCTGCCGCAGTCACAGAGTACCGTCTCGCAGGATACCAAAACGCTCACAAGGCTAAAAGATATCATAACTTATGTGGAAAGGCATTATATGGAACCGCTCTCCCTCTCGGATATCTCAGACCGTTTTGCACTCAATCCCGAATACTTCTGCCGTTTCTTTAAGAAAAACATGGGATTCACCTTCTTAGAATACGTCAACATGGTACGGCTTTCCCATATTTATTCTGACCTCATGCAGACCGGCGACAGCATTACACAGATCATGGAACGCCACGGTTTTATCAACTATAAGGTATTCAACCGTATGTTCAAAGAAGTATACGGCTGTCTGCCCTCGAAAGTCCGCCATCAGTAGCTGACAAGCTGTCTACATGCAAAGATTCAGACAGCAGACAAGCACTGTCCGCCCTCAAAATTCCGTCATTAATAGCCGATCGGTTTATCCTTGCTTCCAGCTTTAAGACGCGCCATAGCACGCGCTAGAGAGGCTTTGGAACGATGATATTCTTCAATGCTCTGTTTCTGGCGAAGCTGTTCTTCCGCACGCTCTTTTGCTTCCTGCGCACGTCTCACATCGATCTCTTCCGGTGATTCGCAGGTGTCTACGATGACCGTTGCACGGTTATTGATAATCTGCGCAAAACCGGTTCCTGTAACACCATAGATCGTGTTTCCGTTTTCCTCTAAGATACGGATCTCACCAACCTCAACAGCAAACACCATATTTTCATGGTGTGCCTGGATTGCTTTTAAACCATCATGGAGCGGCAGAACTACCTGTGCACATCTTCCATCGTAAAATACCTTGTTACAGGCAATTACTTTTAAGCTAAATGTATTCATGTTCCTCCCTCCTAGCTGGCGGAACCGGTATTACCCATTGTCTTTGCCCGCTCAATGACATCTTCGATCGTTCCTACGTTAAAGAATGCAGCTTCCGGATATTCATCCATCTCACCGTCAACGATTGCCTTAAATCCACGTACTGTATCTTTTAACGGCACATATTTGCCCGGTACACCGGTAAAGTTCTCTGCAACATGGAACGGCTGGGATAAGAACTTCTGAATCTTTCTTGCACGGTAAACAGTTAATTTATCCTCCTCTGAGAGCTCCTCCATACCGAGAATTGCAATGATATCCTGTAACTCTGTGTATTTCTGAAGAATCTCCTGTACACGTCTTGCTGTCTCATAATGCTCTTTTCCGACAACATCCTCCTCAAGAATACGTGAGTTTGACTCCAACGGATCAACTGCCGGATAAATACCCTGCTCAACGATTTTTCTGGAAAGAACGGTCGTTGCATCCAGATGTGCGAATGTCGTTGCAGGAGCCGGGTCAGTTAAATCATCTGCCGGCACATAAACTGCCTGTACAGAAGTAACAGAACCATTCTTTGTAGATGCGATACGTTCCTGTAACTCACCCATTTCCGTTGCCAGTGTAGGCTGATAACCAACGGCAGATGGCATACGACCTAACAGGGCGGACACCTCAGAACCTGCCTGTGTGAAACGGAAAATGTTATCAATGAATAAAAGCACGTTCTGATGCTCCTCATCACGGAAATATTCTGCCATGGTAAGTCCTGTCTCAGCAACACGCATACGTGCTCCTGGCGGCTCGTTCATCTGACCAAACACTAAGGCTGTCTTTTCGAGTACGCCGGATTCTTTCATCTCGGACCAGAGGTCATTACCCTCTCTTGAACGCTCTCCGACACCGGTAAAAATGGAATATCCGCCATGCTCGGTTGCAATGTTACGGATCAGCTCCTGGATCAGTACCGTTTTACCAACTCCGGCACCACCGAACAGACCGATCTTACCACCTTTTGCATATGGTGCTAAAAGATCGATAACTTTGATACCTGTTTCAAGTACTTCAACGACCGGGCTCTGATCCTCAAAGGATGGCGGATCTCTGTGGATACACCAGTGTTTCTCACCCTCTAAAGTCTTGCCGCCGTCTAAGGTATCTCCTAATACATTGAACAGACGTCCTAATGTACCCTGTCCGACCGGAACTTTGATACCGCTTCCCGTAGCAACAACTTCCATGTCCTTGTGAAGTCCCTCACTGGCAGCTAACATAATACAGCGTACTGTGTTATTGCCGATATGCTGTGCAACTTCCATGACACAGCGTTTTCCGCCGTTATCTACTTCAAGCGCATCTTTGATAAACGGAAGGTCATTATCTTCAAATTCAACGTCTACAACAGGTCCCATGACCTGCACGATTTTTCCTGTTTTCATTCCGCTTTTACATCCCCTTCCTATTTTTTCTTCTTTTTCTTCTGTGCCTTTGCACCGCCGATTACCTCTGTGATCTGCTGGGTAATCGCAGCCTGACGCACACGGTTGTATTCAATGGACAAAGTCTGCAGCATCTCTTTTGCACTGTCTGTTGCTGCCTGCATCGCCATCATTCGTGAATTGTGCTCACTGGCAAATGACTCTACGAGTGCACCGTAAATAAATCCGTTGACATAGTTCGGCACCACATGCTCTAAAATATCCTGCATGGTCGTATCTGCCTTGATCTCCTCCTGATAAATATCAACAGGAGCTTTCCCCATGAAATCCTCTTTTACCAGTGGAAGCAGTTTCATCATTTCCGCTTCCATGGAAAATGAGTTTTCCATTTTCGTGTAAATGATGTATACCTCATCCAATTCGTTGTTATTGTATAACTCCAGAATACGTTCTGTGATAACTCTGGCTCTGTGCAGGGAAGGATTTTGCACCGTATATTTAAACTCGGTATCTACCTCTAACCCTTCCTTGGTAAAATACTGTCTTCCAAGCTCTCCGACGACGAACAGTTTGTTGTTTTCGCCCTGCTCAAACAGTTCATGCGCCATTTTAATGACGTTATGGTTGTACGCACCTGCCAGTCCCTTATCTGCAGTGATCACAATGTATCCCCTGCGTTTTTTGTCATCCGGAATCTCCTCGCGCTGGTCAAAATACCGGCTCTTAGCATCCGGAATATGACGGAGCAGTCGTGAGATTGCAGACTGTAACGCATAGAAATACGGCTCTGTATTTTCGAGCTTCTGCTTTGCACTTCTTAACTTTGCAGAGGAAATCATATACATGGCGCTCGTGATCTTCATCGTATCCTGAATACTTTTCATTCGTTTCTGAATTTCCTTGGTATTTGCCATGCTCTATCACCTGCTCTTAAATTCTTTGACTGCCTCTACGATCTTTTCTGTAATCTCATCATCCAGCACTTTTTTCTCGTTGATGGCATCAACGACATCCTTATGCTCAATCTTAAAGAAATCAAGTAATCTACCCTGGAACTCTTTCATCTGTTTGATATCTACATCTAAAAGCAGACGTTTGTTTGCCGCAACCAGTGTGATTACCTGGTCTGCAAGGCTCATCGGATGGCAGAGCGGCTGTTTTAAGAGTTCCATCAATCCTTTACCATACTGTAACTGCTCTTTCGTCATATCATCCAGATCGGAGCTGAACTGTGTAAACACTTCCATCTCACGGTACTGCGCCAGATCGATACGGATCGTACCGGATGCTTTTTTCATTGCCTTTGTCTGTGCCGCACCACCTACACGGGATACGGAAAGACCTACGTTGACCGCCGGTCTCATACCGGAGTTGAACAGATCACTCTCTAAGAAAATCTGACCATCTGTAATGGAAATAACGTTCGTAGGAATATAAGCGGAAACATCGCCTGCCTGTGTCTCGATGATCGGCAGTGCGGTAATGGAACCTCCGCCTAACTCGTCGTTTAACTTACTGGAACGCTCTAATAATCTTGAATGTAAATAGAATACGTCTCCCGGATATGCCTCTCGTCCCGGTGAACGCTCTAAAAGTAATGACAGTGCACGGTATGCCACTGCATGTTTGGAAAGATCATCATATACGATCAGGACATCTTTTCCTTTGTACATAAAATATTCTGCAAGTGCTGTTCCTGCATACGGAGCAATATACTGTAAGGATGCAGATTCGCTCGCTGTTGAAGAAAGCACGATGGAATAATCCATGGCACCGTTCTTTGTCAGTGTATTCACTAATTTTGCGACCGTAGATGCTTTCTGACCGATCGCAACGTAAATGCAGACAACATCTTTACCTTTCTGGTTTAAGATCGTATCTACCGCAATCGATGTTTTACCGGTCTGGCGGTCACCAATGATCAGCTCACGCTGTCCGCGTCCGATCGGGAACATGGAATCGATTGCTAGAATACCTGTCTCCATTGGCTGTTTTACAGACTGTCTGTCTACGATACCCGGTGCTTCCTGCTCGATGGCACGGTAATCATCTGCTTTGATCTCACCTTTTCCATCGATTGGGGCTCCAAGGGCATTGATAATTCTTCCAAGGTAAGCATCACCTACCGGAATACCTGCTTTTTTCTTAGTTCTGGTTACTTTCGTTCCCTCTTTGATCTCTGTGTCTTTACCAAAAATAATACAGCCTACCTGATCGCGTTTGATATCCTGTACCATTCCGCGGACACCGTTCTCAAAGATAACGATCTCACCATACATCGCATGCTCAATACCATAAATCGTTGCGATACCATCACCGACCCAGATGACAGTTCCGACTTCCTGGTCTTTGCTTACCATGTCATAGTTTTCTATTTCTGTTTTCAGGATAGATATAATCTCTTCTGAACTGATAGAACCCACGTTATCACCTCCACGCTAATCTTCTCTCTAACCGATTTAAGCGCCCTTTCATGCTGTAATCTTCTTCTATATCTCCTACCCGCAGTACAAATCCACCGATCAGTTCCGGCTTCTTTTCCAATGCAAGCGCAACTTTATCTTTCTGATATTTCTTTGCAAGATATGCCTTCATCTGTGCCACTTCATCCTCTGTCGGCTCTAAGACATACTCCAGTTTTGCCTGAAGGATACCATTTTTCTCCGCTTCCACTACATCATATGCGGCAAAAATTTCCTCAAGGAGATCTGCCTCACCGTAATCGCAAACCACCTTCAGAAAATTTTTCATTGATTCCGGAAAGATCCGGTCGATCAGTTTATGTTTTTCCTGTTTTGACACAACCGGACTTTTCAAACTCTTCGGCAGATCCTGAGTCAGAGAAAGAATCTTTTTTGTCTCATCAACAGCTTCTCTTTTCACACCAAGCTCTAAGAGAACTGTTGCATAATTATTTGCTGTCTGCGTCATTCACACCACCTGCTTTTGCCAAAAACTGTTGATACAGTAACCGGTTATTTTCGTTTGTACTTGCTTCACCAAGTACTTTTCCTGCTGCTGCCACCGCAAGGACTGCAATCTGTGACTGAAGATCCTGCACAGTTTTGTCGCGTTCAAGCTCTACTGTCTTATGGGCATTCTCGATGATCTTTTCCGCTTCTGCATCTGCTGCATTGATACGGTTTTCATACTCTGCCTGAGCACTCTTACGTGTCTTTTCAAGCAGTTCTGCAGATTCCTCATGCGCCTGTGCAAGCATTCCCTCATACTGTTTCTTTAAGTCTCCCGCTTCTGTCTTTAAATTATTTGCATCCGCGATCTGACCTTCGATCATCTGCTTGCGCTGCTCCATAACATTCGTGACAGGACCAATTAAAAACTTACGAAGTCCCAGATACAGAACGATCAGGTTAATGATGGTAAAGACGACGTTCCAATCTATTCTTAATAATTGCATTCTCTACCAGACCCTTTCCTTAACCTAAGAATAAGATGATTAAAATTGCAACAACCATACCGAAAATTGCAGTACCTTCGGCAAGTGCACAACCAAGTAATAATGCTTTTGTGATCTTTCCGTCTGCTTCCGGCTGTCTTGCGATAGCGTCTGTTGCCTTAGATGTTGCAAGGCCGATACCGATACCTGCTCCAATACCTGTTAATGCTGCGATTCCTGCTCCAATAGCGATTAATGATGTCATGATAAAATTCTCCTTTTTCGTTTTTAATTTTGCTTTAACTTCTACTCGATGCTTTCCTTAATAAATAAGGATGTTAAAAATACAAATACATATGCCTGAATAAATCCGTCAAACAAGTCAAAATACAGACTGAGCGGAACCGGCACGAAAAGCGGTGCCACGATCTTGATCAGCTCCATAATGACAAATGCTCCTAAAATGTTACCAAAAAGACGCATACACAATGATAATGGACGAATAAAAATCTCCAATATATTCATTGGCAGCATAAGTGGTATCGGTTCGGCGAAACTCTTCAGAAAACCTTTCATTCCTTTCGCATGTACTCCCGAATATTCGATCAGTACAATACTCATCAATGCAAGCGCACCGGTAACACCGACATCCTTTGTCGGGGATTTCAGTCCGAACAGTCCGATCATATTCGCGATTGCAATATAAATTCCTACTGTCATTAAATAAGGAATATAACGTTTTCCTTCCTCTCCAAGTAAATCGTAAAAGAAGTTATGCAATCCGCCAATAACTGTCTCCACTGCTAACTGACGTTTTCCTACGTTCTCTACACGCAGATTTCTTCCTAAGAAAAATGCCGCTATCAAAAGAACTGCCATAATAACCCATGTTACTACTACCGATTCGGCAACCGGAATACCTCCAAATACCGGAATCGTAAAAGCAGTTTCACAGTTCAGCTCTTCCATCAGCGCTTTCGATAATTCCTCCGTATTCTCACTTCCCTTCTTTCCTACACTTCGCTGTATTTTATTTAAAATTTTTCCACTTGTCAATTTTTTGTCATAGTGAAAATCATGGAGCCCATTTTGGTAATTTTATACAATTTTATTTTCTGTTTTTTGTGTGTTTTTTTATGTTTTGGGAATTGAATATTTCATTTGTTTATAATTATTTTATTTTTACCCTAAATTGAATCCAAAATATAGTCCAAAATACCAAAAAAAGTCTACATTTCTTTTTTCGTATCTTTTACGGTTCCTTAATAAAATACGATTCACACTTTTTTCAAATATTTACCACAATTCCATCATGAACTTCGATTACTATAAATAATGTCAAAAGGAAATAAACCTTTTTCACATAAAACATTTTCTTTTCTTCATAACTAAAGCCAGTAAAACATCCCCCGTTTTACTGGCTCCTCCTTTCAAGTAAATACATACGATTCATCTGTGCATATTCCTCATAAATTATTTCTTCATAACGAA
>ENA-UPWO01001281-UPWO01001281.1-human-gut-metagenome-genome-assembly--contig:-NODE-1281-length-11245-cov-7.010029_pt1 | contig 11245 bp, 6 predicted proteins | sample MGYA00250056_ERZ773388 | MGnify/ENA primary metagenome ERZ773388 (study PRJEB29103, sample SAMN06112004) | human gut metagenome | biome: human gut; feature: ankylosing spondylitis patient; material...
TCTGTTTTACTCACACAATAGGGCAGCGAATGGTTCCTATTTTCTTGTTTCTTTTTGCCCCGTTACTCATTCAGTTTCCCTCTATAACCCAATCCACGAATCGTAACAATTTCAAATTCATTCCAGTCTGCAAATTTCTTTCTCAGACGGTTGATATGTGTTCTTACCGTTGTCTCATCTGAATTTGAATCATATCCCCAGATATTGTCTAAAATCTGGGATACCGTAAAAATTTTATTTGGATATGAAAGCAGTTTAAACAGTAATGCAAATTCCTTTTTCGGCAATGTTATCTTCTCTTCCCCTCTTACTACCATGTTGAAATCCTCACTGATTACCACATCTCCAATAATAATCTGTTTTTCATTGCTTATCTTTGCCCTCCGGAGCAATGCCCTGATCCGCCACTGTAATTCCTCATAGTTCACGGGTTTCGTCATATAATCATCAATTCCAATAGCAAATCCCATTTTTTTGTCCTGCCATTCTTTTTTTGCTGTTAAAAGAAGAACCGGTGTGTTCTTATCCATCATCCGAAACTGCTCCACAAATTCATAGCCATTCATTTTTGGCATCATAACATCTGCAATGATCAGATCTACTGACTGATGCTTTAACAGTTCCATTGCCTCCATTCCATCCGATGCTTCTACTACCTGATATTCGTTTCTCAAATGCAGTTTTGTCACCAGTCTTGCGCTGCTGTCATCTTCAATAATTAATACCTTCACCATATATTTCTCCTGTAAAGCAAAACTTGGCATCAGAAATATCTGATACCAAGTCTCCCATTCCGTTATTTTGTCATTTACAATGAATATCTTCCTGAATCTAACACTTCTCTTCTTCCATCGGGTAAAATCACCTCTGCATGCGTATTTGACGGGATTTCAAACTCATATGTGACTTTGTCCCCATCATATTTCCAGCCGCTTTCAATTCTGCCATATGGCGACTGATAGGAAGCCTTCGCATAGCCAAGGACTTTATCGGGATGCGGACAGATTCTGATTTTTCCATCTGAAACCTGTATTCCGCATACGGCATCCAGGATCCATCCACATATTGCGCCATAAGAATAATGGTTTAACGATGCCTTTACCTCGCCCTTTTCATTAATACCATCCCATGTTTCCCAGATCGTTGTAGCTCCTTTTTTCACCTCATAAAGCCAGCCCGGTCTTGTATCCTGCAGCAACAGCTTATATGCAGTATCCTCATATCCGTAATCACACAGTACCCTTGTCAGATTCGGGGTAGATAAAAATCCGGTATTTAAATGATATCCACATTTTTTTACCAGTTCATTCAGATCGGCTGCTGCCTGCCTTGCTTCATCCCCATCTAAAAGTCCAAACGCAAGTGCCCTCACATAATCAGCCTGTCTGTCTGAAGAGATCTTTCCATCCTCTGTTGCTATAAAACGCCATGCCTTCTTTGCCATCTCTGCGGTTTTACTGTAATAAGCAGCGTCATCTTCTTTTCCGAGAATCGCTGCGATCTCTGCTAACATCCGCCCTGAGTATGCAAAAAATGCTGTGGCAACTTTGCCCTGTGGTGTGCGCATAGCGGAAGTACTTTCCACATCAGGCTCGCACCACTCACCATAGTCGATTCCTGTTTCTATCGTATATCTGCGATATGGATTCCTCTTAAATCTCTTTACAGGGTTCACTGGCGGCTTTTTTGCACGCTCTTCAAGAAATGCATACCACTTCTTCATCATCTCATAGTTCTCAGCTAAAATCCTTGCATCACCATACCGCCTGTACATCTCATATGGAACAATGATACATGCGTCCCCCCATCCTACGGAACCGGCAAGAAGCCCCGAGAAAAAAGATGACTTGTTATTCTTTGGTGCAATATTTGCAATTTTTCCATCATCAAACTGCGATGTTCTGCACTCTGCAAGCCATTTTCGCATTACCGGATAGGCATCCATAAGATACAGTCCTGTATGGGCAAATACTCCCATATCCCCAGTCCAGGCTGCCCGTTCTCTTGTAGGACAATCGGTAGGAACATCACAAAAGTTGGATTTCTGGCTCCAGATACTGTTTTGCACCAATCTGTTAATATCGTCATTTCCACACTCAAAAATTGTCAGTGTATCCATCTTTGAATATACTGCAATTGCAGTAAATGATGCATCTGAGAGGTCAATCACTGTATCAGCCTTTGCATATCTGAACCCCCATATAGAGAACTTTGTCTTATAGTGATTTTCTCCCTCTGCACATGTATACACAACCTGCTGTTTCGTGCCACCTTCTTTATGACGTTTTCTGTCCTGAAAATTTTCCTGCGTGAAATTACCATTTTCGTCTAAAGTCTCTCCATGTGTCAGGACAATTGTATCTCCTTCATGGGCATTCAGTGTAAACTCCACATATCCTGCAAGATTCTGTCCAAAATCTATAACCGTCTCTCCATTTGGCGTCGTTATAATCTTTCCCTTAAAATACTCCATTTCACATACAGGAACACAATCAGAACATATCAACTGATCAAAAGAAAAATCCTCCACCTTTACCGCATGGTACTCTGACACCTCAGCCAGTCTTGCATCCACAATTTCCCCCTGCTGCATATCATTTTGACGTATGGCACCATTTTGTGAAGCCTCCCATGTTTCATCCGAAACACATACAGCCCTGCCATCTGCCTCAAGCTGAAACAGCAGGGCAATATCTGTACCATAAATATTCCTGTCTCCATCTACTCCAGAGACACTTCTGTACCAGCCATCACCAAGAATCACTTCTACTTCATTTCTGCCCTCACATAAAAGTCCTGACACATTATAGGTCTGGTATGCAAGTCTCTTATCATAATTATAGCTGCCTGGTGCAAGCACAAAATCCCCTGCTCTTTTTCCGTTAATCCAGACTTCATATAAACCATGGGCAGTTACATACAATCTTACACTTTTATTTAGGATTTTTTCATCACATTGAAAATGTGTTCTCAGATAGCTGGCTGGCTTATGTGCCTCCGGATTACATTCAGACTCTGGATTTATCCATTTTGCCATCCAGTCAGACTTATCTAACAACCCCATTTCAAAAAAGGCTTCCTCACTCCACTCACCAGCTTCATCCCTTTCGTCCCATAGTCGTATTTTCCAGGATATACGCTGTCTGCTTTTCAGCTCCAACGGACAATACGTATGCATACTGTCCGACTTTACCCGGCTACTGTCCCAAACCACACAATTTTCATCCATAGCCACGATCTCATATGCGGTCTGTCTCCTGCCATCTGCACAATTCCATGACAGATATGGCTCCTTTATATCAATTCCTATGGGATTTATCATATGTTCTGTTCTTAAATTAATTGCTCGCATAATTTTTCCTCATGTATATTTAAACAGTTCCAATATGTTCATTCAAAAATTTTGCAGATGCCTCAAATGATTTTATCGGCGACTTATCTATCCAGTTTTTGTGACTTTCCAGCACGACCGCCTCCACTCCTGACGACAACGCCTGCCCACATAAGGCTTCAAGATTCATGTTACCATATCCAAGTTCACAGCTGTCTGACTTAAGAATCGGTGTCATTACAGGCTTTGTAAGCTTTGTTCCTCTGTCATTAATGTGGTACAGCTTCATTCTGCTGCCCAGCATTTTCATAACATCCAGTGCGCACACACCAGCCTCTGTCGGCCAGTAAGAGTCAAACTCAAAACCTACATATTCTGGATCTGTATTTGAGATAATATATTCATACGCATTCTGTCTGCCATCCACTTTTTGAAATTCGTAATTATGATTGTGATATAAGAGATTTATACCCTCTGCTTTCAGTTTTTTTCCAGCTTCATTGAGCCTTTTACACAGGTCTGTAACCTGCGTCTTATCGCGATAATCAAAGCGGTACATTCCTGTAATAACAACATTGGTGGTATTGTATTTTTCTGCTTCCCTCACTGTCTTGGCAAGTTCTTTTTCTATACCACCTAAATCCTTATGCAGACTGACAACAGAAAGTCCTGCCTCCTTCACCAGCTTTGCCCAGTCAAGATTGCCTCCTTTTCCTGTAGGCATGCCCGCAGCCATCGTGAGCAGCCGCACCATAAATGGGGTAGGATTAACCATAAAGCTGTTTAGTTCGATTCCATTATATCCGGCATTTACCATCGCCTGCAGTGTCTCTTTTGCCTTTGCTTCACTGCCTGTCACTGTTCCAAGCATAATCTGTTGTACTGCTTTGATCGCCATGAATTTTCTCCCTGTTTTTCTTATCTTACAAATTTTCTACAAACTGAAGTTTTCCTTCCGTAATTCCATTTTCATTAAATGTATCCACTCTTACATAGTAAGATTCTCCGTCAACAAGAGCTCCTATTCTCTTTTTCGTGTCATATGCGAGATAGCTGTGATACAGCTTATCCGGTTTAAGTCCCCAGAGAATATTGTATCCTGTCGTCCCATCCGCTTCATCCTTCTCCCGTGAATCAATCACAATCTCCATGTCTATTCCGGAAATTCTTGCTGCTTCATATGATGCCTGTTCCGGCAAACTGCCTGCACCTTTACCGAACACTCTGAGTCCACTGATACAAGGCTTTTGACCGTAAGGCACTTTCATATCAGACAATCTTATGTAACGAACCTCCATACCATTCTCATATACTAAGAAATCATGGCTTAAATCCGTATCTGCTTTTGTCTTATCTTCTAATACAAAGAATTTTTCACCATCCACAGATCCCTCTAAAAGATACCGCGTAACAAGATCTGCTTCCTCAATATATCTCGCCTGAGTCGTCCCTCTTATCTGGCCGGGAACTGGAATATGGATTTCATCATCCGCAAAATTAATCTGGATCGCATGCACATCCATAGCTTTTCCCAAATCCATCATCAGCCATTCTTTCCGGTCGGATGACGAAGCCTGCCACCAGTTTTGCGCATTTTCATTCGCTGCAAGCTGTGGTGCATGCCCATCCGTACATGATGATGCTGACATTTCTTTCTTATATGATAACAGCATCCAGGGTGGATTTTCCCATATATCCTGTTCTTTCCCGTCAGACACGCCAATCGGCCAGTCCCCATACCTCTGATTACAGCACAACTCACCTTCCTCATCATATGCAGCCTTCCAGATGCCGACTCTTCTCTCAAAATCATGGTTTACGCTGATCCGCATTGTAGCCGCATGCCACAGATTCCCCTTATAATCCTCCATCGTAGAACCATGACCGGCACCTGGCATAAATCCACCCGGATGATAGGAATATGGATTGTTTTTTGCCGGTGTGAATGGTCCTAATGGCTTGTCTGAGACATATACTCCATCTCCGTATGTATTATACTGTGTACCTGCAAAGGCATACTGCAGATAATATCTGCCGTCATGTTTATCCATCCAGGCACCCTCAATATAAGGTTTATCTGTGAACATTCCCCTGATCATCGGGATATACATTTGCGGGATCTGCTCCACAGGTGTCCCCTGGGATTTCATGAAATTGTCAAAACAGGCGTCCACCTCTTCCTTTGAGCGTGGCAGCTTACCGTTATCATCACCAATCCGCTCATATCCATATTTATAAGGATCGGCATATATCAGTTCTTTTTTCTCTCCCTTTGGATTCATGGTCTGTGGGTCTAACTCCACTCCCCACATAGGGGTCTCATTTGAACAGCCCCAGTAAAAATAAACCTTTCCATCATCATCCACAAACAGATTCGGATCCCAGAAATCAAAGGTTCCCTCTATCTTCTCATATGGTCCGTTTAAGATATCTTTTGTGCGGTACCTGTCGCATTTTTCCCCTTTTTTTGAGGCACAGAAATATACATATTCCCCCATCACACGCACATCCGGCGCATAATCATACAACGGAAGTTCTGATGGCAGTTTATGATTTTCCCATTTTACCAGATCATCCGAAACCCATACACCAAGAGTCATGGATGCAAATATGTAATATCTGCCTTTAAACGTTATCATGGATGGGTCTGCTGCTTCGCGGCAGACAGCAATTCCGTTTTTCCTCTGATCCGCATTGAACTGATATCTGTAATTTATATTTACCGGATTACAATAATACTTCATTTATTTTCACTCCATATATTTTCCAAGTTATAGTTGTCCCAGAAAATAGAGACTCTTTTTCGGCATACGCTTCATGGTGGATCTGTCTACTGCTATCAGTCCGAATTTCATTGAAAAGCCCTTTTGCCACTCAAAATTGTCCAGCAGCGACCAGTGGCAATAGCCTATCACCGGTATATGATCCGCAATACATGCTTCCACTCCCTTTGCTGCCTCATCAATAAATGCAACCCTTCTGGTATCGTCCTCTGTTGCTATGCCATTCTCTGTGACCATGATCGGCATATTTTTCTTCCCAGCTTTTGTATACTCCTCATGCACTCTTCTGATCACATGTTCCAATGCCTGTGGATAAAATTCATACTCCATCTGTGTAATCTCTGCCCCCTCAGGCACAGGACATATTCCATCTGGTCCAATAAGGCTTCTGGTATAATTCTGAAGTCCAAAAAAATCATCATCCTTTATATAGGGAAGATAATGTGTAAATTCCTCCTCCCACTCATGCTTTGCAGCTGCATCTCCACCATCAACAGCCTGAATATCATGAAGTGACAATGACAATCCTATCAAAAGTTCTGGATGAACCTTTTTCATCGCATCTCTTGCAGCCTGATGCGCACGCATTACAAGGATATCTCCTTCTGGTGTTCTTGCACTGACAAAGATCTGCGGTTTTTTTGTTCCAAAAACTTTTTTGTTTTCAAATCCCTGCCAGAACATATTTTTCAGCATTTTATTAAAATTCATGCCAACCTGAGCGGTGCCTTCCATGTTCTTATCTTTTTTACTCTTTTTTCCTTCCCTGCGCTTCGCCATCATCTGACGCTTATAACGCTCTGCGATCGCAGCTACCTGAAGTCCCATATTTGCTTCATTGATTGTGATGACATAATGCATGAGGTCTCCAAGTTTTTCTGCCAGATATGCACAGTATCTTACAAAATACTTTACGGTTGACTCACTTTCCCATCCGCCTTTTTGTATCAGCCATACTGGTGATGTAAAATGCATCATGGTAACAACCGGTTCTATTCCATGATTCCTGCAGCATTTGAGCACCTTTCTGTAGTGCTCTGTTTCTGCTTCATCAAATTTTCCCTCTTCCGGCTCTATACGTGCCCACTCTATGGAAAACCGATAAGTATTCAGCCCAGCCTCTGCCATCAGACGGATATCCTCCTCATAACGGTTATAATGGTCAACTGCGTTTAAAGATGGCTCATTAAAGTTCGTATGCTTTAAGTGCTCCATTGCCCAGTAATCACTGTTTGTATTGCTGCCCTCTACCTGGTGCGCCGCAGTTGACGCACCAATCATAAATTTGTCTGGAAATCTGCTCATTTCATCTGACCTCACTTCACTGCTCTCTCTCAATTAACTACCATAATTTTCCATTTAAAGAACCTTATTTCTTTGGAATCTTTCCAAGTGCTGCTGCAAGCATCTTCGCCTGCTCTCCATCTGCATCGATTCCTCCCTGTGCCAGAAGTTTCTTTAACGGCTGTCTTGCAATCAGAGCCATCATTGTCTCTGGTATCTTTACATTCTTACCCATACCTCCAGCCACTGAACCCTGCATCTGCTTCATCATCTGCGCAAGAAGTGCCGCTCCCGCCGGTACAGCCTGAATCTCTGCCATCGTGCTGTTTAACGAGAGATATCCGCCTTCTTCCTTTTCAGACTCTTCCTGTGGTTCTTCAAACCAGTTACAAACCTTTGTGGCATCCATAAAATACGCCGGATTTGGTTCACTGACCTTTTGGATCGTCATTTCATCGCTTAATGCCTCATGATCTGTACAGACAGCTTTTATCGTATGCTCTCCACAGATTGGAACCTCAAATTTAAATATATGCTCACCTTCCTGCTCCCCAAAGAGTTTTCCATCCACATAGAGGGCTATCCTTTTCTGGTTAGAGTAAACCTTAATCTCTGTGACCGTTTCTATACGGTCTGCATATCTTCTTCCGCAAAGATGAACGAACGGTTCATCGCTCCACCATGCCTTGTAAATATAGTAAGCATCCTTTTTCTCTTTTCTGTCAAAGGTGATAAGTCCCTTGTGATTTTTACCAGGGTCGCCCGCCTCATCTCGTCCTGCAGCAGCAAATTCAAACATATTCCATACATAGGTGCCCCACAGGTATGGTCTTTGGGAAATCATCTCAAGCATATGCTCATGGTACACTGCCATATAGCTTTCTGTATAATCACCTTTTTGCGGCTTTGGTGACTGCAATTTAATTACCGAATCAGCACCATACTCTGTCAGTCCGATCACTGTATCCGGATGTTCTTTGTGGAACTGGTCAAAAAATGCATCATTGTCTTCCATCTCCCCCACATACCATCCATAGTAGAGATTATAGCCTCTGATATCCGGGAGACTTACAAGCGGACTGTCTGTCTCAAGCATAAACAGATTTGCCATTGCAGATACGCGGCTCTGATCCATTCTGTGAATCATATCGTTTAATATTCTATGATTTTCTAACAGATCCTCCGTTACCCCCTGTAAAGATATTTCATTTGAGATAGCCCAGCAAATAATAGACGCATGATTATAGTTCTGGACAATCAGTTCTTTCATCTGTGAGATCGTGTTTTCTCTTCCACCATCCATATGTACTGTGATATACGGTATCTCAGCCCATGCCACAATTCCTTTTTCATCGCACAGATCATAAAAATACTGGTCATGCTGATAATGTGCAAGCCGGATTGAATTAGCTCCCACTGACAATATCAGCTCCATATCTTCCTCATGCATCTCTTTTGTAAGTGCATTTCCAACGCCCATCCTGTCTTGATGGCGTGATACTCCCCTGAGCGGATAGCTCTCTCCATTCAGGAAAAATCCTTTTTCAGGGTCAAAGTAATAGTTCCGGCATCCAAATTTTGTGGTAACTTCATCAATTATATCACCGTTCTTCTTAAGTTCTGCTGCCGCTGTATATAAAAATGGATCTTTTAATCCATTCCACAGATGAGGATTATCAATGATAAGCGTTCCTGTATAATGTCTGATTCCACAAAGTGCGTCCTCATCATAAATTGTCTGTGTGTCATCTTCCGGGATATAAAGTGTTACACTCTGCGAACCAGAATCTCCATTTACCAAAACACTGATCTCATCTGCATCACCACATACATATGCATCAAATCTGACCTCTGCGCTGCCATCCTCTTTCACTTCTGGTGTCACATAAAAACCTTTTCCACCATAATAATCAAGGTCAAAATGGTTCTTTGGCACAGTGATAAGCCTCACATCCCTGTATAAGCCGCCATAAAATGTAAAATCTGCTTTCTGTGGATATACGTGGTCATTTGGGGAATTATCCACCTTGATTTCAAGCTCATTTTCATCCATAAGTCCATCTGTCAGATTTACATGATATGTAGAATAGCCTCCGTCATGTGACGCAAGCTCCTTCCCATTCAGGCTTACCTTTGATGATGAATTTGCTCCGGTTATTTCAAGATATAACTGCTCTCCATCCTTAAGTTCCGGTTTTGCAAATTTCTTTGTGTAAATGCACTCTCCTCTGTAATAATCGGATGCGCTCTGTCCATCTGCTGCATTCCAGGTATGCGGAAGAGTCACTTTTTCGGTGACTCCCTCCTTTTCAAATATATAATTATCATTAAATAAATTTATTTTTCTCATACTTACACATACTCCTTTATTACTTTTTCTTTCATCTCATTCTTCTTTGCCTCTATCCCCTTTTGTACCTGAACCATTTCCTCTTTTGTAAGTTTACAGTTTTTCATAGCTATAAGTGTCACAATCCATCCAAGAATTGGCATCCCAAAGTATATTATCATTGTCACCACAAAAATAGGGGTTGTAAGCGGCTCGTTCGGCTGTGGCATAGTATTTGTATATCCGATAATCGCCACGGCACCGGTTGCAATGAGTGCTGCTAAGGAAGAGATCAGTTTATCAATGAAACTGTAAGTACCTGTAACAACGGCTGGTACATATCTTCCACTTCTGTCAAGCTCATAGTCAATGATATCTGCCATAAATGATACATCCGCTGTGGTAACACACATTTTCGCTCCGTTCAGCACAAGAGTGAGTATGACATAAGCTATCATTGTAAATCCAAATGTTGAGATTGTGCCCGGATCAATTACGATAAAGAATACAAGTGATATTACTGCAACTGCCATACATATCTTTGTCCATGTCACAATCGCATTTTTGCTGCCATATTTTCCTGCATATCTGGCTCCAAAGCCGGCAAATACGATCGAAGGAAGCATGCTTATCACAGAAAGCATTGTGGCAAGACTCATATTTCCAATAATAATACCAAAAAGCATTGTTGTAATCACTGCCTGTGATGCTGTCTGCTGTGCAATTTTATCAGATGCCTGAGCGACAATGTATGCCTGTAATGGTTTATTTCCCTTTAATACATCAAGCATATCCTTTACTTTAAGTGGCTCCTGTTTCTTAATTCCCAGATAATATTCCGGCTTGTCATATTCTGAAATTCCTATGCATACAAGCACAATGCCTGCTGCTGCCACAATCATGCTTACTCTCACTGCAGCTGACAAGAACTCCTGATTATATGTCCCTCCAAATTTCGGAAGTAATACCATGTTAAGTATAACCGTCATTATCATAGGAACAAGATAGTTAAATGCTGTCTGCCATACTCCGATTGTAGGACGCTGTTTCGGATCATTTGTCATAATTGCCGGTAATGTCTGCGCTGTCATATTTGTAATTGTATAACCAATAACGTAAATTACATATAACAACGTAAACACAACGATTCCATGGCCCTTTGATGAGAACACATCAAACATGGCAAGAAGTGCAATTGCTTCAATAACAAATCCTCCCAAAAGCAGTACCCTTAATCTTCCAAATTTCGTGTCCACCTTGTCATATATAATTGCTAAAACAGGGTCTGTCACACCATCAAAAATACGTGTACATGTCAGAATAATTCCTATGACAGCTGTTGAAATTCCATATCCAACACTTGCACTATAGCTTGCCATGCCAATTAAAGAATAAACCGTCATTCCAACCATTGCATTACATGAGTACAAAATAATCTGCCATAATTTTGCACGACGGTATTGCACACCGTCAATTTCACTTTGCGTTAATTTCTTTTCTTTTCCCATAAAAAAACCT